>JAEEGL012850811.1_pt1 | contig 12712 bp, 8 predicted proteins | sample 9134231 | NCBI WGS metagenome assembly JAEEGL01 (sample SAMN16246548, study PRJNA631951) | gut metagenome | biome: gut microbiome; feature: rumen; material: fiber-attached | host: Bos | place: Iran: Karaj | collected 2018-10 | reverse complement strand
TCTTCTGCGACAGGATGTTCAACTATTCGGTCTACGACGAATACATGCGCAGATACGGACCGTTCACGTCGTTCAACTTCCGCGACAAGGACGCTGGCGGCTGGCCGGGCTCGACCACGCTTCGGACGGAAAGCGGCGCGCCTGTGGTGGACCGCTCCGTGCGCATGTCCCTCAAGAAATCGTGCCGCGTGGCCCGTTGCGGCTACTGCTTCGACAAGCTGAACCAGGCGGCGGACATCAGCCTGGGCGACTGCTACGTGCCCGGGTACGAGGCGAGGGAGGGCGTCTCGAGCGTGCTCGTGCGCACGCGGCGCGGGCGCGACGCGTTCGCCGCCGCGCGGAGCGCGCTCTCGGCGCGGCCCGCGTCGTATGCGGCCGTGAAGGCGTCGCAGGGGCTTGCCGCCCGCTCGAAGAACCTGGAGAAGGCGATGAAGGAGACAAAGCTCTATTCCAACGTCCCCGCAGCCCCGGCCGGGACGCCGGGACGGGGACGCGCCTTCCGCGTGCTCATAGACGTGGAGGGCTTCCGCAACCGTGGGGACCAGCTGATGCTCGACGCCGCCTACAGGCAGGTGCGCGCGCGCACGCCCGGCGCAGTCGTGGCCGTCCCGCTCAAGGCCTATCTCGAAAACCCGTCATGGTGCGTCCAGCGCCGGATTGTGCCGCTCATGAAGTTCGAGCGCAAGGCCGGGCGGCGTCTGCGCCAGAGGCTCAACCGATTCCTGGCAGGCCGCGTGATGCACCGTTCGGGGTTCGTGCTGCCGGACGAGATAGACCTCGTCCTCTTCGCAGCGGGCTTCAACTACGGCGACCAGCTTGCCGACCTCTACACGCCGGCGAACATCGCAGACGAGGTGCGCTACTTCGCGTCGTTCACGAAGCCGGGGCGGAAGTTCGTCCTGCTCCCGCAGGCGCTCGGCCCGTTCCGCACGCCGCAGGCAAAGGACAAGATGACGCGCCTCTACCCGCACGTGGACCTCGTGTACGCGCGCGAGGACGCCTCGGCCGCGAATCTCCGCGAACTCTTCCCCGACGTGAAGAACGTGCGCACCGCGCCGGACTTCACATGCCTGTGCGAACCTCTCGACGAGCCGATCCGCCTGAAGGCGAAATCCTACGTGGCGCTCATACCGAACATGCGCATGGTCGACCGCACAGAGGAGAGGGTCTCGCGCGGCTACATGACATTCCTCGTGGAGCTTGTCCGCGCGCTTACGGAGCGCGGCGAGACCGTCATCCTGCTCAACCACGAGGGGAAGGACGACGAAGCGCTCTGCCACGAGATCAACGCGCATTTCGACAATTCACTGACGATACTTTCGGGGCTATCCGGCATCGACTGCAAGGCTGTGGTCGCCCGCGCGAAACTCGTCGTGTCGTCGCGCTTCCACGGTCTCGTGAGCGGACTCGTGGAGGGCGTGCCGACGCTATGCACGAGCTGGAGCCACAAGTACGGGGAGCTGCTCAAGGAGCATGGCAGGCCTGGGAACGCCCTGGACGTCCTCGACGTGGAGACGAGCGTGGCGAAGGTATGCGACGCCCTGGAGCGCCCCGAGAGCTACACCTCGGCGCCTGGCTGCGCGGATCGCGTCCGCGAACGCGTCCAGGACATGTGGGAAGAGATATTCGCCGAAGTCCCCCAGTGGGCGGCAGACTGCGCCGAGCCGAAGTACCGGCTTTTCTAGGCGGAGGCAGAAAGGAGACGAAATCACGATGAGGACCACAAACGGCAAAAAGGAACCGCTGTTCAAGCGCATCGTCCGGCATCTGTCCGAGCCGCTCCGCATCCTCACGCGGACGCGCTACGACCTTGTCATTCCCATGGGACGAGCCTGCTCCTGCACCCAGACGCTCCGCCGCGCGGGCCTGCAACATCTATCGCTACCGATGGACTGGATCGTGCGCCCGCGCGACACCGGCCCAGACATCCGCCTGAGGGCGGATTCCATCTGCGACGGCTTCCACCGGCGCTTTGAGCCCGAGGACTTCGAGCCGATCGAGACCTTGCCGATCCACGCGCACAACCGCTACTTGAACCGCCATACAGGCGTGGCGTATCTGCATGACTTCCCGAAGGACGTCCCCTTCGCCGAGGCGTTCCCCAAGGTCAAGGAGAAGTACGAGCGGCGCTACGCCCGGCTTCTACGGCTGATCGGCGAGTCGCGGCGCGTCCTACTCGTCCTGGTCGACCGGCCCGACGTGCATTTCGCCACCCCCGACGAAGACTGCCGCTACGCAAGGCGACGCATGCAGGAGCGCTTCCCGCACGCGCGGTTCGATTTCGTGCACTTCTCGTACACGCCGGACCTGCCCTATTGGAACCTGCGCGAGCGCACCGCGGACGGCTTCACCGACGTGGCGTTCGACTACCGAGACTACACTCCCGGGAAGATGCTGGACTCCGTCGACCTCAACATGTCGGCGCGCTACATGAGGACGCGTTTCGCCGTGCGGGACTACCGCTCCAAGGAGGAGCTTGCAAGGTACGCCGAGAGATGAAGACCGCCCTATACACCATATTCCGCTGCACGAACTACGGCGCCGTGCTGCAGGCCTGCGCCCTCGCGAGGGTCATGCGCGACGCCCTCGGCGACGACGGCGTGGACGTCCTGAACCACCGAATGGACCCGCGCGACACCCATCTGCTCGGCAAGGTCTCCAACCCGAACACCCCCTGGTTCCAGCGATGGCGCAACAAGCGCAAATTCGCCGCCCGCCACTTCCATCCCGAACTCTTCGAGGTGCGCCGCGCCAGGACGATCCGCCTGATCGCAGATCGCATCCGCCCCACCGAGAGGCTCTACAAGTCGCCGCGCGAATTGAGGGGTCTGACCCCATACGCGACGGTGGTGGTGGGCAGCGACCAGATCTGGAACCCCAGCCTCAACCATGACTTCGGGCACAACCAATACCTGGGGTCAGACCTTCCCGAGAGCCAGGACCGCGTCGCCTACGCAGCCTCCTTTGGCGTGGCGCAGCTGCCGGAAGACTGCCGTGACGAATACAGGGCCGCCCTTTCTAGATTCCGCAAAATCACAGTTAGAGAGGAATCCGGCGCGGAAATTTGCAGAAATCTCCTGTCCGCCGATGGGGTCAGACCCTCTTGTTTCGCCGATGGGGTCAGACCCCAGGTGGTGCTTGACCCCACATTGCTTCTTGCGGACGACGAATGGCGCAAGATGGTGGGGTCTGGCCCCGTATCCCCCAAGGGGCGGTATGTGGCGGCGTATTGGGTGAGGACGCTCACGGCCGAGGACGTGGCGGCGCTCGAGCGCATAGCCAAGGACGCAGGTGCGCCGATCTGCCTGATGAGCGCAGGCCCCATGCCGAAGCTCGACTTTCCGCCAGAGGTCGCCCCATATGTCGAGGCCGATCCCTTCGATTTCGTGCGCACAATCGCCAACGCCCATGCGGTGGTCACCGACTCCTTCCACGGGCTCCAATTCGCCACGCTGTTCCAGAAGCCATTCCTCGCGCTGGGGAACGTGGACGACGCAAGGTCCAACGCCTCGCGTATCGTGGACTTCTGCGCAAGATACAACCTCTCCGGCGGCGTCCAGGACATCGAGGACTTCCGCCGCCGGACGCCCCGCCCATTCGCCGGATTCGCGGATTTCGCAGCCGATGCGCTGGCCGCAGACCGCAGCCGATCCCTGCAGACCCTCAAGGAAATGCTGACATGAGAATAGCCGTCTACAAGGACAACCTATCCACCGGGCGCGGCGCGGACAGCGCCGTGCGGAACTTCGCTGCCGGCCTAGGCGAACGCGGACATGACGTGGCGCTCATGGAGAAGGCTGATTTCTTCGCGCGCGTCCTTGGGACCGAGGGAGGGGCCGGGGCGGACGACTTCAACGTCATCGTCGCCACCGGCTCCAACGAGATCGTCGATTTGGACATGGCCGGCTACTTCTCCCGCCCACATCGCGCCAAGGTTGTCCTGCAGCTGCACCTCGCACCTCGCGGCTTCTTCAAATGGAAGCATCCCATCCGCAACCGGCGCATACGCGACGCCTTCGACAAGCCCGACGCCGTGCAGCTGCTCTGCTCCTCGTACGAGGCCGAGTTCCGCCGCATGGCCCCCCACCCCCGCATCTTCATCATCGGCAACCACGCCCCCATTCCCAACCCTCACCCACAACACCCCGACTCCTCAACCCCCAACTCCCGCACGATCCTCTACCCGGCGGCCACCGTCAACCGCGTCAAGAACCAGAAACTGCTGATAAGGGCCTTTGCTCTAGTCGCAGACGAATTCCCGGAATGGAAGGTGCGCCTGCTTGGAAAGGACACAACGTCCTATGCGGAGTCATGCAGGCGGCTGATCGCGCGCAAGGGACTTGCCTCGCGCATCGAGGTCGCAGGATTCACCAGCAGCCTGGCTTCGGAATACGCGTCGGCGGCGTTCATAGCCTTCCCATCGACGCTCGAGGGGTTTCCGCTCGCCCTTCTCGAGGCTGCGCGGTTCTCCCTTCCCGCCGTGGCGCAGAAAGAGCTGCCGGGCGTCTCGGACATAATCCTCGACGGCGAGACGGGGATTGTGGCGGAAGCGTCGACATCCGCATACGCCGCCGCGCTACGCCGCCTGATGTCGGACGAGGCGCTCCGCCGCCGCCTTGGCGGAAACGCTCGCCAGCTCTGCGCGGAGCGCTACTCCCGCGAGCAGATCCTCGATCAATGGGAGGATCTCTTCGCCCAGCTGAAGTAGCCACGCCCATACCGCCCCCTTCTCCGCCCTATTGTCCCATCCTCCTATTGTCCTAGAACCGCCCTTATGCTAAAATATAGCCAATGCCAAAAGTAGAATACAGAAAAGAGTTCTTCGACCGCAATTACAACGCCCTGTCGGCGTACAAGCGCGTGTGGAAGTACGCGCGCAAATACAAGTTCCGCCTGTTCATCGGCATCGTCTCGGGGATGCTGACCGCGGGCACGCTCGTGCCGTTCTTCCAGATAGTGCAGCCGGCCCTGCAGCATGTGGAGTCGCACGACAGCAAAGTCGAGAAGGCGGAAAGAGGAGATGGTTGGAAGGTGGAAAGACGGGATGACGGCTCGCCGTCCCGCCTTAAAAAGAAGAACGCGATCGACAAGGAGATCGCGCGCAACTCTAAGCTCCCCTCATGGTACCCCACGGTGGAGCGATGGGCCACGAAGTGCGGGATAAGCCTCCAGAACGAGAAGGGGGGCGTCGGCGGCGCACTGGTGCTGATAGTGTGCGTGATAGTGCCCCTTGTCGCGTTCGTGAGGCTGGGCCTCATGTACCTGAACCACTACTGCCTTTCGTGGTCCGGCTCGCACGCCGTGGCCGACCTCAGGCAGGAGCTGCTGGAGCATGTGCAGAAGCAGAACCTGCAGTTCTTCGGGCGCGTGGACATGGGGCAGCTCCTGATGCGGATCGTCGCCGACCCCCACACGATCCAGACCATCATGACCACCATCCTCACAGAGGTGGCGCTCGCCCCGTTCGAGATCGTAGTGGCCTTCGCGTACATCATCTGGTTCGCGGCGGCCAACCACATGATGCCCACGCTGTGCCTCATCTTCATCGGCTTCCCGCTCTTCGTGCTGCCCATACAGATCATAGGGCGCAAGGTCAAGAAGTGGGCGAAGCGGTCGATGGAGCGCGGCTCGATGGTCGGATCCAAGATCCACGAGGTGCTCACGTGCATCCGCGTGGTGAAGAGCTGCAATACGGAGGAATACGAGAACGTGCGCTACGCCGCCACGAACAAGTACCTGCTCAAGTCCACGATGAGGGGACTGCGCATCGGCCTAATGGTGCAGCCGACAGTGGAGACGGTGGGCATACTGCTCATCTGCGCGTTCCTGGTGTGGTGCTTCATGATGGACATAAAGGTGTCGGACGTCGTGCCGATGCTCGCCCCGCTGCTCGTAATCTACAAGCCGGTGAAGCAGCTCTCGAAGCTGCAGGTGCAGCTCGAGACGTCCCTCGCGTCCCTCTCGCGAATCTACTCAGTCCTGGACCTTGACATGTCGCTTCCCGAGAAGACCCCGCCCGTGCGCAAGACGACCTTCGACGACAGGATCGACTTCTCCGACGTCACGTTCCAGTACGACACCACCGACCGCCCCGCCGTCTCGCACGCGACGTTCTCCATACCGCGCGGCAGGATGGTGGCGGTGGTTGGCGGCACGGGGAGCGGCAAAACGACGCTGAGCGGGCTTCTAGCGCGCTTCTACGACCCGCAGCAGGGGGCGGTGACGATAGATGGGACGGACCTGCGCGACGTCGCGATCCCGGACCTCCGCCGCCTCGTGGGCGCGGTGATGCAGGAGACGCTCCTCTTCAATGACACCATCGAGGAGAACATCCGCTACGGCACTCCGGGCGCCACGCACGAGGAGGTGGTGGCCGCCGCGAAGATGGCGAACGCGCATGACTTCATCATGGCCCAGCCGGAGGGCTACGGGCGCATGGTTGGCGAGAAGGGCTTCGTGCTCTCCGGCGGAGAGCGTCAGCGCATCGCCATCGCGCGAGCGATCCTCCGCAATCCGCCGATACTCATCCTGGACGAGGCCACGAGCGCGCTGGACACCGTGACCGAGCGCCTCGTGCAAGACGCCCTCGCGAACCTCATGAAGAACCGCACGGTCCTCGCCATCGCCCACCGCCTCTCCACAATCCGCGACGCGGATCTAATACTCGTGATGGACAACGGCGTGATCGTCGAGCGCGGCACGCACGACGAGCTGTACGCCGCCAACGGCCTCTACCGCCGCCTCTGCGACATGCAGCACCAGAAGTGACCGGCCTAGGGCCCGAACTCGACCCGCCAGGAGCCGACGTTCTTGATTACCGCCGTGCCGCATGGTGTACCGTTCACCACGACTCCGCCAACCGAGGCCCTGATCTTCTTCTGCTTGTCGCCGTTGGAGACATAGACGTTGAAGTATCCCTTGAAGATCGCCGTCTTGTCGTCGAATGCCACCTTCAGATCCGAGACGCCCTTCGTCCCCGTCCAGTTCCTGCCCCTAACGACAAGCTTGTCGCCAGCAGGAGAAACCACCACCGGCTTGCCTGCCACCTTGGCACCGACGTCGAACCCGTCGATTCGCAGTTTCATCTCCGCCGGCACGGCGCCGAAGCCCGGCTGGGCGGCGAACACGGGCACGGCGGCCCATTGGGCCGTGAAACTGGCCGGCCGCCCGCTTGCAACCCAGCGCGACACGCCGTCGACCGCCTGCAGACTGCCGTTCGAGAACACCAGGCGGAACGAGTACTCCCTCTTCTTCGCCGCAACCGGAACAATCACCCTGCCCGCGTCCCCGATGAGCGCCAGAGAAGAAAGCGACACCTTGTTGCCGTCCCCCAGCACACCCTTGATCTTGACCTTACCGCGGTTCTCCACTGAGATGGAGAATCCTGAACAACCGTTTGCAAAGGCGCTGCCGCCGTTGTCCTCGACGTCGAACGAGACAAGCCACCGTCCGCGCCGCAGCGCGCCGGCGCGGCTCTTCGCCGCCGCATCCTTGGCCTTGAAGACATTGCGGGCGCCCTGCACGAGATAGTTGGACGCGCCGTCCGAATAAATGCCGACAACCCCCTCCGCGCCGAAGGAGACGCTGGCCGTCGCCTGCGATCCCGCCTTCGAGATCTTAGCCAATTCGCCTTCCACCCCTTTGACCTCCCCGCGAAGGGACACGCTTCTGCCGCCCGCCAACTTCATGGTTCCCGAGACCTTCAAAAGATTGCTCTTTTTGCTCCTTTTCGACGTCTTGAACGTGGCGCTTCCCACGATGCAGCCCGAGGAGTCCGTCAGCATCGCGTCATACTGCTGCGCGGCATACCCATTGAGCCCGCCGGCGCAGGGATTCTCGAACAGATCGCTTTTGCCGGAGGCCTTTATGACCTCGATGTTGTCGATCACATACTCAAGGGCATGCTCGGGATCTGCCTTGCCGGGGGTATACGCGAAGCGCCCGGCCTCGCGGCCGTCGGGGGCGATCACGACGATGGTAGGATAGGCGACGCGCCTGTAGGTGGTGGTGGGGACCTTGGCGTAGACGGCGAGGTTGGTCTGACCGGCCGAAATCTGGACGAGGACGTTGTTGTTCACCGTGGTCGCGGTGTTCTGGCTATGCATCCTGTCCTGGTACTTCAAGCGCTTGATGTGCTCCTCGGCGATCTGCTCGGGCGTCCAGTCGCCGATGCCGTTGTCGGCCCGGTACTGCGGATCCCACAGCCAAGTCCACATCGAATGCCCGTCGCGGTAGGGGAAGTCGAGGGCAGCGAGGTAATATCCGTTCTTCTCGACATACTGCGCAAACCCGTCCTTAAGCAGCGCATGCTTCTCAAGCGCCTGGCAGTTCGGGCACCACCAGAAGCCGGCGAACATCAAAAGCGTGAATCTGCCCTCGGCCTTGGCCCTTTCAAGCGCCCCCTCGTAGTTGAACGTCCATTGTCCTGCTTCGACCTCGCTCCATTTCGGCACGAGCGGCGACGGCCCTACGCTGTAGGGATATGCGTCCGGGGAGAAGTCCGGGGCCCAGTCTCCCGACGCGGCATGCGACAGGAACGCCAAGAAGCCTATGACAAGCAGTTTCCTCATATTCAGTCTGGAACGATACGGTATGGAAGCGGCTCGTTCTTGTTGAGCAGCACAACGGCCACGAACGTCTCTGCGGCGAAGGCCAGGACGGCGAGAACGGTGAACCAGCGTCTGAGGCGCGGGTTCTCCTCCGCCAGCAGCATCTCCGGCAGCATCAGAAACTGCGGCGCGGCGAAGTAGAAGTTGATGCGCTTCATGAGGGGGACCGTCGCGGAGAACGAAAGCGCCACCGTCCCCATGACCGTCATCCAGTACCAGCAGCGGAAAAGCGGATTCCCCTTTTGCGCACGCTCGTAGTACCACGCCCCCGCAACGATGAAGCAGATGTTGAGGAGGAAGAATATCCATTCGAATCCCTCCTTGGCATAGCGGGAGTCGAAATACCGCACATAGAACCCGGCGCCGACGCGCGGCAGGACGAAGCGAAGAACAGGCTCTGCCGCGAAGGACGCGGCGAGGGCCGCGAGGACCACGAGCGCCGCCCAGGCCGGGCGGATGCCGATTCGCGCCAGAAGCCAACAGGGGACCGCCAGCAGGACGGTTCTGTGGAACAGCGCGCCAGCGGCCACAATCAGCAGGAATCTCCACGGGCGGCGGTCGAGCGCGTATGTGAGCGCCACAAGCATGAAGCCTATCGCAAGATATTGGCGCACGATGTTCAGCGAAAGGAAGTAGTTGCTCGTGGCCACGTAGAAGTACACAGCGAGGGCCGGCGACCGGCTCTGCCGCCAGATCGCAGTGAACACAAGCCAGCCCGCCAGAAGGGACGTAACCACGATGACCCAGCGGAACGAGCCGCCGAAGAACACGACCGCCTCCTGCAGCGCCCGGTAGCCTGGCTCCATCGTGCCGCATATTGAGAACCAGTGCCGGGCCTCCTCGATCGGCGTGTTCACGAGTGGCCGGTGCACCAGACCGTCGATCAGCGGGCGGAACAGCCGCTCTGCGAGCTCCTCGCCGCCGCCGCCGCGCACCCACTCCACGGCCGTGAAGGTGGGCAGATACGTGAAGTCCAGATCCGTCCCCACCCCCCAGCGCGCGGCGGCGACGAGCGTGAGCGGCAGCGCGCTCGCGACGATCCACATCCTGCGGCGCGCCTGGTCGCGGCCCGCCATCCAGGCGGCGAAGCAGGCGAGCAATGTGGCCACGACGTAGACGATCATGTAGCGGCCTCCCCGCCGGACGACGGCAGAATGAACGGCTTGAATAGGACGTGTCGCTCGCGCGCCTCGGGCGGAGGGGGCGTCATGAAGTCCGGTCCGTACAGGCGGCGCATGTAGCCGTCAAGATCCTTCGGCACCTTCCTCGCCGCACCCTCCCACTCTGTCTCGACGGTCTCGCAGAGGTCGGCGCGGCGGGCCAGCTCCCCGTAGTAGTGCCGCCGACCGACGGGTATGGTGACGTATTCGCTTGCGCCGTCGCGGCAGACACGGTTCCAGCGGTCCCAGAGCCGCGTCCAGAAGTCAAGCGACGCGAACGCCGTGAAGAAGCCTATCGCGCATTTCAGGCGGAACACGCCGGACATGCCGGCGTTCTCGTCCGCCCACCTGCGCACATGCCGGCGCTCGTGGAAGAACTTGCGGCAGGAGTATAAAAAGCCAAGGGCCAGGGAGCCGAAGCCGTGGAAAGCGCGGAGCAGACTGTTCGACGGAATGCTCTCCACGATGAATATGTCCACGAACGCGCCGCACTCCTTCTGGTCGTTCACGAAGTCCTCTCGCGTCCTGACGCTGGTACCCTTCAGGCGTATGCGCCCGAACGCGAGACCATGCCCGGGCGTCTCGGGAGTGTGGATCCAGTACTTCAAGCCAAATCGGTCGCGGAACAGGGGGATGAAACGGTCATAGTCGGCGCGCGGGAGATTGAGGTCAACGTCGTCGTCCCAGGGTATGAAGCCCTTATGGCGGCGTGCGCCGAGGGCCGTGCCTCCGCCCAGGGTGTAGGTGAGGCCGTTCTCGCGGCATACGGCGTCGACGTCCGCCACGATGTCCGCGAGGACAAGCTGCAGCCGGCGCAGGTCGGCGTCCGAAATCTCGATCGCCTCGGACGATTTCAGGCGCTTGAAGGCGTCAAAGGTCGAAAGGCTCATCAGCCCGCCTCATTCCTCGTCCGGCGGGACATAGTTCTCCGAAAGCCATTCCTCCGCTGCCGACACGCTCTTCCACTTCTCGCCAGTCACGCTCTCATACACGTCAGTGGCGACTTCAACGGCCACGGGGTTGGACTTGTCGGTGATCACATTAACGATCACCTGCACGGCAGCCAGCTCGTCGATGCCGATGAGCTCGTTCGCCACGTTCTCCGCCATCTCCTTGTCGGCGAGCGCCTTCAGGGCGAGCTCGATCACCCCGGCCTTCTCGCCGTCGCTCTCTATCTCCTGAAGCGCGTCGATCCAGTAGTCCTCGGCGCTGTCCGCGACTTCGGCGTCGCGGTCGGAAAGGTAGGGCGTGAGCTCGACAAGACCCTTCTCGCCGAACCAGCCCAGCGCCTCCACGGCGGCGACGCGGACCTTGGGGTTGGGCGACCGCAAGGCCTTGACGGCCGTCTCGCGGGCGAGCTTCACGTCGTCGCGGTCCACAGCGGCAGCGGCATCGCGCATCAGGGCCTGTTCCGCGGGGGGGTATGGCTTCCCGTCCTCGTCGCGGAACACGCCGTCTTCCATGTCGCCGTCAATGCGCCCTATCACGCCGTTCGTGGCCACGGGACGCATCTCCTCCGGGCGTGCTCCGCCCTGCACGTCCAACCGCTGCTCCCGCATCCTTACGGCGCTTCTGGTCGCGCCGCTTTGCGTCAGCAGCGGCTTCTTCCGGACATCTGCGGGACCTGGACCGTTCGGCCCCGCCACGCCTTTCCCGGCAAGACAATACCAGACGACCGCCGATGCTATGACCGCCAGCGCAATGACCGCGAAAATGACTTTCTTCTTCATGCTTTCGTCCTTTCTAGAATGATTCCGTCATCTGCCTACCGCCAGACCGACCCATCCCGGCACATAGACCTCCGCGCCCTCCGCGATGGCGATCTCGTCTGAATTCCCGATCTTGCCGTAGACCTGCTCGTACCTCGCGGCGAACTCCCCCACGACCATCTTGAAGCGTGACTCCCTGCGAAGACGCTCCGGAACGGAGGCAAGCGGCATCGCCGGCGAGATGAAGAGCAGCTCGACCGCACTTGGGGCCTTCCCCGCCTTCCACAGGTCGATGTATTCCGCACAGCGTCTGCCGGCAAGCACCAGCCGACCGACCCTCGCCGGAACGGACTTCACGCTCTGGGCGTATCCAAGCGCGCCGGCGTTCGGAATGTGCGAGTAGAAGTACCGAATCTCCTTCGGAGCGAAAAGCCAGCCTAGCGTGTAGCGGTCGTCCACGATCCATGTGCTGGGCTCCTCGGATCCAATGAAGACCCTGTCGCCGTCCGTGTGGATGCGCGGCCTGGCGTTGCGCGAATCGCCACTCCCGCCCAGATAGAACGCCACGAGCACCGCAAGCGAGACAGCCAGCGCGATCCCGCCGGGCAGCAGGTACCTACGGGCCTCCTTCCAGGGACGGGCGACGAGGAAGAACCCCAGCGAGGCCAACGGCAGCAGCCAAAGCGTCTTGACGTGCAGCAGCGGATTGAAGACGGAGGCGACGCCCAGGATGGTGAAGAGGGCAAGCGGCAACGGCGAGCCTCCGCCCACCGCGAACCTGACCAGAGCGGCAAGAAGCGCCGTCCACGCGAAAACCCAGAGGAACCTGCCGAACCATCCGAAGTCCACCATGTACGTCAGATGGTCGCTTGTGAGGGTGGGGGTGACGAAAGAGCTCGTCAACGGCTGATACCAGTCGCTGTAGGCGCGTCCCGACCCGGTCTCCCCCCAGCCCAACGGGGCGTCAACCATCATCCTGGGCGCCGATTTCCAGACCTCCATCCGCGAGACGTTGCCCTTGTCGGAGATGCGCGTGGAGATTCTTCCGATGCTGCCGCCGGCGAACAGGAAGACAGCGGCCAGAACGGCCATAGCCGCGAGCACGCAGGCGCGCCAGCGCCCCTCCCTGCGGAAGAGCCTGAAGCCCACCATCACGACGCCGGCCACGCCGAGCGCGACGATGCCCCCGCGCCCGCCGGTCTTCACGAGAAGCCACAGCGACACGGCGGAGACC
>JAEEGL011783339.1_pt1 | contig 12712 bp, 5 predicted proteins | sample 9134231 | NCBI WGS metagenome assembly JAEEGL01 (sample SAMN16246548, study PRJNA631951) | gut metagenome | biome: gut microbiome; feature: rumen; material: fiber-attached | host: Bos | place: Iran: Karaj | collected 2018-10 | reverse complement strand
TGGCTGTTGCCGCTTGCCGTGCTGCGCAGTAGGTGGAAGGTGGGGTCGGCGAAGGTCTCGCGCTCGTTGAGCTGGTCCACCTTGTTGTTGAACTGGCGGTTGATGCCTCCATTCAGCGACAGCGTCAGCTTGCCCACCTGCGTCATTGCGAAGACGCTTCCGCCGATGTCCTTCGTGCTCATGCGCAGGTTTGGCGTTATGGTGTAGCCGCTTGTCTGGGCTTCCGTGGCGGTGACGATGTTCAGGATGCCGCTCACGCCCTCGGCGTCGTATTTTGCCCCTGGGTCGGTGATTACTTCCACCTTCTTCACAACGCTTGCTGGGAAGCTCTTGAGCACAACGCTTGCGTTGTCGGACATCATCTTGTTAGGCTTTCCGTTGACGTAGATTTTGAAGTTGCTTTTCCCGTTTATGGTGATGTTGTCCTGCCCGTCGACGGTCACGAGTGGCACCTTTCGCAGCATCTCAATCATCGTGTTGGCTTGCGCGTCGGGGTCGTCGGCCATGCTGTATGAGAGCCTGTCTATTTGGCTCGTCACGAGCGGCGCTGCTGCCACCACCGTAGCCTCGCCGATGGCCGTTGCCGCCTCTTGCGTGGTGATGCGTCCGAGCTTGACGCTGTGTTCCTCGCCCAGGGTCAGGGGCAACGTCTTTTGTGCCCGTCCGAGGCCTGCGATGTGGAGGTCGTAGTCGCCGCCCTTCGCGTAGCGTAGCGTAAAGCGCCCCTGCTCGTCGCTTGCTGCTACGGAGAGCACCTGCGTCTTCCCCCTGGGCATGAGTCGCAGCGTGGTGTAGGCGTCGGCAGCCCCCGACAGCGAGTCGATGAGCACGCCCTCGATGGTGTATGTCTGCGCGAATGTGCTGGCTGCCAGCATGCAGGCGATTAGCGTGATGAGAGTTCTTAGTTTTTTCACTTTTATCCGGATTTGTTGTGTGTTCTCGTATTATATGGGTGCGCAAAAGTAGGAATAAGTTCCGAGATGGCAAATGGGGGGTAAGCGTCGTTTAAGGTTCTGCGCAGCCGCTCTGAATTCATGGTGCAAAGATACAACATTCCCATTGCGGTTTTCGAATCGGAGGGCGACTATTTTCACTGCGTTAAGATTTTTTAAAGAATCGGAGGCGCAAGTTAGTCATTTAGTCATTAGTCATTAGTCAAAATCGATTTCTGCATTGTCAAAATCCGCCACTATATATATAATAATAAATATTATTATATATAGTGAGTCAATGACTGAATCCGGAAAATGAAAATGACTAATGACTAATGACTAAAATGACTGCCTCCGACCCCTACCAGTCAATTAAGAATAGTCTTAAAAATCTATAAAAATTCATAAAAATGCGTAAAATTTCGCTAACGACTATTGCCCTAAAATTCTTCGCGCTTTTGTTGAGAAAAATTGCGTAAAACTTTGGAAATTATCGTATTATCTTGAAAAATCGACGCACAAACGCGAAGGCTTTGGCGCCCTGCGGTGCCGTGTGGAGCCGTGTTGTGTGGCGTGTGGCGCATAAAATGTGGGGTGTGACGTGTGGCGGATTTTTTTAGTGTCGGGTGTGGCGCATGTGGCTCTTTGGCACACTTTTGGCATGAAAAAGACGGGTAAGGCTCTCTGATTTTTGCAATATTTAGGGTCGTAAATTTCAGCTTTCAACATTATTTTTGTAACTTTGCCGGCCAAAAGTGCATAAAAATCGACTAAAAAGTGCGCAAAAGCGACTAACAAAGCGACTAAAAAACGAAACACAATAATACAACGACATGAACATCACACTTGAAAAGAAATCGCCCGTAAGTGGCGTCATCACGCTGAAACTACAGAAGGAAGACTACGAGAAGCAGCTCAACGACAAGCTCAAGGACTTCGCACGCAAGGCACAGATGCCCGGCTTCCGCCCCGGACACGTCCCCATGAGCCTCGTGCGCAAGCTCCACGGCCCGCAGGCAAAGCTCGAGACGGTGAACAGCGTGCTCGGAGAGAAGCTTTTCGGCTACATCCGCGACGAGAAGATAAACATGCTCGGCGAGCCTCTACCGCACGAGGGTGCCGAGGCGCAGGACATCGAGCGCGACGACGACTTCACGTTCCAGTTCGACATAGCCATCGCGCCCGAGTTCAGCATCAAGCTCGACGCAAAGGATAAGGTTGACTACTACGACATACAGGCCGACGACAAGACCATCGACGACCAGCTCGAGCAAATGCGCCGCCAGAACGGCCGCAGTGAGAGCGTCGATAAGTACGCCGAGGGCGACATCCTGCGCGGTGTGCTCGCAGAGCTCGGCGAGGACGGACTCCCCCTCGAGGGCGGCATACAGGTGGAGAGCGCAAGCCTCATGCCCCAGTATTTCAAGCAGAAGACGCAGCAGAAGCTCTTCGCAAAGGCAAAGAAGAACGACGTCATCACCTTCAACCCCAGCAAGGCATACGACGGGCGTGACACCGAGATCGCATCGCTGCTGCGCATCAAGCAGGAGGAATTAGACAGCCACAAGGGCAACTTCTCGTTCCAAGTGGACGAAATCAGCCGCTTCGTACCCGCTGAACTCAACCAGGAGCTCTTCGACCGCGTGTTCGGCGAAGGTGTCGTGAAGACCGAGGAAGAGTGCCGCACGAAGGTCAAGGAGCAGCTACAACGACAGTTCGAAGCCGACGCCGACTACAAGTTCCGCCTCGACCTGCGCGCATACGCCGAGAAGAAGGTGGGCGAGCTCGAGTTCCCGCGTGAGGAGCTCCGCCGCGTAATGCTTCAGAACAACAAGGACAAGGACGAGAAGTACGTTGACGACAACTTCGACCGCAGCATTGAGGAACTGAAGTGGCACCTCATCCGCGAGCGCCTCGCCGCCGACGCAGGCGTGAAGGTCGAGGACAAGGACGTGCAGGCAGCAGCCATCGACGCAGCACGCTTCCAGTTCATGCAGTACGGCATACAGAACATCCCCGACGAGTATCTCACACAGTACGCCACCAACATGCTCAAGGACGAGAACCAGGTGAACGGCCTCGTCGAGCGCGTAGTAGAGCAGAAGCTCGCACAGGCAATGAAGAACACTGTCACGCTCGAGCACAAAGCCATCAGCGTCGAGGACTTCCAGAAGCTGTTCTAAACAGAAACGCAGAAAAAGGCATACAACCCCGATTCATAACACACACCCAAGCACAAATGACCGACTTTCAGAAATTTGCCCTCAGCAGAGGCATCAGCTCAATGGCCCTCGACGGCGTGGTAAAGGCACAGAGCCAGTACCTGAACCCCTACATCCTCGAGGAGCGCCAGCTGAACGTGACGCAAATGGACGTGTTCTCACGACTCATGATGGACCGCATCATCTTCCTCGGAACACCAATCGACGACTATACCGCCAACACTCTGCAGGCGCAGCTCCTGTACCTCGACAGCGCCGACCCCGGTAAGGACATCAGCATCTACATCAACTCCCCCGGCGGAAGCGTCAGCGCAGGACTCGGCATTTACGACACTATGCAGTACATAGGCTCCGACGTAGCCACCATCTGCACGGGTATGGCAGCATCTATGGCCGCCGTGCTACTCGTGGCAGGTAAGGAAGGCAAGCGCACAGCGCTGCCACACAGCCGCGTAATGATACACCAGCCAATGGGCGGAGCGCAGGGACAGGCCAGCGACATCGAAATCACAGCACGCGAAATACAGAAGCTAAAGAAAGAACTCTACACCATCATCGCCGACCACTCGCACCAAACCTTCGACAAGGTATGGGCAGACAGCGACCGCGACTACTGGATGACGGCCGAGGAAGCACGCGAATACGGCATGATTGACCAAGTGCTGAAGAGAAAGTAAGGAGAGCCTGCAACACCCCAACAAAGCGAATGGCAAAGAAGAGAACATCGCGCTGCGGATTCTGCGGAAGAACCGACGAGGAAGTAGGCCTCATGCTGACAGGCCTCGAGGGCATGAACATCTGTGCCGAGTGCGTAGAGCGCGCACACCAAATCCTGCACGAAATGAGCGGGAAGAAAAGCCCCAAGACCACCAGCACGACAGCCTTCGACTACCGCAACATGCCAAAGCCGCAGGAGATAAAGGAGTTCCTCGACGGATTCGTCATCGGGCAGGACGACGCAAAGCGCTTCCTCGCCGTAAGCGTATATAACCACTATAAGCGCATAGGCAATCCTGCGACCGAAGGATGCGACGTCGAAATAGAAAAGTCGAACATCATCATGGTGGGAGCTACGGGCACAGGAAAGACGCTGCTCGCACGCACCATCGCCAAGTTGCTCAACGTACCATTCACCATCGTTGACGCCACCGTGTTCACAGAGGCCGGCTATGTCGGCGAGGACGTTGAGAGCATACTATCGCGACTCTTGCAAGCCGCCGATTGGGACGTACGACGAGCAGAATGCGGCATCGTATTCATCGACGAAATCGACAAGATAGCGCGCAAGAGCGACAACCCCAGCATCACGCGCGACGTCAGCGGTGAAGGCGTGCAGCAGGGACTCCTAAAACTGCTCGAGGGAAGCATCGTCAACGTCCCGCCAAAGGGAGGACGCAAGCATCCCGACCAGGAATACACGCAGGTAGATACGCGCAACATCCTCTTCATCTGCGGAGGAGCTTTCGACGGTATCGAGAAGAAAATCGCACAGCGACTGAACACCCACACTGTGGGGTACAACAACGTACGCAACACACACCGCGTAGATCCCAAGAACCTACTGCAGTACGTGCGACCCACCGACCTGAAATCCTTCGGGCTCATACCCGAAATCATAGGACGACTCCCCGTCCTCACATACTTGCAGCCGCTCGACCGCGAAGCACTACACCGCATACTCACCGAGCCGCGAACCTCGCTGGTGCGCCAGTATCAGAAGATACTCGCCCTCGACGGCGTAGAACTAAGCTTTGAGCCAGCAGCCCTCGACTTCGTCGTGGACAAAGCCGTAGAGTACAAGCTCGGCGCACGAGGACTCCGCAGCATCATGGAGAGCATAATGGTAACGGCAATGTACGAGCTGCCCTCGTCGAGGAAAAGGAATTTCGTCGTCACCGAAGACTATGCCCGACGCGAGTTCGAGAAGAACAACACCCTGCAGGCGCAGGTATAAGCCCTCGCAGCGGTTTAATCACGTGAGCCAACTCCCATTCGCTCCCGAACTTAAAATAAGCACAAAAACTCCCGCATCGTCGAAAAGGTGCGGGAGTTTTGTGTGTGTTGTATAGAGGTAATGCTGAAGGCTATTCGGCAATTCGGAATCCAATGTTGCTGACGCGCGTACCAGGTTCGCCGCTGTCGCGGTAGCTTGTGCGCAGCGTTGCAGCCTTACTGTTCCATGCGCCCCCGCGATCCACGCGCCCTTCGCCGTTTACCTGCTGCGTAAAGACAGGATTCGTGCGCGCGGAATCCGTATATTCCACATACCAATCCTGGCACCATTCCCATACGTTACCCGACATATCGTAGAGGCCGAGCTCGTTCGGAGTCTTTTCCCCCACAGGGTGCGTCTCGCCGCCAGAGTTATCGACGAACCACCCTACGTTCTTAGGCCTGTCCTGCTCGCCGCTGTACTGCGTATTCTTCGACAGCTTGCCGCCGCGTGCCGCATACTCCCATTCAGCCTCCGTCGGTAGGCGGAACTTGCGTCCCGTCTTCTCGTTCAGCTTCGCGAGGAACTGCTGGCAGTCGTCCCAACTCACGTTTGTCACAGGCAGGTTGTCGGCTTGCTTCTTCGAAGGGTTCTGCCCCATCACCGCCATCCATTCCGCCTGCGTCACCTCGTAGCGCCCAATGGAGAAGTTCGCAAGCGTAACCTCGTGGAGAGGCTTCTCGTCGTTGGCAACGTCCGTCTTGTGCTCCTCTGTGGCGCCCATCGTGAATGTGCCGCCCTCCACGCTTACCATGTGAGCCACAAGGCTGTCGATAGCCTCCTGACTCTTGTCCGTCTTGCCGCAAGATGCCGTCAGGGCAACTGCGAGTACGTAGATTGCAAATCTGCTTTTTCTCATAGTTTGTGAATTAAATCTTTTTGCGTTTCTATATCTTTTCCGCTGCAAATGTAGGAAAACATTCCCACAACACACACAGCCTTCAGCAATTTAATGTTTTTTCGTCAGGATACCGCTGACATTAAGGCACATCTCAACTTTCTCGCGCCGCCATACAATAAAAGGGCGAAGCCGCCGTTATAAATATCGTTATGATAGATTACATACGAGGCGAACTTGCAGAGCTGACCCCCACCGAAGCCACCATAGAAGCCGCAGGCGTGGGCTATCTGTTGTGCATATCACTAAACACATACACCGCCCTGCAGGGAAAGAAAGAGGCGAAGCTCTACGTCTACGAAAGTATTCGCGAGGACGCATACCAGCTGTTTGGCTTCGCATCGCGACAGGAGCGCAAGCTCTTCGAGGAACTCCTGTCCGTAAGTGGAATAGGCGGCCAGACGGCACGCACAATACTCTCGGCTTTCTCACCCTCAGAACTACTCCAAACGATAGGCTCTGAGGACGTACGCGCACTGAAAGCCGTGAAGGGAATAGGCCCGAAGGCAGCGCAGCGCATCATCGTGGAACTCAAGGACCGCGTGCTCGCGCTGATGGGGGACGTACAGGCGACGGCAGGTCAGAAGGCCGCCGTAAGCTCGCCAGTAGCAAGCGAGGCCACAGGCGCACTCGCCACCCTCGGATTCCCACCCGCCGCAGTACACAAGGTCGTAACGGCAATACTCAAAGACAATCCTGACCTCGAGGTAGAGCAAGTAATCAAACAAGCATTGAAGATGCTGTAAGACATTGACCATTAAGTTTCACCACGCTCTTCGTGCTCCAGCCTTTTTACGTTAACCCCAAAAATAGCCGTTGTTATCAACGTCAACACAGCTAAAAATCGTAAAATCGAAAATCGTCAAATCGTAAAATAAAATGACATTGCGCCGTCCAAACATACAGCTACTGGTAGCTGCTGTGCTCTGCATAGCGGCTACTGCTCTGTACGCTTCGGACAGACATAATTCTTTTTATACGCGCGCGGGTAATACGGGCGATGTGCAGAATGCCGCAGAGCCGAAGAAGGCCAACGTTGCCGACGCTGACTCTACACGCTTCCCCGTGCGTCCTACGACGGCGCAGGACGAATCCGGCGTGCGCCACTCTGCAGACCTTCGCGACCCAGAGAACCTGCAGACGGGCGTGTTTTTTGACGAGAAATCGGGGACATACCGCTTCGGCACAAAGCTCGGCGACAACTTCCTCGAGTCGCCATTCTACATGACGCCCGCAGAGTATCAGCAATGGGCGACAAAACGCTCGATGCGGGGATTCTTCAAGAAGAAGAACGCTGAGGCATATTCGCAGGCGGGAAAGGACAAGTTCGACTTCACCGATATGCACTTCGACCTCGGTCCTGCAAGTAAGATATTCGGTCCTGGCGGCGTAAGAATAAAGACACAGGGTAGTGCAGAGCTGAAAATCGGCGGTAACCTGCGCTTTGTCGATAACCCCTCCCTATCCGAGCGCAATCGGCGCGTCTTTGGCTTCGACTTTGACGAGAAGGTAAACCTGAACGTGAGCGGAAAGGTCGGCGACAAGATGGGTATGGACTTCAACTACAACAGCGACGCAACCTTCGCCTTCGACACGCAGAAACTGAAACTGCGCTACGAGGGTAAGGAAGACGAGATGGTGCGACTCATCGAAGCGGGTAACGTGTCGATGCAAACGAGCAACTCGCTGATACGCGGAGCATCCTCGCTCTTCGGCTTCCACACGCAGTTGCAGTTTGGCAAACTCAAGCTCTCCGCAATACTCGCACAAAAGAAGTCGTCAACGTCGAGCGTGAGCAGCAGCGGCGGCGTGCAGCTTACGTCATACGAATTCTCTGCCGATGCCTACGACGAGAACCGCCACTTCTTCCTCGCGCAGTTCTTCCGCGACAACTACGACGCCAGTATGGCGCAGCTTCCAAACATCCTCTCAGGAATAAGCGTCAATAGGGTAGAGGTGTGGGTTACCAACAAGACGGGACAAACAACGAACACCCGCAATATCGTGGCTTTCACCGATATGGGCGAATATAGCCACATTTCAAACAATATGTGGAAAACGACGGGCTCCGAGAATCCATCCAACGAATCCAACTCGCTGTATTCCGCAATCGTAGGTATGCCCGCAGCACGCGACATCTCCACCGTTACGCCAACGCTCGACGGCGCAGGTCTTGTCGGCGGTACCGATTACGAAAAGCTGGAGTCGGCACGCCTGCTCAATAACTCAGAATATCGTCTGAATAGCGCGCTCGGATACATATCGCTGAAGACAGCGTTGCAAACCGACCAAGTGCTGGCTGTGGCTTTTGAATACACGTATCGCGGACAGACATATCAGGTCGGCGAGTTCTCGACAGACCAAAAAGACAACTCCAGCGCACTTTACGTGAAGTCGCTGAAGAACACTGCCAATACGCCGTCGCAGGGAAACTGGGACCTCATGATGAAGAACGTCTATAGTCTTGGGGCGTCGAGCGTGCAGCAGGAGAAGTTCCGCTTGGATGTCAAGATACTTTCCGACACAAGTGGCGTGTATCTCTCGTATCTACCCGAACCAGGGCTCAAGGAGCAGAAACTCATACAGTTGTTAGGCCTCGATCGCTTGGATAACAACAACAAGCATAACCCCAACGCATACTTCGACTTTGTGCCTGGCTACACCATCGACCAGCAGGAAGGACGCGTATATTTCACCACCGTCGAGCCCTTCGGCAGCTATCTGAAGAAGGTTGTTGGCAATCCCGACATTGCTGAGCGATACATGTTCCAGGAACTCTACGATAGCACGCGCACGATAGCACGCCAGATTGCCGAGAAAAACAAGTACATCGTCAGCGGACAGTACAAGGCCTCGCGCGAGGACGAAATATCCCTCGGCTCCTATAACGTGCCGCGAGGCTCCGTCGTCGTCACAGCTGGCGGCGTAAAGCTGACGGAAGGCTCCGACTACACGGTGGATTACAGCGGAGGTGTTGTAAGGATTCTGAACAAGAGCTTGCTTGACGCAGGAACGGCCATCAACGTGTCGCTCGAGAGCAATACAGAGTATAGTATGCAGCGAAAGACGCTGCTGGGATTGAACTGGGAGTACGATTTCTCGAAGAACATTGTTCTCGGCGGTACCTTCCTGCACCTCAGAGAGAAGCCCCTGACGACAAAAGTATCAATGGGAGGCGAGGCTCTTAACAACACGATATGGGGCTTGAACTTCGCATACAAGAAGGAAAGCCAGTGGCTTACGGACATGCTCGACCGCCTGCCCCTCGTGACGGCTACGGAACCCTCGAGCATAAACTTCTCGGCAGAGTTCGCACAACTGATGGCAGGCAAGAACAGGGGAACGCAGGGGAACGCCTCCTACCTTGACGACTTCGAGACGGCAAGTTCCGACTACGACATCTCGAATCCAAAGGAATGGACACTGTCGAGCGTGCCCTCAATGTTCCCAGAGTCTCAGTTAAGCAACGACCCCCGCTACGGCTATAATCGCGCCCTGCTTGCTTGGTACTACATCGACCCGCTCTTTACACGCCGCAATTCATCGCTGACACCAGGACACATAAAAGGCGACCTTGCACAGCTCTCCGACGACGACGTGCGCGAGGTGTATAAGCTTGAACTCTTCCCCAACCGCCAAATCAACTATCGCGAGAGTGCAACACTCGACGTGCTGAACCTCGCATATTATCCTAACGAGCGAGGCCCATATAACCTCGATCCTGAACTCGACATCAACGGCCACCTTTCGCAACCGGCAAAGCGCTGGGGTGGTATGATGCGCCGTTTGGACGGAGCACTTACGGACTTCGAGGCGAACAACATCGAATACGTGGAATTCTGGATGATGGACCCCTTTGTGAAGGCAAAGCGCGAGGGTAGGACATTCTCTGGCGACTTCTACATAAACCTCGGGGAGATAAGCGAGGACGTTCTCAAGGACGGAAAGAAATTCTACGAGAGTGGAATGCCCACAGACGGCAACTCATCGCTTTATACGGAAACGGTGTGGGGGCGTGTGCCTAATCAGAACACCGTCACCTACGCTTTCAATACGAGCAGCGGCTCGAGGGGGCGTCAGGATGTGGGTTACAATGGGTTAACCTCCGAGGAGGAACGCGATTTCGGCATATATCGCGACTATCTTGCGCAGGTGCAGGGGCGTGTGCGTCAGGAAGTTTACGACTCGCTGCTTCTCTCGCCCTCAGGCGACAGGTACCACTACTTCCGAGGCTCCGACTTCGATCGCGAGCGGAAATCCATCGTCGAGAGATACAAGCGCATCAACAATCCCAACGGCAACAGCCCCGATAGCGACAATTCGCCGGAAAGCTATTCTACAGCTTACAAGACAACGCCCGACGTTGAGGACATAAATCAGGATTACACGCTGAACGAATACGAGAAGTACCTCCAGTACCACATCCGCATAAGTCCAGAGGACATGCAGGTGGGACGCAACTACATCGTCGATTCGCGCGTGACGACACCTGTGCGGCGCGATGGCTCTAAGCCCGAGGTCACGTGGTACCTCTTCCGCATACCCGTAGAGAGTTACGAGAAGAACGTGGGAGGCTTGAGCGACCTGACGTCGATGCGCTTCATGAGAATGTACCTGACGGGTTTCGAAGAGCCTGTCATACTGCGACTTGCAACGCTGAACCTCGTGCGTGGCGAATGGCGCCCCTATGAACAGCCCCTATACGCAGGACGCAGTGCCGACCTTAGCGGAACGCTGGAGCCTGCAAGCGTAGGCTTTGAGGAAAACAACGACAAGCTCCCCGTAAACTACGTCATTCCGCCAGGCATCACGCGAGTGATAGACCCAGGTATGGATCAGCTTCTTGAGAATAACGAGGAAGCGCTCTCTATAACGGTCAAGAACCTCTCAAGTGGTGAGGCTCGCGCGGTATATAAGAATACGAACCTCGATTTGCGCCGCTATCGCCATATCCAGATGTTTGCGCATGCAAACTCGCTCGAAGGGCTTGAGGCAGTGGAGGATGGCCAGACATCAATCTTCGTGCGTCTCGGATCTGACTACAAGTCCAATTTCTACGAGTACGAGATACCTCTTGCTGTGACGCCTCCAGGGAAATATCCCAACTCTACGAGTGGTGCCCTGCAGGTATGGCCAGAGAGCAACATGCTCGACATCGACCTCTCGCTGCTGACAACGGTGAAGAAGAATCGCAATCGCGCGAAGTCACTTGGTGCAGCATCCTATGGGCAGCTATATTCTGAGTACGACCCCAATCGTCAAGCCAACAAGGTCAGCGTGATGGGAAATCCCTCGTTGGGAGAAATCCATACGATAATGATAGGCGTGAGAAACAATTCGCGCCGCGTGCAAAACGTAGAGGTATGGGCGAACGAGCTGCGCCTGCAGGATTTCGCCAACAATGGTGGTATTGGAGCGCAGGCGTCCTTGAACCTCAAGCTATCCGACCTCGCTACCATCGACGTTACAGGACACATGGAGACGGAGGGCTTCGGAGGACTTGAAGAAGGTGTTACACAGCGTCGCGACGACAACCTATACCAGTATAGCCTTACGACAAACGTGCAACTTGGGAAGCTGCTGCCTGAGAAGGTGAAGCTGAATGCCCCACTATACTTCTCATACTCAAAGGAGCGCGTCGTTCCGAAGTACAATCCTTTGGACACCGATATGTCGATGGACGAAGCTCTCGACGGACTTACTACGCAGCAAGAGAAAGACTCGCTGCAGAGCATCACGGATCGCGTTGTTGTGTCGAAAAACCTATCGCTGACGGGCGTAAGGTTCAACATAAAGACGAGCAAGCGCACAGCGTTGCCGTTCGACCCTGCAAACTTCACCTTCGGATATGCCCATTCGAGCCGCCATACGTCTGGCGAGACGACGGTATGGGAGAAGGACCAAAACTGGAAATGGTCGTTCAACTACAGCTATTCTCCCAACATTCCCACTTTTGAACCCTTCAAAAAACTGAAAGGTAAGTCGCAGTGGCTCAAGTTCCCAAAAGAGCTCGGCATCAACTTCCTGCCACAAAGTGTAACTTTCAACTCCGACATCACGAGGCAGTATTACGAACTCCAGGAGCGCGATATGGAGAACCTCGATAACAAGTCGCTGCCTCTGACGTGGAACTCGGATTTCCTTTGGAATCGTGCGTTCTCGATACGTTGGGACCTCACGAAAAACATCCACGCGTCCTTCAGCTCGGGCACAAATGCTGAGGTTGAGCAGCCATATACAGCCGTCAACAAAGACCTCTACCCCGACCAATATACAGCTTGGAAAGACTCCATCTGGCAGAGCATACGCCATCTTGGTACTCCCCTGTCGTATGCCCAGAACTTCGAGGCTTCTTGGAAGGTGCCTATAAACAAGATTCCGCTTTTCGACTGGCTCACGACGGACGTCACATATCGCTCCACATACAATTGGACGCGAGGCGCAGAGCTTGAGAACGGAACGTCTATGGGACACACTATCTCCAACAGTCGCGACGTGAGCGGTAATGTGCGCCTGAATATGGAGACGCTCTACAACCACGTGCCGTTCCTTAAGGAGGCTAACAAGAAGTTCTCGTCGGGTGGCGGCCGCTCATCGTCGAAGAACAAGAAGAACGACAAGGACAAGGAAAAGAAGAATTTCGAGAAGGAGATACAGCTGAAGGCCG
>JAEEGL011705470.1_pt1 | contig 12712 bp, 8 predicted proteins | sample 9134231 | NCBI WGS metagenome assembly JAEEGL01 (sample SAMN16246548, study PRJNA631951) | gut metagenome | biome: gut microbiome; feature: rumen; material: fiber-attached | host: Bos | place: Iran: Karaj | collected 2018-10 | reverse complement strand
GATATAGTACATCGGTAGTACATGAGCTTCCCAAGCTTAGGAGGCGGGTTCGACTCCCGTTATCCGCTTTTTTTATTGCCTGTTTTTCCGGCTCCTTACTCCTCGTAGATATATGACACATACTGCTGCCTGTAATGCCCTTCATCGCCGTCGTATACCTCGACATGCTGCTGATAGGTGCAGTCCGAAAGATTCCATTCATAGGCCTGGTATCCGCTCCAGTAAGTGTATTCGTTACCGGGAGTCCCGTATTCGGACACGGCGGTGTTGTACATCTGGCCGGGATCTTCCGTTGCCGCGTCGCGGTATGCCGATACAAAGCGGTCATTCTGGAAAAAGCAGGCAAACTGCTCATTTCCTTCGATCAGATAAACCACTTTCATATCATGGCCCCACCACGGCCAGTCCTCAGGCTGCGCAAGATCATTCCTGCCGGTTGTTCTTTTAAACTCATCAAAGCTCAGTCCGAACAGGTCTGTGTCCATTGTGAAGAATTCCGTCCGGGGATCTATCGAGAAGAACGCCTTTGTCTCCTGTGTTTCCCGGCCTGCATTTTCACGGCCGGTGTATCCGTAATCTGTTTCGGACGACTCATAATGCAGATTATCCCATTTGTCGTCGGGATCGTCGTCCTGGATATAATCATTGTCATCAAAGCCTCTTGCCTGCCAGAAAGAATGTATGCGGTTTCCGTTGCTGTCATACAGCAGCAGGCTGTCACCCACGAAAATGAATGTGCCGTATTCTTCGGTGGTATCCGGAAGAGAATTGAATGTCCAGTCGCTTCTGAAAATATAACCCCTCTCGGAAACGCCGTATGTATCTTGATCATGATACCGCCATGTGCCTACCACTCCATCGGGTGCCGCATTGCTGTCCTGAGCACGTCTTTCGAATTTGTCCCCGTTGATATACATATATCCGTCTCCGGGATACTCGAATGAGTAGGTCTCATGTTTATTGGCTCCTTCGGATGTAAATTTGCCCTCACCGGTCTTATTAAGTGTTCCGATCTCGAGCGTCGCTTTTTCGATGACCTCAGCCCATCTTCCGATCTTCAAGAGCAGAAAATAGTATTGATCCGAATGGTCCCCGACAGGATACCAGGTGCCGGCCATATCCGCAAGGGGATATTTCGCGATGTAATGGCCTTCAATATCATCACAGTAAGACGAGTTTGATTCCCGCAGGAAATGTACCGCTTCACTCTCGGTATCCGTGCGGGTTGTGAGGAGTTCCGGGGTTACTTCCACAGACAATATCGTCCCTCTGCCGGTGTCTTCATAAGGATATAATGAGCAGACACTTACACCGTACAGTCCGTCATAAAGATAAGCCGCGTTGCCCTGAATCTCATAATAACCGCTTCTGACGTCTTTGCCGAAATACTGCCATGTAGCATCTCCGTACAATTCCAGGTAGTACCCGTTGGTATAGCCGTCCTCATACCACCGGCCCACCAGATAATCCGGGCTGAAATTGCTTGCACCTGCAAATCCGCTCAGGCTGTAGTCGATATCGGTAAAGTTACCGGTATTTTTGAACGTAAAAACAGGCTTATAGTCCGCACGCTTACCGTAAATACGGTCTTTGTCCCATTCATTGCCGCCCTGTCCGCCGTTGTTCTGCCCGCCATTTACGCCGTTACCGTCGTTTACGCCGTTTACGCCGTTCCCGGAGTTCCCGGAGTTGTCGGGATCGACTGCCGGAGAAGGTGTAGCTTTATCGCCTTTCGGATTGTCATCTTTGCCCGAAGACCCGCCAACTATCGTGATCTGATCATCCCCGGTTTTTCCGGGATCGCCGGACTGTCCGGAATTCGAAGAACATGCGGTGCACAGGATAAGCGCCGCGATAAGTAATGAAACGATAAATGATCCGGATTTCAATAGTATCCCTCCTTGCGGTCTAAGCTCTTTTTTTCTTTTAGAATATTATATAAACAGAGTTTTTTCAAGGGTTTTCGCGTCATACCTTCCTGACATACAGTTTTACCGTAAAACCGTTGTCATTGAAGCATTCCATGCCGCCTCCCTGTTTTTCCATATATGTTTTGACCAGATAAAGCCCGAGACCGTAGCCGGTCTTTTCCGCAGAATTTCTGCCGCGATAATATTTTCCCGTGATCAGCGGCAGCTCATCCTCGGGTACACCGGGCCCCGAATCTTTCACGGTTATCTCCACGAACCGGCTTCCGGCTCCCGCCGCAGCGACCTCAGCAAGCGAAAAGGCTACATGTATGTCGGTACCCGCATATTTAAATGAATTGCCGACCACATTGTCGATGACCTGCTCCATCCTGAGCAGATCCATATAGACCAGACATTCCGGAATAACATTGTCAAAAATGATATTCCCATAGTCCTTCATCCCTTCGAAAAATCCCCGGATCTTTCCCGATTCGCATTCGGTGACATTGACCGTGACCTCCTCCATGTCATCGATGTTCGCGTGCAGCACATTCTCGACCAGTTTGTTGATAGTCTCGGTCTTGGCCGAGATATAACCGATCTTTTCAAGTATGTTCTCCGCCTGTGCAAGCTCAGCCCTCGCATCGGAACTTCCCCGATCACCCGGGCCGCCGGACTTTTGTACGTTATCCCGCATAGCCTCAAGTTTTCCGGCTAAGATCATCTCGAGGACCTCGCAGGTCGCCTTGATGGTAGCCACGGGTGTCTTAAGGTCGTGGCTCAGTTCCGCGACCATTTCCCTCTTTGCCTTTTCCGCGGCCATTTCATGCTCTTTTGCGTTTTTAAGTTCTTCGCGCATCATATCAAAGCTTTCGACAAAAGAGTCACTGCTGTTACCGTGCCTGATCGGCAGCGCAATATCAAGATTGCCCTTTGATATCTCGGTAGCAAAAGCCTCCAGTTCCCTGATCGGCCTGATCTGGCTCCTGTAAAAAAGATAAAACAGCAGATACCCTCCCAAAAACAGCACAAGCCAAATAATGACCACCCACTTGAAAACTTCGGCTTTTCCGCTATCTAGCGAGGTATTTATGTTATCGCGTATCGCCTTGTAGATTTTGAGCTCTTCGTCACTGTACGCGTCGACATTTCCCATGTTGAAGGAATAATTCTTCACCTTTACCGTCAGCACGAGGATCACGGCGATCATGATCACCGTATACGCGATCAGCGCATTTCTGATCTGCTTCATAATTTATTACACTTCCAGCATGTATCCCGTGCCCCATACCGTTTTGATCATCCGGGGCTCGTTGGGATTCTCTTCGATCTTTTCCCTGAGTTTCCTGATATGCACATTGAGAGTGGCATCCGAATAAAAAGTGTCCTTCCAGACCTCATCAAACAGCGTATTTTTCGGAACTATCGTATTCCTGTGTTCGTAAAGGCATTTGAGAAGCGCGAATTCCTTGGCTTTGAGGCTTATGACATTGCCTTTTATGATCGCCGACATCGTAGCGTCATCAAGCCAGAAGTCTTCTCCGTTGTCGTGCCGGACCTCCGAAAGGTTTTTCAGCTGCTCCGCCTTCCTTAAGTTGATCTTGACCTTGGCAAGCAGAACAGCCAGGCTGTAGGGCTTCTTGATATAATCGTCCCCTCCCGTGCTCAGGGCAACAAGGACATCGTCATCGCTCTGCCGCGCACTGATGAAAAGAATGGGAAGCTGATATTTTGCCCTTACTCTTTTGCAGATATCAAAGCCCGAACCGTCGACAAGATTGATGTCGAGCAGCATCAGGTCGACCGTATTCTGTTCCAGAAATTCATAACATGCCGCGGTTCCCGTCACATATTCCGTAGAAATATCAAACATCCTGAAATACTCGGCCGTCATCTTGGCAAGTTCTTCTTCATCGTCAACTATAAGGCAGTTGTAATGCATGGTGTTCTCCTTAAATACCGGGATGTAAAAAGCCAGGGACGGTAACGGTACCGCCTGTCCCTGACTTTATTATAACCTTACACCTTATGGGTGTCAAAATAAACTCATCATTCTTCCGTGATCATTTCCACAGGCCTTAATTTTCTGACCTTCAGACCCGCAACAGCCGAAGTTATCATCGCTATGAGCACTATGCCCGCCGCTGTCAGAAGAATATTTACCGGAGAAACGCCGAAGTCGATCTTCTTTATCGCAAATAATGAGAATATCGCCTTTACCAGACTGCTGCCGGCTGCCGGTGAGAGGATGCCGCCGAGTATCGCGCCGAGCAGGATCGCGGGGATATTTGAGAGCATGATCTGTAAGATCAGTCCTTTGCCTGTCTGCCCGATAGCCTTCGATATGCCCATACTGCGCCATTCACGGCTTATCTTGGCACGGATAACGAGAGATTCGACAAATGCGACAATGATGACCGTCAGTACGATTATAACGATGCATACAGCCTTAAGCGACATATTTACCGTCAGGATCGTGCTCTCCATCGTAGAATAAATATCATTGTGCATGATCTTAACCGTATCACCGGCCAGGTGGGAATCTATCCTCTGTTTGATCTCATCATAGGAAATCCCGTCCTTTGCGGTCACATAATAATTATAACCCGCGGTGATATCTCCGTTTACCAGCTTCTTAGCGCCGTCTATACGCATATAGATCGTTCTGCCCATGCGCTCCATTCTCTGATTGATACCGGTTACAAGATAATCGGCTTCTTTTCCGGCATATTCGACAGTTACGACATCACCCACCTTCGCATCAAGGTCCTCGGCAATACCCATCGTGATCATTATCTCATTCTCAGTCTTCGGGTATCTACCTTCAAGGATCAGGGTATACCTTGTATTGTTCATATCATCGACCGCATAACAGAAATTCATCTGCTTCTTTCCGTTCATGCTGATGGTAGGCTCAAACCCGGTATAAGTCAGGACATTTTCGACACCATCGACTTTTCTTAAGTCATCGGCAATGTCTCCCGGAGTACCCTGCACTATCCAGTCGGTTCCGCTTTCAAAAGCCATCATATTAAGCAGGCTCTCGGGCTTAGATACAAAATTTTCCACCATTCCGAATCCGATGAGCGTAGCTATTACAAGGATCGCCGAGATAAAAACCATCGCGATGTTTCTTCCGGGTCCGCCGAAAGTATCCTTCAATGACATGATGACAGGAACCGGAAGCGGGGTCTTATCGAGCGGGAAGAAATTCTTTTTGTAATTGTGTGTACTGATCCCGCCTCTTAATGCGTCAAGTACCGTAAACTTCCTGTATGTACTGCTGAGTCTTACACTGAAGAGCATCATGGCGCCCACGATACCGATAAATGTAACTGCCGCGGCCATGATATTGGCCGGCTGGTTCCAACGAAGGCCGAGCACTGAGCTGACGATATTTCCGAATTTACCGAAGGTCAGCACTCCGACTGCTATTCCGGCCAGGGACCCGATCGATGCGACCAGTGTGATCTGCAGTGTCAGCGAAGCTCGCAGCTCCCTTACCGTATATCCGCTCGCCTCGAGTATACCCGTTGCTTTCATGTTCCTCCGGATACAGTTTCTGATGCTGAAGGAAACGATCACAAGCGAGATGATAAGGATCATGATCGCAAATATGATCACCAGCGCCATTATGATCTGCGGAAAGAACGCCGAGCCGCCCTTCATGAAATCCCAGTTGGCAAGAAGATAATCGTTATAATTCTTCGTGGGATCCTCTTCCTGAAATACAGCAAGCGATTCCTTGTATCTGCCTGCGATATCGGCTTCAAGATCCGATGTATCGTAATCCTCTTCAAATGTGGATCTGTCGGCAACCCCTTTGTGAAACCACCCTTTCCGTATGGTATCGGGATATTCGTTCACAAACCCGTCCATGGCCTCTTTTGTCAGTTGTACCGAGTAAGCCGTGATATTCATCGTTGCGCAGAAGTAAGGATCCTCAAGATACCCCGCTACCGTAAGATCATAAACATCATCTCCGAATTTTATCTCCATTATGTCCCCGACCGAGAACACCGCCTTGAGGTTGTAGGGCAGAAGGATATCATATTTTCCGTATCCGGTATCAGGAGTAACGGGAGTATCGGGAGTAATGGGAGTATCGGAAGTAACGGAGGCTGTGACCTTCATTATGGTCTTTTCCTGACCGATCTGCTCGGCGTAAAATTCATAGTTGGTAAACTTTTCGTCGCCTTTCTTCCTGTAATCGGCGATAAAATTCAGCGCCGGAGTCGCCTCGTATTCTTTTATATGCCTGTCTGAGGTGATCGCTTTTTCGGCAGATTCCTTTTCCGCGGCGGTATCATAGCTAAAAAGCATTACATCCGCTCCGTTTATGGCCTCAAACCTGTCTTCGAGCACACGTCCGAGTCCGAAGAGCGCCGATGCGCAGTCAAAGATAAGAAGCGACGTGATAAACGTCATGATAAAGAAGGTGATCATGTCGCCCTTCTGTTTTCTTATATTGTTCTTTGCGATAAAAAATAATCTGTACATAAGCCTGATCCCCTTTACCAGCCCTGCTCCTGCAGGAAATCCTTGAGCATCCTGTGTCTTGCGATGGCCTTTTCGCGTGCCGGATTGGCCTCATCTTTATAATCTCCGGCGTATTCGCCCAGATCAAGCTCATCGGCGATCACACCGTCCGCAAGATAGATTATCCTGTTGCCGCGTTCCGCAGCCCTTATCGTATGCGTTACCATCACAATACTCTGTCCCCGCGTGTTCAGATCGGAAAGGATGTCAAGCACATTGGTAGTATTCTGGGAATTGAGCGCGCCTGTGGGCTCGTCCGCAAAAAGGATCTCCGGATCGTTGATCACGCCTCTGACCACCGCGACTCTCTGCTGCTGCCCGCCCGAAAGCTGGGACGGAAACTTTCTGTGATCATTTTCCGATATCTCAACCCTCGCGAGAAGCTCTTTTGCTTTCAGCGCAAGCGCCTTACGGTCTTTGGTCCGTAACAGTCCGCTTATCATCACATTATCGAGCGCGCTCATCGACTCATTCAGGTAATTCTGCTGAAAAACGAATCCCGCATGGGCTCTTCTGAAAAGCGCCAGCCTGTCATTTGAGAACTTCGAGATCTCGATGCCTCTGGAACCGTCATTTTTATCTGACCTGTCTTTCTGACCGGGATCATTTACGAAGTATGTGATCGTTCCGAGCGTGGGCTTATCCATTCCCGACAGCGCATAGAGCAGTGTGCTCTTGCCTGAGCCCGAGTTTCCCATTACCACGGTAAAATCGCCCTTGTATACATTAAGATTCAGATTCTTAAGAACATGCTGCTGGACCGATTCATTGGAAAAGGTCTTGGACAGGTCCTTCGCGGTTAAGATGATTTCCTTTGACTGAGACATTGATGTTTCCTCCTTTATAAACGCCCGGTTTCCGGGATTGAAGTCTGTGATCTTTCTTACCGGTATGACCATAATATACAACATTCCTTTCCGGAAGTCTTAACCTGTTTCCTGCCAGATCCTTAACTGTTTCTTAAATAAATCGAATAAAAAAAGGGCTGCCGCACTAACAGTTCAGCGGCCCTATCTTAATATCACTTTCCATCAAAAGCTAAGCCTCGTGATGTGTGTGTGCCGACCCGGATTACATCGAACTAATTGTTCGGTAATACGGGTCGGTATACACGCAGACAGAGCCCTTTGGTATCAGTAGGTTGTGATATTAAGATAGGGCCGCCGCGTTGTTAGTGCGACAGCCCCTTAACCACGGTTGTCAACCGTTTATTTTTTTATCTTAACTTTCAGGTAGTCTTCCGATTGTACGGTATTGTAGTACTTCTTACCGTTGATCGTTACATATCCCTTCACATAGAAGACATAAGTCTTGCCTTTCTTCAGCTTGGAGCCGGAATAGGTATATTTAACGGTCTTGCCTTTCTTGATCTTCTTCAGATTCTTGTATTTAAGCTTGGCAAGAGGAGTATTCTTCTTGTATTCCGCATATTTGATGACATATCCGTTATAAGGCACGCCTACGGAATCACCGCCCCACCAGAAGAGTACCGAGCCGTCTTTTTGTTCACAGTCAAGATCAAAGCTTGCAGACTTGAGGCTCTTCTTGATCTGTTTGGTCGTAGGTGTCTTGCTCTCTTTTCCGGGATCGGGATTGTCCTTAACGGGGTCATCCTTGCCCGAAGAAGTCTTAGTCTCATCGGGTTTTACGATAAGAACGGTCTTGCTCTCGTTACCGTATTTATCCTTACAGGAGATAACGGTAACGCCTTCTTTTGCGACACGGAATCTGCAGTAGGTGGAGTTCGCGTCGCCGCCGTATACTATCGCAACATCCTTATTGGACGAATCCCACTTGAAATCATAAGCGAATTCGCTCGAATATTCAAAATACTTAAGATACAGTGTTATGTATCCGTAATCCTTCTTGGGCTTGACCGTTACGTACTGTGTCTGTTCAAAATCAAGCGGACGGCAGTAAACATGGACATTCCAGTCCTCGATCGCTTCGCTTCCGTTAAAGGTAAGTGTTGCGTCTCCCGGCCATGAAGCAAGGGCGACGAATTTATTCGATCCGAATGTCGAAACATCGGGGTAGGGATCATGAATGATCTTCTTGTCGGAAGACTTCTTGGACGAATTGGTCTTGTTGCCTGTTGTGATCTTCGCGTTTCTTCCGACCTCAATGCCGATGTCGTAAATAACGTGCTGAGGTTCCTTAACCTGAGCTATAACCTCGATCGTTCCCGTGGGAACCGGAGGAACATAAACCTGCTGAGGTTCGGGAGTGGGAATGGGAACTACTTCTCTGGGAACCGGAATGGGTGTGGGTGTCGCAGTTACTACCGGATTCTGGGGAATTACTATCCTGGTAGGTTCAGGTGTAGCTGTGGCTGAAGGTTCCGGTGTGGGTGTATCGTCAGGATTGACATTTCCGCGGGGATCCTCCCAGGGAGTAGGTTCGGGCGTTCCGTCGGGATTGACCGGTCCGCGGGGCTGCTGGTCTTCGGGGATCGGAGTCGCGGTAACGGTGCTTTCCACTTCGGTCGCAACATAAACAACATCCTGCTGGGGGTTGCCGGCCTGCCATCTGGGATTATATGCCGCTTCATTGTTATCCGAAAGCTCATTGGTCACTTCATACTGGCCGAAATCAATAAGAGCATTCTGGCGGATCACGTCTTCATAATAATCAAAGAACTGATCCTCATTCGGAGCCGTACCGGCATAGTCGTTATTATCGCCCTGATCGACTGGAGCCCCGTTCTCATTGGCCAGCCATACGCCGTCAAAAGCGGCATATCCTTTGTAGACCACGACCGCATTACCGCTGTTGTCGGTCACGCTGTCCTGAGACGAAGAACTTTTCGATGCTACCCAGTAATCGATACCTTCGAAAGCGGGGATCTCCTCGCCGTCGGATACCAGATAAGAAATACGGCTGTCAACGACCTTGCCGTCAACGAAAAATTCCATCCGGCAATAACTCTCAAAGTCCTGTGTTTCACAGATCGCGTGGATCGGCTGACCGGGTCTTGCGATCGTTCCCTCTTTGATCTCTCCGTAAAGATCAAATGAAAACTCATCTGTAGCTGCATTGGCACTTCCCAGAGGCAGCACTGTGATCACAAGCGCCAGAGCGCATAACACAGCCAGAATGCGTCGATACAGGTTCACTGCATTATTCTTCATTGCTAAAACCTCCCTGTGATTATTTAGAAACGGAAATATCCGTTTGCTATTTGAATGTCATGAAAACCATTTTACCACTTCAACCGGGAAATGACAAGGATTGTTCTCCTGTGTGCCAAAAAGAGCCGTCCCCCCTGTCACTGTGTCAGGGGGGACGGTTCTTTTTGGCACATTACCCTTCGTCAGGGCTCACGCTTCCGGGTCGAACCTGCGGACCGGAAGATATTTGGATACCTGTTCGATATAGGCGGCATATTTGGGGTATTTTCCGAGGGAGATCTTCTCGGCAAGAGTAGAGCTGGCCAGGAAAAGAAGCACAAGGAGCAGCGGTCCGATCGCAGTTATATTGAGCAGCGCGCATCCGGCGGCACCGGCACCGATCGAAAAAATATACAGCCCAAGCCACATTCCCTGTTCGCCAAGATAATTGGGATGTCGCATGCGGCCCCAGGGTCCCAGCGTATTGAATCCGAGATCGAATGGTGCGGGAAGCTCGGCAAGTTTCTTCCCTTCCGCAAGCATTCTGTTCTTTGTCTGATGGAAATTCCACTGATATTCGTCCGATACCGTCTCAAGGATCAAGAACAGAACCGACAGTACCGCGGCAATAATGTCGAAAATACCGAAAGCTTCCTGCGATCCCATGCACGAAAGCGCCGGAAGGCAAATCGCAAGAACAAGCAGATTCTGATAAGCGCTTATGAACAGCAGATTGAAAAGAGTCCACAGGATACCGTGCCTGAAGACCGGAGCGTTATGCACGATCGACCAGCGGTAATCTTCCCTGCCCTCCCAGAATTTCAGGCTGTAGGCGCCTTTTCTCGCAAAATTGATCGTCAGTCTGATACCCCAGGCGGTAACTATGAGCGCATACACGATAAGGCGCAGACCTAAACCTCCCCTGACCGCGATAATCCAGACATATGCGATCGGAAGAAGGCTCCACAGCTTGTCCATCTGGGAATAATTGTGTGTGATCTCTCCTGTGATAAAACAATAAGCGATACTGCATCCGCAGACGATCAGCAGGATCTTCAGAGTTTCGAACTGTTTTTGTGAAAATGTGATATCATCGAGAATGATGCTGAAAACTATCAATGTAAGGACCAGAATGACGGTTAGTACGGTTACTATATTCTTTTTCAAAGCTTTATACTCCGATTTTTGATGCTTTTTTATTGTAGAATGTCCTCAGGGATTCAAGGATATTCTGATGTCTGATGCGCGTAGCATCGAAAGACAGCGTCTTAAATGCGAGCTGCATGATGGGTCCCTGGCATAATGCGCAGATGATCGTTCCTATGCCGACCGGCCCTCCGAGAAGAAAACCTATCAAAGTGGCAGAGCTTAAAAGCCCGATGCTTACAACACCTATAGGAATACGCTTCATCCGTTTTTTAAGCCCTACAAGCAGCGTATCTCTCGGCCCGCATCCGAGCGCGGCTTTCATGTACATAAACTGTGTATACCCGATCACAACAAGTCCGATGATCATTACCGGTATTCCCACCGGAAGTGAATCGGCCTTGGGCACGATATTTATGTAATTGAAAAAATCCACGGATTTGCCTACAACGATCGCATCTATGAACATGGCGATCCCCAGAGGCTCCTTCATAAGTATATCGATAAGCAGGATCGTAAGCGATACAGTTATCGAAGCGGTCCCGTACAGAACTCCGAGAGTCTTGGACAACCCGAGATTGAATACGTCCCACGGTGCCGCGCCTATATTGGCCTGCATCGTAAGATAAATGCCGAACCCGTTCAGAAAGAGCGCCACAGCCGCCATCATCATATTGACGATAATGTCCGCTCCTGTCCTGTTCTGCGACAGTCTTTTAAAATATTCACGGCTCATGATAAAATTCCCTTCAGCCACACCGGATAAACAAAATCACAACTCATACTGTGCCATTATATCACTGTAGTTTTATAACATCAACACATGAAATTATCAAACTTTTGTCTTATCCTGTACAGTATGCCGAAGTGTCAGCGCTGTTTATTTACCGCATTGCCATCGGGCCGGGGTGATATTTTACCGGAAGGCAGGTTACGCTTTAGCACTTTCCTGAGCTCGTTCGTATCCAACGGTTTGCTCAGATAATCCGTAAATCCCATCTCAAGATATTCTTCACGGACACCGTTCAGGGCATTCGCGGTCATCATGATCATCGGAGTATCAAGATTGAGATTTTCGGAATCCTCAAGCGACTTTTTGTAGGTTTCGATACCGTCCATCCCGGGCATCATATGATCCATAAAGATCATGTCATATTTCTTTTCCCGCATTTTCTGCAGAGCTTCCGGGCCGCCGGTCACTGTTTCGACCTTTCCCTTATACTCATCCAGGAAACGGTTTGCAACGATAAGATTAAGCCTGTTGTCATCAACAACAAGATAAATACTGTCCGGCGTAATAAAAGCTGCCGTTTCCCCGGCTATGCCGGAAATGTCATCCTCAGGCGAAACATCGGGCATGCTCCTGTCAACGGTCTGGGGGATCCTGACCGTAAAAACGGACCCTTTACCGTATTCGCTGCTGACATCGATACTGCCGTTCATCAGCTCTGTCATGCGTTTTACTATGGAAAGCCCGAGTCCTGTCCCTTCTATCCTGTGATTGTGTTCTTCGTCGAGCCTTTGGAAGTTCCCGAAAATACGGGGAATGTCTTCACTCCGGATCCCGATGCCGGTATCCTTCACGCTGATACACAGCTCTGTCGTATCATCCGAAATGCTATGCGAAGACACTTCAAGCCTTACTTCACCGGAATCCGTATATTTTACCGCATTGTTGAGCAGATTGATCATTATCTGACGGATCCTGAGTTCATCGCCGATCAGCCGGTCGGGGATCTCCGGATCGATCTGCTGAACATAGGTCAGTTCCTTCTGTTCGGCTTTCAAGCGTATCATGATGTCAATATCGGAAGCCAGCTTATGCAGTCTGTACGGAGCGACCTTTAACTCCATCTTTCCGGATTCGATCTTGCTCAGATCCAGAATATCATTGATCACGGAAAGCAGCAGCCGGCCGGCATCTCTGATATTGCCGGCATATTCCCCGATCCTTGTCAGGGACGCAGCGTCTGTTTCTTTTCCGGGCTGTATCTCGTTGATGATCAT
>JAEEGL010588321.1_pt1 | contig 12712 bp, 9 predicted proteins | sample 9134231 | NCBI WGS metagenome assembly JAEEGL01 (sample SAMN16246548, study PRJNA631951) | gut metagenome | biome: gut microbiome; feature: rumen; material: fiber-attached | host: Bos | place: Iran: Karaj | collected 2018-10 | reverse complement strand
GTCAATCACCGTCTCAACGGGCTGGTAGGTGTCGGGTTTATACAGGGATTTCCTCAGATCCTTTTTAATCAGCTCATTCGCCTTGTCCTCTGGTGAGGAGCAGGAACAGACCAGAATCAGGGTAGATAAGAATAACAAGTGTTTCATATTACAGGATTTTAGATTGATTATATTATTGTTCCGAAGAATAAAACTGGATTTCAAAAACTTTCCCATATTATTCTGTTTTTTTAAGTTACATCCACAAATATCGCTTGAAGTTGTCCCAATTCATGGGACAGGTTGAAAAAAATGGCACACATTGCACCGAAATGGTCGCCCACATTACTACGAAATATGCATCTCGCAACATGGAGGGATGACGGTTTTCTGACTATCCTATTAACTATCATTCGGCAGCTTGGACTGCTTGATGCTTTTGCCCTCATGCTCAAAGAAAATCACATCTACAACCTCCGAAGGACGCAACGCCCAGAAAGTAGCTTGAATGCTACGGTTCCGTTTTAAAGTGTGAAGACCATATTTATCACTTTTATCTCTTTGAGAAAAATCAAACACATCCGTCCAGCTGTCAGCAATCTCTTGCTGCAGTTCCAAAGGATAATCAAAGAAATCAAGCATTTTGCCAGCCAGTTTATCCTGCTGCTCCATCTTTTTCCATATCCTCTTAAAATCCTTGACCGGTGTGAAATTCAACGGACTGTGCCACATGCTGAAATCAGACAGCAGAACCTGCTCAGAGGGCAGTTCGATCTCCATAAACACAGATTTTCCTTGGGGTATATCCCAACAACTCAGTGTTGGTTTCCTCTTTTTCCGTGAGTGATACTGATACCATGCCCACATCGGAAACTCAATATTTGACAGAGGAGGCTCACCTATTCGCTCTCGCATCTGTTGCGCCATCCATCGATAGCAATACATAAAATTCTCATTGTCGCCCATTGTGGGTTTTGAGCAGTAGGTGATACCTTCACGCATCATCTGATCGTAGATTTCAATCCCTTGAAACGTCCAAAGTTGCATATTCACAAGTTACAATATTCGTTCAAACGAATTTATTCAAAATTCCTTATTCTTGTTTTTTGTGATTTTGCAAATATCGCATGAAGTTGTCCCAATTCATGGGACATAATGGGATTTTTTCATGATTTTTCTGATATCATTTTTCTGAAAATGGCTTACAATGGTCCGAAAAGGCGGCTTATATTGGCCCGAAATAACCCCCTACCACAGTTCGTCATCACCGATAACCTCTATCTGCTTCACGCTGACCGGCCAGTCGCTATCTTCATGGTTGTCGTTCCAATCGTCAGCGGCTTGGCAAAGCTTCTCCCATGTGGGTGCTATCCGCTCACCGGTGAAGGAAGAGAGATGGTTCGCAGCTGCGTCGATGGTGTCGAAATATTCCATGTCGGGCTCGCAATCCACGACATATCTACTGGAAAAGTATCGTCCTTCAGCATCGTTGGTCAGGTAAGCATCCCAGTCATCTCCCTCAGCCTCAAAATAGAATTGGAGTGAGGTATAATGCCGCAGCAGCATCTTGAGCATGTCGAACGGCGGCTTCCAGGCCGTCTCAGTGTGGAAAAGCACCCGATTGCCAACCATCCGCAAGGAATCCCAGGTCCCACGGCAATACACACCGTTGCAGTCCTCACCGAGTCTGACCACCAGATTGCCCAGCCACCGCTTCGGCTCATAAAACCCATTTTCAACCAGCGGCAGCCGCCGCTCCTGCAGCCGCTTCATCTTGCCATACAGCGAACGGACCTCCCGCTTGTCGCCTTCAAGCACAATATCTGTAAACACCGGATTTGACATCTTCTCTTCGTTTTCAAGATTAAATTAACGTCTGCAAAATTAGGCTGAAGATGTTTCAACACGTGGGACAAGTGCGGGATTTTTGAGAGTTTTTTGAAAAAAGAGAAAAGACACTCTAAGCCACTCCAGCAGCAATGAAAGCAGCGATTGCTCCGAATCCTTCTGCCACCATGACTTTCCACGAAGGTTCTGAGCGTGTCAGCTTATGTTCAATGATATACTCACGCATCTTCGTCCGCCACTCTTTGTTAGACAATAGTATCCACAAGTCATCGTCAAGGTATGCGAACCGCACATGCGCTTTCAGCCAAGGAATCGATGGAGTGCTAATCCGGTCTGTTTTTTTCGCACCCACCTCATCCACATCCAGATGCCAGAATCCGTCGGAAACCAAATGCCAGAAAGGGTTGTTGATTTGAGTAAAGGAACCAAATTGAGAACCACGGGCATACTGCTGCATGAGCAGCCGATAATGTCCTTCCAGCCAATCATCCAGCACAAATTCATTGCCTTTAAACACAGTCTGTTCCATGCCGTCAATCACCGACAACAGCAATACCGGCTTTGCCACAATGACCTCGCCACGTATCTTTGCCTGACGGATATTCATTATCCGTTGTGTGTAGTATTCAAAACACTGACTGTAATTGTAAAAATGAAGGTTACGATGCATAACGATTGATTAATAGAAGATTATGATTCAACAATTATGGGATAACAGTTTTTATAACAATTATCCCTTAGATAATCTATCAAAATGCAAATATATAAAAAAAAATAAAGATGTCCCATGATTTGGCACAACAGCATGCTACCTTTGCACAATTATAGAACCTGCGTTTTGCCCAAATGGTTCTGCAAGAATGATAATTTATTTGTTGAATAATTAAGCTTATTGCAGATGAATATATATTTTTTACTATATTTGCAATACTAACACTCGATGAACTGCATACTACCAGACTATATGGCTACAATATCATAGCCGCATACAAATATTTATAAAGTCCATCCTACTGTTAGTCATGGTTGGCCAACGCACCGAACAATATAAAGGAATTTAAATCTTAATTCTAGCTTATGAAAAAAATTTTATTTGTTTTATTAATTATCTATTCACAGGGCTTATATGCTCAATACGACGATGAAAAACAAGCTTTAGTTGACATTGTTGTTGAATCCGTAGATTTAAGTTATTTTGAAGGAGATTCATTATCTTCTGAACAAGAAAAAGTAGTTAAAATCGCCGAAAAGATTAGTCCGAATAAAGAACATCTGAGTTTTATTGGAATACCTATAAATGGGGATATAAACACCTTTCAATCTAAAATTTCCTCAAAAGGTTTTAGACCATACAAGGAACTAAATCAATTAGTGCCTAATGGCATTCGTGCATTTAGAGGAGATTTTGCTGGAGAACCAGCGAATGTTATTGTCTTCTATAATCCTCAAACAAAAATTGTATATAAAGTCAGGGCAGCTATTAATAAAGAAGATGAAGCATCCAAAAATAGATTAGTTGTAAGATTTGAAAACGCAATAAAGAATAATCATAATAGTCCTATTGAATTTGAAAACAGCAACAGCTTCGCAAAACAAACTATCTTTGCCATTCTCACTAAATCTAAAGATTATTTAACAGGGACGATAAATTTGTTTTCAAACAACGAATCCTTTAATAAAGATAATAAATATTATTATTCTAAATCTTTTAACAATTACTCTATTATAGTTGATTATAAGGATCAAACCAATTATATTTTACACCTACAAAATTTAATGAAATCTTTTTAACAAATTGAGTCCAGATATGAAAAAACTAATTCTTCTAATTTACATATTTACATTAAATTTTCCTTTATTTGCCCAACAAGGGCATATGTCTTTTCTTGGAATCCCTGTGGATGGAAAAATTGAAGTGTTTAATCAAAAAATAGTTGCGAAAGGATTTAAACCAGATGTCTCACATAATGCCCAAAAAGCTAGTCCATATTGGTATACTGGGTATTTTGCAGGATATAGTTGTGATGTATATGTACATTTTTCCAAACACTCACGAACGGTCTATGATGTCAGTATTGCTATCGATGACTATAATAGTGCATTAAACAGGACCAAGTTGAATAACTTTGTAAAGGCCGTGAAAATGAAATATAAAGGCAAATATTTTTTAGATGCAGACGTAGATGAAGATGATTATACTTTCTCTATGAAGAGGTATATTAAAGACGAAAGATATGATGAAGATAGGGTTTTAGGCGAAATAAGATTATATTTAAGTGACGGTTCTGGCTATACAGACAAGAATAATAGTTTGTGGATAATATTTGAGGACAATATTAACTATAAAAAATATAAAAAAGAGGACGATCTAGATCTTTAACCAATACATATGTTTTTCTATATAAAGAATTATTAGATGGATATCACTGCTCTCAAAAAAATAGGTAAAGAAGACATTTCTCTTAGACCATATCAAATGGACAATAAAGAGAAGATATATGAAGCATGGAAAAACCATAAGTCCGTCATGTTACAAATGCCTACGGGTACCGGAAAAACCAGGCTGTTTGTATCACTAATTAAAGACATTAGAAAGTTATCTAAAGAACAAAAGAAAGACATTAAGGTACTGATACTTGTTCATAGAACAGAGCTGATTGACCAAATCAGTGAAACCCTCCTACATTATGAGGTTGGGCATGGTTTTATCCAATCTGGGGATAAGGAACGGAAATTCTATGCAATTCAACTCGCTTCTGTTCAGACACTAAGCAGAAGATTAGATTCTTGGAATTCTCACAAGTTCGATGTTATCATCGTTGATGAAGCTCACCATATTAAAGCGGAGAGCTATAAGAAAATCATTTTCACATTCCCTGACGCATATCTGCTTGGTGTCACTGCCACTCCTTACAGGTTAAGCGGAGAGGGTTTTTCCGACGTTTTCGAAACTCTCATAGTATCGCCCTCGGTCAAGAAATTCATAACAGATGGATTCCTATCCGAATATCGCTATTATTCTGTCCGACGCTCTTCTTATATCCAACAACAAATCAATGCCATAAAAAAAATGAGACAGGGTGATTATGACGAAGAGGAAATGTCTCTGGTGTGTGACAACGATAGAATAAGAGCACAAGTCGTAGAAACCTACATTAAATATGCAAATGGAAAAAAAGGTATTGTTTACACAATCAACAGGGAGCACAACCAACATCTTTGTGACGCTTTCAGGGAACAAGGAATTAATGCTGTTGCTTTGGATGCTAAAACGCCAGGAGATGAAAGGCGTTTCGTTATTGAAAAGTTCAGAGAAGGTGTTTACCAAATCATTTGTAATGTAAACCTTTTCAGCGAAGGTTTCGACTGCCCGGATATAGAATTTGTACAACTTGCCAGACCCACTAAATCGCTATCTCTCTTTCTTCAACAAGTAGGAAGAGGACTAAGAAAATCAGACAACAAAGATAAAACCATATTTCTTGACAACGTAGGTCTTTACAACCGATTTGGTTTTCCTTCTTCTAATCGACACTGGAAATACCATTTTAATGGTAAAGAAAAAACGCAAATTGCGTATTATGAAAATGACAAGGAGAGTCCTCTTGAATCACATAATAATAAAAGAAGACATAATTTTACAGAAGGAGATGAAGAGGTCTTTTTAATTCAAACTTCAGACGAGGAGGCTTTTCTTAAAGAAAGAAAAGAAAGATTTTTAGAACTATATCGTAAATTCAACAACGATTATGACCCCTTACTTGAGGAATATTTTTTTAAAGAATTAAATAAGGGTCCCCTGTTCTCGACTATCAAACTGACGGATAATAAATATATTGAAGCTGAAGAAAATATTGTAAAAAGAACAATATCTTTAGAAGAATCTAAAGACAACACAGTGTTTGAGATTCTGCATCATTATTATTTGATAGAGACTATTGATGAAAAGCAAACTAGGAATGAGATATCAGAGCCAAAAGCTCTAAGGCTCTTTATTAAGTACAGAATAAGTGATGTAGGAATAAAAATATATAGGAAAACTAGAAAATACATAGAAGACTTGCATAACTTGAATCTTTATGATGAGGATTTTATACAAGTGGGAAAAGATTTTTATTATTCACATCAACCCAATAAGCCAGAACTTGAGCATGTACGTTTTTGGAATATAATTTTCTATATAGCAGGTATAAATGATATACAAATCATTAGTGAACTTTATAAGAATAAAACGTTATCTATAGAAATCTCAGCCGCAGTAGAAGAACTGAAGTTATTTTTAAAATCTGAATTTGCAAAGGCTGATTTGAGTGAAAACAATAAAAAAAATGTAGAAGAAATATATAATGAATTTTTAGGCTGAGAAAGTAAAAAAAATGAATAGTAAAAAATATAAGCACATCATCGACCAGCCTGGAAGAACTTACGAGCTTGCCAGACAAATGATACCAGTCCTTATTTCATGGGCACAAGAGGGGAAAAGTCCTCAATATTATAGCACATTGTCCAAAGCGATTGGACATAAAACTGACCAAATCGGAAAGCAAATGAGTGCAATAGGCTGGATATTCAAAACCCTCAGCAAAGAGTCAGGCAGACCTATTCCACTTCTTAATGGATTTGTTATGAGTAAATCAAACAAACGGCCAAGTGACGGTTTGAGCGAGTTTGTAGATGGATATAATACTTGGAGTGAGAAGAAAAAAATAGCAGAAGCTAATAAGATCAACGAGAAAGCCTATTCATATAAAAATTGGAAATGGGTTTTGGATGCACTCGACCTAATGCCATATAATAGCCAAAATGAAGAATCTATCCGTAAAGGCATTTATAAAAAGGACTCTTCTGAGGGAAAACTGCACAAACAACTAAAAGAGCATATTCTCAATCATCCAGAGGTTTTGGGTATAAAAGATGTAAAGAAAAAAGATTCCGAGTTTGTCCTTTTATCTGGCGATAGACTAGATGTATATTTCTTACAACAAGATGGCAAACAAATTGCAGTGGAAGTAAAATCTAGAATTTCTGATGATGCTGATATTCTTAGAGGTATATATCAATGTGTAAAATATAAGGCTGTCCTTGCCGCAGAATGTCACACTCTGGGGGAAAAAGCTGATGTTGATTCCATATTGGTAGTAGAGAACGAAATGTCTGAGGAAAACGATAAAACAGCAAACATACTGAATGTGAAACACATAGTATATGACAAATTAAAATAGCCTTGCAATATCAAATACGTGGAAAATGATTCTCTACGCCGCTACTATTGCAGCACTTTTTTGATTAGGCGCATTTATTTTATTGTTCCTGCCATTGTGTACTGGTATCGGGTGAACAATATCCAGTACAAAGATAGCAGCATATCACCAAGGAGTGAACGGATATGCTCTGGGAAAACAATGCGGCAACACTCCCACTGAACGGATATGGGGCGGAAAAATGGCGTTCCCACGTCACTGTTTTGAAGGTGAACGGGTATTGACCGGAAAAATGTTGCCTTAATGTCCATAATGTCCACATTTCTATTCCTTTTCAGAATAAACGGACATCAAACAGGACATTTTTATACCTCATTAGAGAACAAAAGAGCCCCTGGAAAGTGAACGGGTATGGAGCGGATTATGCACTGAATTGTGCCGTCTGAACTGACTGAACATGCTCCGACGTGCGCAATGGGATGCTGCAAACTGGCGCAGGTCGATGTCCGCAAGTGGCTGAACTACTTCTTCACACATATCCACGACTACGACAACGACTACTCACGCGATCTGATGGAACTCCTTCCGCATAACCTCAAGCAGAAGGGTGTTCTCTAACATACTTTGAGAGTCTTCAAAGAACCTCCGACTTTTTCCAAAATTCTCATAGAACACTACAACATCTCCAAGAATAACTCCGACTTTGTCGGAGAACTAATTCTGAATCTCACAATACGGGGTTTACCTATGGCTTACGTTCATCTTTGTAAATGCTTTTATGTAGCATAACGTCCATCCATATGGGATATCATTATACCTCAAAGACATATTTATTAATCCTTTGTTATCATTCCACCTTCTTTTCTTTCATATTATTATACTTAGCCTTAGATTCTTCAAAACTCATCCAGTCAGCATTTCTGAGGTATCGGCCAACTGTTACAGGCTCACCATATGAAATAAACTCATCGAGCATGAGGAAAAAACGTACGCCATCGTCAGAATTGTCGTTGTTAGCATTCTTCTCACTCTTGCGAGCTGCATTGATGGCAGAGACCTTGTAAACACCGCTGACCTTGCCCTTTATAATGGGCATGAAGTATTTGATGCTTTGAATGTCAAGATTGGGTTGTGTATCTTCACTTCCTGTGTAATACTTAGCAGCACGGTTGTTGAGAAAATCTTCGTAGAACGGATTTGTATCCTTAACATAACCGACATAAACGATAGCTTCCTTGGGAATATCAGCTGTATAGAACAGACCTTTCTGAGGAATACTATTCTCGACCAACTCCATTGGCGTTGCTTCAAGGATAATGCGGCGCAAATCTTCTTCCAATTTGCCACACTCAACCAATTCCACAGCATCAATATCACCTTCCAGTTTCTTGGGCAGTAGTGGATAAGCTCCAATATTCACGGACTTCAGGCTACGCATGAAATATTTGTCTTCTAGTTTGTCTGCCTCACTAACACGACCAGGGAACAAAATATAGCCACCTATAACTTCTTTACTCTGTGGATAACGAGTGCCGTCGGCTTCAAGCCGACTGCCATAGTAGATGGCATCGCGATAGCGATGCATTGCGTTGATAGTATCCTGCACTGGGTCATCTGTTGGCGAATTGACATTCCTGTCATCAAGTACTCGATATTTGGCATCAAAGAGATAGGTCAAAGTGGTTTTGCTTTCAGGCTTCGTCACATTTAGTACAATATCAGGCACCTGCAACGTTGTCTCTGAGTGCTCCAATTCTGAGCCGTTCAAAGAAAAGGGATGCTGATACCATAAATCCACTCGCGTCTTCGAAAGAGGGTGTATGAACATGACATGATAATCCACATCCTTTTGTTCGAAGGACTGCATCATCTTAGGTTTGTCTTCCACGATGTAGCCAAGTTCATACATCTTCGGTTTTGGGGTCGAAAGACCGAGAATCTTACAAACCAAACGTTTGATAACCAGAAAGCACCATATCTCATAGAGCCGCCATATTTGCTTCATGCCGATGCTGGTATTGCCATGTTCAAGAGAAAGCCCGCATTTCAACATCTGCCAGTATTTGTATATATTGCGATATCCAGAACGCTGTTGTAACACTGCGCTCTCCTGCAAGTGACCTTCGTATTTGCCGACGGAGCGATAGAACTTGGAATTGAGTAGTGTGCGGAAAGTCTCTGTATAGGAAGTCATCTGGTCAATGGCCGACTGTGACAAGTCCTCTCCGTATAGTTCATGTAACTTTTCGAACATCCTTGCGAACTGATTTTGCAGGCATATCAGCGTGTACTTCACAAATCGATTTTCCTTCGTGTTGATAGAGTGTTCTGTTTGTTCGTGCCTGTATCTGAAACGTTCAGCATCTTCTCCACGCTCTACATAAAAATCTTCTTGCCTTACCTGCCAATGACGGATTCTGTCTGGCCGTGAGTAAACACATTGTTTGTACGCTCTCTTATTTGCGTGCCGCATGATAAATCGGCAAGCTTGGAAATAAGGCTCGACTATCTGCTGAAAAATACTCAACCATATAATCTGATTATCCTCTTTGTCGCAACGGTTGATATTGTGATTTTGGAAAGTCAGTGTCAGATATTCATAAACGTAATTCTCGTATTCTGCATTAATCAGTTGCTTAATGTTCGCAAGATCTTGCTTGGTATCAAGTTTGGGCGATACGATCTCTAAAGTGATGCTGTCCGTAACATGCGTACCATCATTCTTAACATAGGAAAACGAGAGTACGAATGTACCCGGATTATTGATGAAGTTGATGCTACCGGTCAGCATTCCTTTGTAATAATCGAAGCACTCTGCTATTTCTCGCTTGGGATGATTAATGGTAGGTATTCCAAAAAGCGAGCAATGGAACTCTATGAAGAAGTGATATATCTCTGTCTCGAACATGACAGGTGGGAGTCCTCGCCAACCCTGCCCTATTCCATGAGACAGGAAGGTCGTTGAATTATCGGGAAGGACATGCCGCAAATTTAGTTCTGATTCTTCATGGGTTGCTGAATATTCGCAATAAGTGCAAGCCTCAGAAACGCGATTGCAAAAACGGTTCCAAGGTGCGACGATGTCACGTGTCTTAATCGTCACGTCGTAGTCACTGCACTTTAGTACGAGAACTTCCATTAATCACTGCCAGAATGTAGTAAAGCCATCGCCTCCTTTGCCAAACGGGAGTAGCATATAATCAATTTTCTTAAGGCTTTCGCTCCAGATGGTATTCTTAGTTTCATCATCCCCAATACACTTGCTGACGTACTGCCGCAAACCTTCAAGCGGTTTCTTGGCCCTGTCCTGTTCACCTTCAATCCGTGGAAGCACCTTCATCATCAGAATGTCGTTGAAAACCTTGTCGAGAGAACATTGTTCTGGATATAGCACTTGCAACGACCTATAGTATAGCACGGTTTCGTTGAGTACACGATATGACACTTGGAACGGAGATATTCCAATGCCGTCTTTCGTGTCATACCCTTTACCGTTGCCCATAGCCTTGTTTATGGCATTGATGAATTGGACAAACTGGTTGTTAATGTCGCTTTCCCCTGTTTCAATCTTGAAGTCGGGCGTAGGCTCTCTCATAATTTCCAGCACTCTCACTTGGTCATTAATGAAACGCTCTGGGCTAGAAATATTCTTATAGGACAAGGCTTCGTTGTTCAAATTGAAATAACTGCCAGCTTCAATATTCTCTATCTTCGTCTCAAAAGTCATCGCACGGTCAATCACTTTCCTGCTGAACGAGTTGGTGGTATCGTCCATATTCACAGTTCCAATCACTATTAGGTTCTGTGGCAAACAGAGACCATGCTGTTTCAAGTTGCATTTAATAGACTCATCATCTTCAGTCAGTCCTAATACATTGAAGATGTCAAAATTTTCATATTCTCTTGTGAAGATATCCTTTGGCACCAAAGCACTGCTCACCACACGTCCGCTTTCATTCTTTCTACTTTCTAACACACTCAGATATTCAGCAAAGTATTCCTCAACTGGAGCTAGATTCATTTCGTCCATGCACACATAGAACGGAACCAGGGGGTATTTCATCGCCTTGACTATGAACTTCATGAAGTCCGTACAAACATAATTCTTTCCGATGTTAGAATAATAGCCCAATAGTTCTGTGCTGTCGTGCCAATTTGGTTTTACAGAAATCAGGCAGTAATTACCAGGGTCTTGACCATTCTGTAATTCACCTACTCTAGGACAAGTCAGGTAGGCCAATTCTTTTACCTTTTGGCTCTTTCCCGTTCCAGAAAAACCTCCAAGGATTAAGAACGGCTTGGCTTTGGCTGCAGCCAGATAATTGAAGTTCTCCTTGCAGAGTTCATACTCTTCGGGCTTTAGTTCATAATGACAATCGAACATATATGTATAGGAATTAGTTGCCATAATGTTTATGTATTCTGTTGACTTTCCTCTGATAGCACCTCCATCCTCGGCCACAAGTATCGACGTACTTTTAGAAAAGAGCGAACGCATCTTATTGCCAATGTCCATATTCCAACGGAATTGAATCAGTTCGCCTTTTCTTTTTTTTGCATTAGAGTTATTTAACGAAGCCTCGAAAGGAGTGTTATCTACAATAATCGTGACCTCCTCCTTATCACCTTTTTTCAACCGTTTGCCTAATAATTCAAACAAATCATTGTAAATCTCTTTTGGCAACGAAATACCATCTGTCAGAAGCGACTTGTTGATTTCCTTCTTATTCAGTAATATCTTCATTAAGCAGCCAACTTTCTTTTAGTATATTCTTTTATATCGTAACATGCAGTTTCTTAATCCAGTCAGAGTCCCTCAAATGGTTTTAATAAAATTAAGGACTTCGTTCCCCTCTTTGGATTATTCTGTTTCCAAATTGTCAACGCTTTCTTAGAAAGTTTTGGATTCAATCTACTCATAGTCTTATATTTTTGTAAATAAGGAACTGAAAAACAATTCTCATAAATGCTGTATTGAAAACCACTCCACCCTACGTCTAGGAATGCTTTTTCTAATAACTCATTTAAGGCTTTATCCGTAATTTTCGTTAGTAAAGGTACTATTAGATTTTAGGCACCCCGCTAAATAAGATATCTTTTGCAAATATAGCATTTTTTTTAGAAACAAACACCTTTTTCTCATTATTCTTTAAAAACGGATAGAATATATCACATTATTATTTGTCATACAACAAAAGAGATTGCTATCAAATCCCGATATAAGTACTTAAAACATAATGGGGAATATGTCTGTAAGCACATTCCCCATTCTTTCTTTTAAATCAAGCTATCCTATTCTATTTCATCCATTTTTTCCATCACAGCCCGGCGAGGGTTTCTCCGAGGGAGGAGAAGAGTTTGGCGTAGGCGTCTTCGATCACGAAGTCGCGGTCGCCTTTGAGGCGCTCCACGTTCATCCGGCAGACTTCAACGCCGGTTTCCCGGTTGGTGACGGTGATGCGAGCCCAGAGGGTGAACTTATGGCCTGGAGGCAGGCTCATGGCGCTGAAGAAATAGTCGATCTTCAGAACTTCCACATGGATTTCATACCTGGCATCATCAGCCTCTTTCACGATCAGGCGCTTGGTTTTGAGGTTGAACCCTTCGGCGAACTTGGGTGCGGCGAGCGACGTGCGGTTCTCAAACTCAATCTCGTTCATCTCATCTTTCATCAGGCCTCCCTC
>JAEEGL010378004.1_pt1 | contig 12712 bp, 1 predicted proteins | sample 9134231 | NCBI WGS metagenome assembly JAEEGL01 (sample SAMN16246548, study PRJNA631951) | gut metagenome | biome: gut microbiome; feature: rumen; material: fiber-attached | host: Bos | place: Iran: Karaj | collected 2018-10 | reverse complement strand
GCTGGAAGCGAAGTCGTTGACGGTTTCGAGCGTTCAGGACGGAACAGGCGCGTATGTCGGCGGCGATCTTACGGTCGCGGACAACAGCGCGACGGGCGACTTCGGCGCGATCAATCTGACGGGCGCTCTTAAGGTCGACGGTTCGGCGACGTTTGATCATAACGTCGCGGGCGGCGATTCCGGCGCGCTCGACGCGACGGGAGCGACGATTGGCGGGACGCTGACGGCGACGAACAACGCCGCCGAGAACTACGGCGCGATTTACCTCTCGAACGATCTTACGGTTAAAGGAGCGTTGGTTGCGAGCGGCAACACGGCGGTCGACAGCAACGGCGCGTTCAAGATTCACGGCGGACTTACCGTTATAGGCGACGCGACGTTCGAATCGAACACGGCGGGCGGTTCGTATGGCGCGGTTTATGTCAACGACGCGATGAAAATCGGCGGAATCGCGACGATTTCTGGCAACGTTGCGACAACCGGCGATTTCGGCGCAGTCTGGGCGGACTCTCTCGATATTGGCGGCGCGGCGACGATTACGAAGAACGTCGCGGGCGGCGACTACGGCGCGATTTACGCGCTGAACGCGGTCACGATAAAGGGTTCCGCGACGATAACGGAGAACAAGGCGACGGGCGACTTCGGCGCGTTGAGAGCGAAGTCGATGGTCGTCGGAACGACCGCGGATACGGTTACGGTCGATATCTCGGAGAATACGGCTGGTTCGGACTACGGCGCGATTTGCGTGACGGATTCGTTTACAGTCAACGGTTCGGTCAACGCGACGTCGAATAAGGCGGCGACGCGGGCGGTCGAAACGACGTCGACGGACGGAAGTATGACGACGGCGGTCGTCTCGGGCACGGCAGGCGCGTTGTATGTCGGGAGCGACGCGACGATCACGGGCGCGGCGAACTTCTCGAAGAACGAAGCAGGCGAAGCTGGCGCGATCTACGTCGGCGGCGCGCTGACGACGGGCGATTTGACGCTCGACGGCAACAAGGCGATCGGCTCGACGGCTGTTACGACGACGATTCCCGCGACATACGACGCAAACGGCGACGTTGTTTCGGAGGCGTCTTCGACGACCGAAACGACTTACGTCGGCGCAAATTTCGGCGCGGCGTATGTCGGCGGCGCGGTTACGGTGAACGGTTCCGCGACGCTGAGCGGCAACGTAGCGGCGGACAAGGTCGGCGCCTTGGAAGCGAAGTCGTTGACTGTTTTGAGCGTTCAGGACGGAACAGGCGCGTATGTCGGCGGCGATCTTACGGTCGCGGACAACAGCGCGACGGGCGACTTCGGCGCGCCCAATCTGACGGGCGCTCTTAAGGTCGACGGCTCGGCGACGTTTAATCATCACGTCGCGGGCGGCGAGGCAGGCGCGCTTGCCGCAGTTGACGTCACGGTGGACGGCGCCGCGACGATTACGAAGAACGAAGCGTCGAGTTACGGCGCGTTGAATCTCTCCGGCGACCTGAAGGTCGCTGGAAGCGCGACGATAACGGAGAATACGGCGACGACAGGCGACGCGGGCGCGATCAACTCGACCGGTTCTGTCTCGCTCCAGAACGCGACGATCGCCGGCAACACGGCGGGAGGAACCGCAGGCGCGATCAAGGCGAACTTTGTCGAACTCGTCAATTCGCTTGTCGCGAACAACAAGGCGACAGGCGACGCGGGCGCGATCTACGTCTCCGAGCTTGCCCTCGTGAACGTCACGGTCGCGAGCAACAGCGCGGCAAACGGCGGCGGTCTCTACGTTGAAAAGAGCGCGACGATCGACAACAGCATTCTCGCTGGCGACACGGTCGGCGAGGGCGGCGTGGGCGTCGATATCTTCGCGGCGGCAAGCGCGACAATTACGCTGCGTTGCTCGCTGCTCCAGAACGCCGAATCGACCGGCGGGAAGGAGTTTGGTCTGGATTGGCTCGTTTCCGATTATCGCTCCTTCATAGGAACGGATCCGCTCTTCAACGACGCGGCAAACGGCGACTTTACGCTTAAGGCGGCGTCCCCGATTATCAACGCCGGTTCAAACGCGTTGGCGACGAAGGTCGGCGGGGTTGATCTTGCGGGCGCTCCGCGCTACGTCGGATTGGTCGTTGGCGGGGACGTCTACGCGATCGATCTCGGCGCGTTTGAATCGCAGACGATTACCGCGGCGGATCTCAAGTTCTCCGAAAACCCGGTTAACTTCTGGTTCAGCGCGCTCAACGACGCGGACGTCGGTTATTACTACGTCGGGCAAGACCTGATCCTCGACTTCTCGCTCCTCAACGCCGGCGATTCTTCTGTGACCGACAAGTTTAACGTCGCGTTTACGATCGACGGCGTAAAAGCGGACGGTTCCAACTACAATCAGACGGTCACATACCGCTATGTCCCAGGTTCGCAGTACTTCGATTGGCTCGACGAAAAAGACTGGATTTCTGCGAACGGCGCGTATTCCTACGCGCGTCAGAACCTCGGCGCCCTGCCGGTCGGTTCCTACACGCTGACGATCACGCTCGACGTCGATAACGAAGTGGTCGAATATGGCGAAGAGGACGGCTCCGTGGCGGAACCCAACAACGCCTACACGACGAGCTTTGAGGTTCACGAAGTCCCGAGCGTCGTCGTTACGACGAACGAGGACGGCGCGTATAATCCTCTTGACGACAAAGTGACGCTCCGCGAGGCCGTCGAGCTTTACGCCGGTCCGACTTCGTACGCGTACCGCGTTCTCTTGAATTCCGCGAACTTTGTCGACAAGGATATGAACAACGTCGCGGTTACGAACGGCGTCGCGACGGTCGATTACGACGTCGTGATTATTAACGGCGTTGAAACGGCGGTTTCCGAAGGCGATTCGATCGATTACCGCAATCAGTACGTGACCTACGACGCGAGAACCGCGACCTTCACGTATCCCGACGGTACGGTCGAACCTTACGCAAGAACAAACTCTTCGTACTCGCTGACGCTCAAAATGGCGAACGGCGACGAATACGTCGTCAAACCGGAAACCAAGATCGAGTATCTCGAAAACATCGGCGAGCCTTACTCCGACACCGACCTTGGCGTTTACGTCGACGTCGTCGTGGCGCCCGACGGTTCTCAGACGCTCCTTGAAAAACTGACCCCCGAGTCGATCGTCTACCTAACGGAACGTTTGACCTATCGTCGGTCTGTCGCGACCGACGCGGCTGGCGTCGCGGTCACGCTCAATAACGGCGACACGATCTCGCTTGTCGGCGGTCTTGCCGGAACGGTAAAGAACGGCGCGATCATCGGGGAAGACGGTTCTTACGTCTTCCCAGCGGCGGGCGACAAGGTCGTCGTCGGCGACGCGACCCTGACGTGGGTCGGCTCCGCGCTTGTCAACGAAAACGGCGATAAGACGGCGATTCCGTTCGTCAAGGGCGCGACGGTCGTAGTTCTCGACGGAACGCTTGAAATGGGCGTCGCTCAGAGAACGATCGGCGCTGAAGTCGTCGAACTTGCGGACGGCAGCGTCGCCGCCTTCAACGACGACGGCTCCTCGGTCTTGACCTTCTACGTCGACAATAACGTCGTCTTCTCCAGCAATCTCCTTGCAAAACCGACGACGATTAAGCTCGACGGTTCCGAAATCACGATCGGCAAAGACATGACGATCAACGCGCCAGGCGCGGGCGACGTCACGATCAACGCCGACGGACGCTCCCGCGTCTTTGCGGTCAACGCGAACGTCGCGGCGGCGATTTCGTCGCTCAAACTCGTCGGCGGCGATGCGATCACGGGCGGCGCGATTGGCAACTACGGAACGTTGACGCTCAACGACGTCAACTTCGTCGGGAACAAAGCGACTAGCGACGGCGCTGTCGATTCCGACAAGGTGCTCCGCGAAGGTCTTGGCGGCGCGATCTACAACTCTGGCGCTCTCGCCGTCAACGGCGGTCAGTTCCAAAAGAACTCCGCGGCGTTCTTCGGCGGCGCGATCTACTCGGTCGGCGCTCTTGCGATCGACGGCGCGACCTTTACGGAGAACGAATCCGGTCTCAACGCCGGCGCGGTCTTCGTTCTGAACTCCGACGCGACGATTGCGAACGCGAACTTCTCGAAAAACAAGGCGGCGCGCAACGGCGGCGCGGTCGGACTCTCGATCGCTCGCAACTCCGGCGTCGTTACGATTACGAACACGAAGCTCGTCGAGAATAGCGCGACGAGCGGCGGCGCGGTTTACGCTTACGCGGGCGGCGAAGGCTCCGCCGCGTCCGTCGTCCTTGTGAACGACACGATTGCGAACAACTCCGCGCAAATCGGCGGCGGCGTCTATGCGGAAAACGCCGCGATTGCGCTCGCCAATACGATCGTCGCGACAAACAAGGCGACGAGCGAGGGCGCCGATCTGGCGCTTGTCTCCGGCGCGACTGCGACCGCGACGAACAGCCTTGTCGGCAACGGCGAGGATATTGCGACCGAAGGCGCGCTGACCGTGACGAAGTCGTTCGTTGGAACGACGAGCGAGTTGATCAATCCGAAGTTCAATTCGAATTACACGCTTGCCGTCACGTCGCCGGCGATCAACTCCGGGTCGAACGAGCTGGCGGTCTACGCCGACGGCTCTGCGATTACGACCGACGTCAACGGCGCGACGCGTATCGTCGGCGTCGAAAAGGACGGCGTGATTTACGCGGTCGACATGGGCGCGGTCGAGTATCAGTCGGTCGTCGGTTCCGACTTGACGTTCCCCTCGTCGCGTCCGGCGCTTTCCGGATGGTTCACATCGATCGACGGCAGTTCGACGGGCGAGTTTGTCGAAGGCTGGGACGTCTGCTTCGACTATGCGTTTGTCAACAACGGTCAGACTGCGCTCTACAACTCCTTCAGCTACACGATCACGGTCGCGAAGCTCGACGAGAACGGCGACGTCGTCGACGGCTCTGAAAAGAGCTACGCGAGAACCTACGGCGAGGAAGTCAACGGCTTCCTGCCTCAGGATCAGGCGCTCGCGCCTCGCATGGCCGTCTCCGACATGTGGAATCTCGGCATCTTCGAGCCGGGTCGCTACGCGGTCACGATCACGCTTGATTCGGACGACGTGGTCGTGGAAACGGACGAGGGGAACAACGTCCTTTCGACGACCTTCTCCGTCGCGGAACGTCCGAGCCTCGTCGTAACGACGGCGAACGACGTCGTCGACAATTACGACGGCGTCACGTCGCTCCGCGAAGCGATCGGACGCGTCAGCGAGGCTGGCAAGTCCGCGATTACGGCGACGCGTCCTCTCGCGAACGGCGATACCTTCACGCTTGGCGCGTATGAAGAACTTGGCGTGGTCGAAGGAACTGTCGCGACCTATGCGGACGGCGCGCTCACGTTTGTCAACGAGGCCGGCGAAACCGTCGCGCTTCAAGCGAACGTCGCGTATCCGCTGAGTTCCGGCGGCGCTCTGACCTTCGACGGCGCTCATTCCGCGACGCTTTCTGATACGTTCGGATCGACGATTACGTTTGCCTCCGACGTCTATGGCGCGACGATCGCGCTTGCCAGCGGCGAGCTTGTGATCGATCGCGGTATGGAAATTGCCGGCGACGACACGAATATTACGATCGACGCGAACGGCGGACGCGCCTTCATGGTCGCGCATGGCGACCAGGTCGTGATTCGCGGTTTGACCGTCGCGAACGGCGCCGCCGACAAGGGCGCGGCAATCTACAACGCGGCGACGGACCTCGTTCTCACGAACATGACGTTTACCGCGAACAACGGGACGAAGGGCGGCGCGATTTACAACGCGACCGGCGCGACGCTCGACGCCGCGAACGTCTCCTTCTCGAACAACTCCGCCGAAACGGGCGGCGCGATCGAGAACGCGGGAACGATCGTCCTGAGTTCCGCGAACTTCGTGAATAATAAGGCGAACGACGCCGGCGCGGCGATTTACAACGAGGGTTCGGCGACGATTAACGGCGCCGAGTTCGCAAACAACGTCGCGACGGATCGCGCGGGCGCGATTTACAACGCCGGACCCCTTGACGTCGCGGACGCGCACTTCAACGCCAACTCCGCGCAGTACGGCGGCGCGATCGTCAACTACCAAGGTTCCGCGACCCTGACGGACGCGACGTTTGCCGGCAACACGGCGACGCACGACGCTGGCGCGATCGACAACTACGGCGAACTCGTCGTTACGAACGTCGAGTTCTCGAACAACTCCGCGCAAGGCTTCGGCGGCGCGATCTACAACAGCATGTCGTCCACGAATTCGGCGTATCTCGTCGAACTCAACGGCGCAAGCTTCACGGGCAACTCCGCGACGAGGGGCGGCGCGATCTACAACTCGACGCGCTCTGCGGTCGTGGTCGACTCGACGTCTAGCTTCGCGCACAACTCGGCGACGGAAGACGGCGGCGCGATCTACAACGTCGGAACGCTGACGTCCGACGCTACGATTACGTTTATCGCGAACGAAGCGACTGGCGCAGGCGGCGCGCTGTACAACGGCGAAGGCGCGAAGACGACGCTTACGGGCGCGAACTTCACGAGCAACGTCGCGAACAACGGCGGCGCGGTCTTCAACGGCGGAACGTTCAACGCGACGACGTCGAACTTCGAGTCGAACGTCGCAACGACGGACGGCGGCGCGATTAACGCGGTCGCCGGCTCCACAACGAGCGTTTCGAACTCGGTCGTCTGGAAGAACAGCGCGGGCGCGAACGGCGGCGCGATCCTTTCGGCGGGAACGTTGAAACTTCGCAACGCGACGGTCGGAGGCAACGCGGCGGGCGCGAACGGCGGCGGTCTCTCGACCTCCGGCTCTGCTTCGCTCTACAACACGATCGTCGCTTCGAACTACGCGGCGCAGGGCGTCGACCTGTACTCGACGAAGTCCGTGAGCGCGAACCACTCGCTGATCGGCGTCACGTCCGGTTCTGGCGCGGCTCCGACGATGATACAGTCGAAAACGGGCGATCCTGGCTTCGTCGTGGGACCGGTCTTTACGAACGGCGCTCTCTCGAACGCGAGCGAAGTCAATCTCTCGCTCCAGAGCAACTCCGCGGCGATCAACGCCGGCAACGACTCTTGGGCGGTCGACGCGACCGGCGCGATTACGCTCGCGACGGACTATGCCGGAAACGATCGTATCTGCACCTCGCTTGACAGCGTCGATATGGGCGCCTACGAATTCCCGTTCGAGGAGCCTTTGACGGTCGTCAATACGGATAAGGACGTTTACGACCTTACCGACGGCGTGGTTTCGCTCCGCGAGGCGATCGACTACGCGATCAGACTCGGTCAGGACACGGTCACGATCGATCCGAGCTTGACCGACGTCGAGCTTGGCTCGCCTCTCGAGATTAACGACAGCATCAAGATCGTCTCCACTGCGGCGGACGGTCTTACGCTGACGTCGAACGGCTTCGTCGGCTCAATCGTCGCGGTCGGCACGACGACGGCGGGTCAGAAGGCGCAAGTCGAGCTTGAAAATATTACGATTACCGGCGGTTACTCGGTCAATCCTCGCGTCAACGACGATCCGAACTACGTCGGCGGCGGTCTTTGCAACTACGCGACTCTGACGCTCACGAACGTCACGATCGACGGCAACACCGCGTCGTACGGCGGCGGTTTCTACAACGCTGGCGTCGCTCGCGTGATTGGTTCGACGATCTCGAACAACTCCGCGACCTACTACGGCGGCGTCTACAACCGCGGAACGCTGTACGTCGAGGATTCGACGATCGCCGGCAACGCGGCGCAGTACTACGGCGGCGGCGTTGGAACCTACTCCGACGCGACGATCGTGAACTCGACGATTATCGGCAACGTGGCGGCGCGCGGCGCGGGCGTCTATCAGCAGATCAACGCGGCGGATCTCCTTTCGAGTTCTACGGATATGGCGACGAGCCTCGTCAATACGACGATCGTCGGCAACGTGGCGACGGAAGTCGGCGCGGGCGTCTGGGCGAACCACGTCCTGAACGTCGACAACTCGATCGTGTACGACAACGTCGCGCCGAAGAACGCCGACGTCTACTATACGACGATCTTTGGCACGAGCGTCGCGACGTTCCGTTATTCGAACGTCGGCGTTTCGAACGTCAAGGTCGCCGGAACGGGCGTCAAGTCCGCCGATCCTGGCTTCAAGAGCTTCGAGACGCCGACAAAGGCGACGGCGACGACCGCGTGGAAGAACTGGGATCTCACTCTTGCGATTGGCTCCGCGATGATCGATTCCGGCTCGACCGCGCTCGCGCGCGGCGAAAACGGCGAGCTCGCGCTTGACCACGCCGGTCTGGCGCGCGTCGTCGGCAAGTCCGTCGATATTGGCGCCTACGAAGAACAGGGCAACACCGCTCCGACCGACGTCGATATCACGCTCAGCGGCGACATTAACTCGGCGATCGCGCCCGGTACGACGATTGCGACCCTGAAGGCGGTCGACGCCGACGCCGACGACACGTTCACCTACCAACTCGTCGCCGACGACTCTGGCGTCCTCGCGATCGACGGCGATAAGATCGTCGTCACGGACGAACTGCCCGCCGGCAACTATTCGGCGACGGTTGTCGCGACCGACGAAGGCGGCGCGTCCGTCGAGAAGACGTTCAAATTTGTCGTCTCCGATCCTTCCGCGACCAACTACGCGACTCCGACGATCGAAACGATCGGCGTCGACGCGTCTGGCGACGTCGTCGTCACGTGGACGACGACCGATCCTGCGAAGGAATACGTCGTCGAATACCGCGTCAAGGGAACCTCCAAGTGGCAGTCGACCGGCTCGCTCACCGGAACGTTTGGCTCGCTCGTCGACGCTAACTTCAAGGTTGGCGACGTCGTTCAGGCGCGCATCAAGGCGGCGACGTCTTCGACGAAGAACGAATCCGAGTGGTCCGACGTCGTCGAGTACAGCATTGCCGCGCCGATCCCGTCATATAACGTGACGGTTGACGAGAGAGTGGTTGGTTCCTTCTATGTCGTGAATATCAAGATCGAATCGAACGTCGAACCGTACGCGTGGTGGGCGATCGACTGGAACGACGGTTCCGGCGTGACGTCCGTCACGGGCTTGAGCATGAGTCAGTCGCTGCCGTACATGTACAAGAAGTCGGGCGTTTACACGCCGATCTTGTACGTCGACAATCAGGACGGCGTCGCGCTGAGCCCGATCGTCGTGAACCTCGCGACTGGATCTGGCGCGACGCTCGACGTCGCGGCCGAGCCGGTCTTCTCCGAGATTGAACCGGTCGCCGTCTACGGACCTGTTCCGATTTCGCCCGCGCTCCTCGTCAACGGCGGCAAGCGCGACGATTCTGCGGTCGTGTTCCAGACGACGAACGAAGAAATTTCGGTCGACGTCGCTCAAACGAGCGCCGCGCCGATTGTGATCGACACGCTCGCGGCTCCGTCCAAGGCGACTTCTTCCGTCGCGCTCGACGCGGCCTTCGCCGACATGGCGGAGAACGACGACGACCTCGAGACGGAACTTTCCGACGCGATCTTCAGCGACGAGTTCATCAACGACCTCTTTGAGGACTGAACGCGAAACGCGGCGACGCGTCTAACGTGCGCTAAAAGATAGCGAAAGGGGATTCGGTTTAACGACCGAATCCCCTTTTTGCGCTTTTTTGGCGACGCCGGATGAAAAGCGGCGCTTTTTTACTATAATGATGTAACGGAGCGTCGTCGGCGCGTTTGTCGTATATCGAAAGGAAATGGAGAATGGCGTGTATTAAGCGGATTTTAGTAGCGGGAGGCGCGGGTTTTTTGGGATCGCATCTATGCGAGTTACTTCTTGACAGAGGACATGACGTTATCTGCTTAGACAACTTCTTTACGAGCCAGAAAACAAACGTCGAACATCTCCTGACGCGCCCGAATTTTGAATTGATCCGTCACGACGTGACCGTTCCGATTTCCCTTGAAGTGGACGAAATTTACAACCTCGCGTGTCCGGCCGCGCCGGGACACTATCAGTATAACCCCGTCAAAACGATGCAGACGTCGGTCCTCGGCGCGATTAACCTTTTGGAACTCGCGCGAAAATGCCGCGCGACGATTCTTCAGGCGTCCACCAGCGAGGTTTACGGCGACCCCGAGGTCCATCCTCAGCGCGAAGATTATCGCGGCGCCGTCAATCCAATCGGTCCTCGCGCGTGTTACGACGAGGGAAAACGCGCCGCCGAGACGCTCTTCATGGACTTTGCCCGAATGTACGGAGTGAAGATTCGGATCGCTCGAATTTTCAACACGTACGGTCCGAGAATGCATCCTTACGACGGGCGCGTCGTTTCGAACTTTTTGCGTCAAGCGCTGGCCGACGAGCCGGTTACGATTTTTGGCGACGGTTCGCAGACGCGCTCCTTCTGCTTCTATTCCGACCTTATCGACGGTCTTGTGAAGCTCATGGAAAACGAGCTAGATTTCGCCGGTCCCGTCAATCTTGGCAATCCGGACGAATTCACGATTCTTGAACTCGGCAAGCTCGTCTTTGAAACGCTCGGAAAGAAGGAGAATTTTGTCTTCAAATCTCTTCCCGCCGACGATCCGTGCCGTCGTAAGCCCGACATCGCGCTCGCTTGGAAAAAACTTGGATGGGCCCCAAAAATCCCGCTGCGCGAGGGGCTCGCGAAGACTGTCGAATGGTTCAAAGGTATTACTATCGAGGACTACCGTCCCCCGACCCCGAATTACTGATCGTCTTCCTTCCGCAACCCATTGTCCTCAAACCCAATAGGAACAACCATGAAATCAAACCGTTTATTTGTCGCGGCGCTGATTGTTTCTTCCATGGTTTTTGCCGCCGTCGCTCGATCCGCAGAGTCGGTCAAGCCGGAGAATCCGAATCTCGCGTTTGAGGCAAGCGTTGAGGCGGATTCGGAATATAGCGGCGACTACGCGGCGACCTGCGCGGTCGACGGCCGCGTCGCCGCCCCCCTTTCTCATTCTGATCGCGGAAACGCGTGGGCGGTTCGCGGCGCCGCCTGCAAAGGAGTCGCGGAATTTTGTCTCGATTGGGAGGAGCCGCGCGTCGTTTCGACCGTCGTCTACTACGGGCGCACCGGCTCGGCGATGATTGAGGAATGTTTCCGCGATTACGAGGTCTACCTCGACGAAGACAAAGAACCGATCGCGAAAGGAACCTTCGAGGCGAAACACGGTCCGCAGTTCGTCGAATTTGCGCCGCGAGAAATTTCGTCGCTGAGAATTAAGTTCCTGTCGGGATACGAGGGCGGTCTCAACTGGGGCGCGGCGGAAATCGCCGTTTTCGAGAAACGACCGACCGACGAGGAACTCGCCGCGCGCGTCTCTCCCGAAGCGGCCTCAGCCGCCGCCGACATGACGATTGAAGCGTTCCAAGAAGCCGGGATGCCCGACGAGATTATTTTCTGCACCCGTAAGCCTGCCTCCGATCCGCACTGGTACGCCAATTTCGGTTATTACGCCGACAATTCGTGCCGATATCCGTTCCCGCTCGGTTCCGGAGGCGGTCTCTACGCGCTCAACGTCAAAACGGGCAAAACGCGCGTGATTTTTGAGGATCCCGAAGGGAATATTCGCGATCCTCAGGTTCATTACGACGGCAAGACGATTCTTTTCTCCTACCTTCCCAAGGATAAATATCATTTTAGCCTCTATACGATTCAGTCTGACGGAACGGGACTGACGCGACTCACGGGGGAAGGGGAGGACGGCGACCGCAAGCTTCCGCCCGGCGCGACTCCTTCGGAATCGGACGAAAAGCGCGTTTCCGCCGCGCCGATGGGGTATGATCGTGACTTTGCGCAGCCCGGCTGGGACGATTACGAGCCGACGTGGCTTCCCGACGATTCGATTGTCTTCTGCTCGACGCGCGCGAAACGGTACGTCGAATGCTGGTTGACGCAGGTTGGAACGCTCTACAAACGCTTCCCCGACGGGACGCTTCGCGAACTATCGTGCAATATCGAGCAGGACAACACGCCGTGGCCTCTCGCGAACGGACAGATCATCTACATGCGCTGGGAATACGTCGATCGTTCGCAGACGCACTATCACCATCTTTGGACGATGGGGCAGGACGGGACGCGACAGATGGTTTTCTACGGCAACCAAACGCCTGGAACGAGCATGCTGGGCCCGAAGCCGATTCCCGATTCCGACGGGGGTAAAATCGTCTGCTCTTTCTCGCCGGGGCACGGGTATCCGGAGCATTACGGGTACGTAACGGTCGTCGATCCCCGTTTTGGTCCCGACGATCCGAACGGCGCGAAACGAATCACGTCGACGTTTAACTATTCCGACCCGTGGGCGTTCAGCGAGGAGCGTTTCATGGCGGCGTCGCATGAGAAAATCGTGCTGCTCGACGCCGACGGACACGAGGCGACGCTTTACGAGCTTCCGAAAGAACTCAAAGACGCCGGATTCTGGATTAACGAGCCTCGTCCGCTCGCGCCGCGCGACCGCGAGCCGATCCTTTCCGACTCAACCGATCCGACCGACGACAAGGGGACGATCGCGCTTGCCAACGTTTATCACGGTCGCAAAATGGCGAACGTCGCGCCGGGAACGATTAAGGAACTTCTTATTTACGAAACGCTTCCCAAGCCGATCCACTATTCGGGCGGCATGGACATGATGAGTTTTTACGGCACTTTTACGCTGGAACGGCTCCTCGGCAAAGTTCCCGTCAACGAAGACGGCTCCGCTTATTTCCGCGTTCCGGCGAACCGTCCGATTTTCTTCCTCGCGATGGACGGCGAAG
>JAEEGL016401994.1_pt1 | contig 12713 bp, 9 predicted proteins | sample 9134231 | NCBI WGS metagenome assembly JAEEGL01 (sample SAMN16246548, study PRJNA631951) | gut metagenome | biome: gut microbiome; feature: rumen; material: fiber-attached | host: Bos | place: Iran: Karaj | collected 2018-10 | reverse complement strand
CGTAGGGCTCAAAATCCCTCCAGGCATAGAAAACGGGAGTATAGGACTGAATGGAGCAGTTGGGCTTGACCGCTATGAATCCTCTCTTTGTACCGAGACGTTTCCTCTGTGCTTCTATTATCTCCGCATGCTCAGGGTTGATCTCAGGGATGATCATGGGAACATCGGGAGTCCATCTGTGAGCGGAATTATTGCTGACCACAGGTGTTTCCGTCTTTGCGTATTCTTCCTCTATGGCACGGATCTCTTCCTTGGTCATATCAACCGCGGAAAAGCAGAAATCCACATCTTTAGCCACATTTTCAACATCGCTCACATCCCTGATCACGATATCCTTTACTTCATCGGGCATAGGTACTTCAAGCTTCCACCTGTTTCCCACTGCTTCTTCGTATGTCTTCCCCGCACTTCGGGGGCTTGCCGCAATGACCTTCACTTCAAACCAGGGATGGTCATGTAAAAGGGCGATGAATCTCTGCCCTACCATTCCGGTTCCACCAAGTATAGCTGCCTTCAGTTTTTCCATATCTTTCTCCTCTTCTCCCCTAAAACCCCTGTTTTTCTTAAATTTTCATAGAACCGGACTTTAAATAATCCTCATATAACCCGATTATCTTATCCATGGATCCTTTCCCCGGAGCTCCGAAGGTGATCCTGCTTTCCACACAGGTCTTTAAGCTTACCGCATCATATATATCTTCGTCAAAAAGATCCGAGCCCTCTTTCCACTCACTTAATGAAAGATCATTTAAGGTCTTTCCTTCCGCAATGCACTTTAACACCAGACGTCCTGTGACCGAATGGGCATCTCTGAAGGGCATTCCCTTCTTTACAAGATAATCCGCAGCATCCGTAGCATTGGTAAATCCCTTCATGGCGCTTCTTTCCATTATCTCCCTGTTAAACTTCAGGGTTTCCACCATTCCGGTAAACTGTTTTAACGAATTATCCACCGTTTCGATGGCGTCAAACACCACCTCCTTATCCTCCTGCATATCCTTATCATAGGCAAGGGGCAGTCCCTTCATAGTGGTAAGGATCGACATAAGGGCACCGTACACCCTGCCGGTCTTTCCCCTTACAAGCTCCGCGATATCCGGATTCTTCTTCTGGGGCATTATGCTGGATCCCGTGGAGAAACGGTCATCTATCTCCACAAAGGAGTATTCATTTGAATTCCATATGATGATCTCCTCTGAAAATCTGGAGAGATGCATCATGATGGTGGAAAGGGCTGAAAGGAATTCTATGAGATAATCCCTGTCGGATACAGAATCCATACTGTTACGTGTGGGACCATCCGTAAACAGAAGCTCTGCAGCCGTCATGTCCCGGTCAAGAGGATATGTAGTGCCTGCCAGGGCACCGGATCCCAGAGGACATGTCCCCGTGCTTGCATAAATATCCTTAAGTCTCCTCCTGTCCCTTATGAACATTTCAAAATATGCTCCCATATGATGGGAAAGGGATACGGGCTGGGCTTTCTGCAGATGGGTAAAGCCCGGCATATAACTATCCGTGTTATCCCTGATAATAATAAATAAAGCCTTTTCAAGATTATATAGTCTCTCATCAAGGCGTATTATCTCATTTCTTATATGAAGTTTCATATCCAGAGCCACCTGATCGTTGCGGCTCCTTCCCGTATGAAGCTTTTTTCCTGCTTCTCCTATCCTCTCCGTCAGAACCGACTCCACAAAGCTGTGTACATCCTCGCAAGTCTCGTCGATCTCCAGATCCCCGCTATCAATATCATTAAGGATCCCATTTAAGCCGGAGACAATTTTTTCCGAATCCTCCTTAGGGATGATACCGCACTCTCCCAGCATATGGGCATGAGCAATACTACCCTTTATATCCTCCCTTATCATTCTCTGATCGAAGGATATGGATGCATTGAAAAGGAAAGCATCCTGATCGGTCTCGTTTTCAAACCTTCCGCCCCAGAGTTTTGCCATTATTCAAATCTCCCTTTTATCGCCAGCACGGTTCCAAGGAAGAACATGGCTCCGGTAAGGACCTCGGTCAGCATACCGGTAACAGCCCCGGCGATTATAAGCAGCGCCACTACAATAAGCGTCACATAGGCGGGAATATCCCCAAGGAGAACGCCCATGATCACGGTTATTATAACAGTGACAAGCAGGATCGGGAGCGATAACTGCCGCATCTCCACATGCCTAATGGCGCAGAAAAATATGGTGCCAAGGATTATAACAAGAGCAATAAGTGATATTGTCTCTGTTGAAATAAAGCCTTCCCTTCTTTCCTTACGCTTCTGCTTTCCTTTCTTTGCCCTGTGGGAACGGGTATTATCAGTTTCCCTTCTCTTATGCCGCAGAACATCAGCATTTCCGCTGTAATTTTTATATGGACCGTCACGCCTTATTGTGGAATTGGCATTCTTTAAGAATTCCGGCATGGCATCTGTCATCATGCCGGCTCCCGTCACTTTCTCCTCAGTCAATGTATTACTCTCCGATTCAATAGATTTGCGAAGAACCTCGGTTTTTATTTCCGCAGTTTCCCTTATGACAGCTGAAGGCCTTTCCAAAGCCTCCTCCTTCTCAGCTGTCTTTTCTTCAGGAATCTTTTCCCCAATTTCTTCTTTTATCTTTACGTCCCTGTCATTAAAGGGCTTTTTCTTTCTTCTCGCCATTATAAACTTTATATACCTTTTCTTATCCCCATGATCCCTAAGGTCTACATCAATGCTTCCTTAATACCTTTTGAGAGCTGATCCGCACAGGAAGTATTCTTCATACCGCAGGTATTGCCTTCCAGAATATCGCTTACTTCCGAAGCATCCCTTCCCTCAATAAGCTTTGATATGGCCTTTAAATTGCCGTTACATCCCCCGTCAAAGCATACATTCCTTATCTTTTTATCATCATCAATATCAAAATGTATCTGAACCGCGCAGGTGCCTTTGGTCCGGTAATCATAATGTGCCATGTTTTACCTTCTGTTCTTTGCCTTCCATAAAACGTTTATCAAGGGACACGGCGCACCGTGTCCCCAAACCGTAGCAGATAATAGTATAAATTAGAAAGCAAAACTTATCAACAACTTTTTATCTCTGACAGGAAAAAACTTAACGTATACTTGACTAATAAAAATACAGGTCAGATAATTATAAAAATGTTCACGGGAGGAAGTATGAGCTTAAATGAAACCCCGTCCGGCGAAAGGACGCATATAGGCTTTTTCGGCGCAAGAAACGCCGGTAAATCCAGCCTTGTCAATGCTGTCACCGCTCAGGATCTGTCCGTCGTATCCGATGTAAAAGGTACAACCACAGATCCTGTAAAAAAAGCGATGGAACTTCTTCCGCTGGGTCCGGTTGTTGTGATCGACACCCCGGGTTTTGATGATGAAGGGACGCTGGGAACAGAGCGTGTCAGGAAGACAAGGGAAATCCTTAAAACCTGCGACATTGCTGTTCTGGTGATTGACACGGTTACCGGTATTTTAGATACGGACCGGGAACTGATATCGCTTTTCAAGGAAAGAAAGCTCCCCGGCATCATTGCTCTTAACAAGATTGATATATCCGTTTCAGAATCTGATCTTAACGTAAGCGGCGACACCCTGAAAACCGTTAAGGTAAGCGCCCTGACGGGAGAAGGCATTAATGATCTGAAAGAACTTCTCGCTCATCTTGTTCCGGAAAAAACAGAACGCCTGCTGACTGGAGATCTTGTTTCTCCGGGAGATCTGTGCATTCTGGTCTGCCCCATAGACGAATCCGCTCCCAAAGGAAGGCTTATTCTTCCACAGCAGCAGACCATCCGCGATCTGATGGATCACGGCGCCATACCGGTTGTCTGCCGCGACACAGAGCTTGAAACTCTCCTAAAAAAAGGGCTCGGTCCCTCGCTGGTGATCACTGACAGCCAGGCATTCAAGGCTGTCGATAAAGCTGTACCGGATGATATTCCTTTAACTTCCTTTTCCATCCTTATGGCAAGGTATAAAGGTTTTCTGGAAACTGCCGTAAAAGGCATATATTCCATAAAGGAATTAAAAGACCAGGATCGTGTATTGCTGGCAGAGGGCTGTACTCATCACCGGCAGTGCAATGATATAGGAACCGTAAAAATCCCCCGCTGGCTTAAGGAGTTCAGCGGAAAGGAACTGATAATAGAGACCTGCTCCGGTAATGAATTTCCTGAAGATCTTAAGAGTTTTAAGCTTGTTATCCACTGCGGTGGCTGCATGCTCACGGAAAATGCCGTGCGCTCCCGTATGGATCAGGCAATAAGGCAGAATGTTCCCTTTATAAACTATGGAATTGCCATTGCCTTTATTACCGGCACACTGGAGCGGAGCCTGCGTCTGTTTCCGGCGCTGCACGGTCTGCTGCCGGATTTACCGTAGGAAGACGTATGATGAGAAGTGAGGAACTGATAAAAAAGCTGGAGCACGAGCACAGCTTATCAGAGCCGGAATATTCGGAACTTATCCGCTTAAGGGATGAAGAAACAGCTGCATTGCTGAAAGACAGGGCAGCTAAAATACGTTCCTCCGTATTTGGAGACAGAATATTTATTCGAGGACTTATCGAGATCAGCAGCAACTGCAGGAATAACTGCCTTTACTGCGGTATACGGCGGGATAATGGGAATGCTGAACGTTATCGTCTTACGGAAGAAGAAATACTTGCATGTGCTGATGAGGGCTATGAACTGGGTTTCCGCACCTTTGTCCTGCAGGGCGGAGAAGATCCTTTCTTTACAGATAAAGTGCTGTGCAGTATTGTTTCAAAGATAAAAGAAAAACATACTGATTGTGCAGTGACATTGTCCATGGGGGAAAGAAGCCGGGAATCCTACCAATCCCTTTTTGATGCCGGAACAGACAGATATCTTCTCCGGCATGAAACAGCTGACCCCTTACATTATTCAATGCTGCATCCTTATGAAATGTCATTTGATAACAGGATGAAATGTCTTTCTGACCTGAAGGAGATCGGCTATCAGGCCGGATGCGGATTTATGGTGGGATCACCCTTCCAGACAGAAGATACTCTGGCGAAAGACCTGAAATTCATTGAAACCTTCCGTCCGGATATGTGCGGTATCGGACCCTTTATCCCGCATCACGATACCCCCTTTGGGAATGAGAAACCCGGAACGGTTGAACTTACATTGTTTCTTCTGTCGGTAATACGCCTGATCCTGCCGGATGTACTGCTTCCTGCTACAACAGCCCTCGGCACCATTGATCCCGCAGGACGGGAGAAAGGAATACTCTCCGGCGCAAATGTTGTTATGCCGAATCTTTCTCCGGCAGCTGTCAGGAAGAAATATGAATTGTATGACAATAAGATATGTACCGGAGAGGAATCAGCCCAGTGCTTAAAATGCCTGGAAGAGAGGATAAAACAGACAGGATACCGTCTTGTTACAGACCGTGGAGATTCCCCCAGAATGATAAAAAAATCAGGAAACCGGAGAAAATGACATGGCTAAGTATGATCCCAAATCATTGAAAGCAGAAGAATTCATTAACGACGAAGAGATCGTTAAGACTTTAGAGTACGCAGAAAAGAATAAAAACAATGTCGAACTGATCGATGAGATACTTGAAAAAGCGAGGCCTGTAAAAAACGGCAATGGCTGTTCCTGTGCCGGACTTACCCACAGAGAGGCCTCTGTGCTCCTTTCCTGTGAAATACCGGAAAAAGTACAGCGTATATATGAGATCGCAGAGGAAATAAAGCTCGCATTTTACGGCAACCGGATCGTTCTCTTTGCCCCGCTGTATCTTTCAAACTATTGTGTGAACGGCTGTCTGTACTGCCCCTATCACATGAAAAACACACATATAGCCAGAAAAAAGCTGACGCAGGAAGAGGTACGTGCCGAGGTTATTGCCCTTCAGGATATGGGACATAAAAGGCTTGCTATTGAGGCAGGTGAGGATCCAAAAAATAATCCCATTGAATATATCCTTGACTGCATCAATACCATATACAGCGTTCACCATAAAAACGGCGACATCAGGCGTGTTAATGTAAATATTGCTGCCACTACAGTAGAGAATTACAGGAAACTGAAGGATGCCGGAATCGGTACCTATATCCTCTTCCAGGAGACTTATCATAAGGAGAGCTATCTGAAGCTTCATCCCACCGGTCCCAAACATGATTATGACTATCATACCGAGGCAATGGACCGCGCTATGGAAGGCGGGATTGATGATGTGGGGCTTGGTGTTCTCTTCGGTCTGGAACTGTACAAGTATGAATTTGCAGGTCTTATCATGCATGCAGAGCATCTGGAGGCTGTTCACGGCGTAGGTCCGCATACTATCAGTGTTCCCAGGGTTAAGAAGGCGGATGACATTGATCCGGATATGTTTGATAACGGAATAGACGATGAGACCTTTACCAGGATCGCAGCATGCATACGTCTGGCAGTGCCATACACGGGTATGATCGTTTCAACCAGAGAATCTGAAGAGGTCCGGGGGAAGCTTTTAAGGGTCGGCATATCCCAGGTCAGCGGAGCATCCCGAACTTCTGTGGGAGGTTATACCGAAGAAACGCGTCCGCATGATACGGAACAGTTTGATGTTTCAGACCAGCGTACACTGGACGAGGTGGTTCTCTGGCTGATGAAGACAGGACATATTCCTTCATTCTGCACGGCCTGCTACCGCGAAGGCAGAACCGGTGACCGTTTCATGAGTCTGTGCAAGAACGGCCAGATCCTGAACTGCTGCCATCCGAATGCACTTATGACTCTGTCAGAATACCTGGAAGATTATGCCTCCGAAGAAACCAGGATAACAGGCTATAAAATGATCGAAGAGGAACTTAAAAAAATACCTAAAGAAAAGGTCAGAGAGATCGCCGCTGAACACATAAGGGATATCAGGTCTTCAGACCGAAGGGATTTCAGGTTCTGAATGATCACAGCAGTTTTTCCATACCTGTCTTAAAAGGAACAAGTCCCAGGCTTTCATAGAATTTTCTGGCGCCGGGGTTACAGCTCCATACATTCAGGGTTATATTGTAACAGCCGCATTTTCTGGCGTGATCAACTATATGTCCGTAGATCTTCCTGCCGACACTTTTGCCTCTTGCTGCCTCATCCACGCAGATATCATCTATATACAGGGTCAGGATATCAGTCAATAATCTGGTGTTCTCAGGACGCTGCATTATACAGAAACCGTGGCCCAGTATCTTCCCGTCTTCATCTTCATAAACAAACACCGGGGTTTCTTTATTTTTCAGAATATCGCCGAGTTCTTTTTCGTTATACTTTGTTGCCAGCTTAAAAAGATCCGGACGCCCGTCGTGGTGTACCTTATTCACCTGCTTTAATAATTCCATAATAGCGGGAATATCGCTCTCTTTAGCATTACGAACCATATCAGATATCCTCCTTCTTTATACATTCCTTAACTGCCTCGTCCACAGCCTTCTCTGCAGGTATATACCGGAGCTGCTTCAAGTTCCCTCAGTATCATTTTATAATCATATTCCTGGGAGGCTCTTTCAAGTCTCTCAAATAATTCCCTGTCGCTTTCCGGGATGCTGTAGTCCTTCATTTTTGCAAATACTTTATCCAGACGGTCGCAATCCATTTCTTCAGCCGCAGATCTGATCTCTTCATACGTTTGATCCATAAGACTCCTGACTGCCTCGGGTGCGGAGATATCCTCCGAAAGCTTTAAGGTTTCAGAGAGCATTTCCCCAAATCTTATGACAGAATTGATAAAATCCTCATGATGGGCTTTTATAAAATCATAATCTTCCTGTTTCCCGGCATCTTCAAGAGCCTTGGCTCTGTCTCCCAGTCCCGAAGCACCTATCGTGTTAAAGACACTCTTCAGAGCATGTACCTTTATCGTATAATCAGCGAGATCCCTGTCGGAATAAAAACCATTTATCTCACTTAATCTCTTGTCCAGGGTATTGTCAAATTTATTTAGAAACTTAAGATAGGCCTCAGGAGATCCGCAGAAATAAAGGCCGTCACTTATATTAAGGATCTCCTGTTCTTTAAGTTTGATCAGTTCAGCCGGTAATGCCGAAACATCTTCACTGCCCTGTAACCCTTTCTCCTTTTCCATATCAAAACGGATCTTATCTGCAGGAAGGTATTTAATCAACATCTCTTCAAGTCTTACCGGATCTATGGGTTTTGTAATATAGTCGTCAAATCCTGCGGATAAGTACTTTTCCCTGGCGCCGGAGATCGCATTTGCGGTGAGACATATTACCGGAACGGAACAGTTCATATTTTCCGTCATACTTCTAAGTTCCTCCAGGGTCTGAGTACCGTCTTTTTCCGGCATCATTTGATCCAGGAATATCAGATCATATTGATTATCTTCGGTTAATCTCAGTCCCTCATCGCCGCTCTCAGCCGTATCCACCCTGATCAGGGTCTGCTTAACAAGATTCTTAAAAACCGAAAGATTTATCTCATAGTCATCAACCACAAGGACACTGGCATCAGGTGCTTTTATGCTTTCATGATATCCTGTCTGCTTCTTATCATTCAGGTACTGTTCATAATCGCCGATTTCTTCCCAGTCCACCACCTTCTGTTCCAGCAGAAAATAAAAGGTTGAACCCTGACCGTACACACTTTGTACAAGCATCTTTGACCCCATCATATTAAGCATGCTTTCGGCAATGCTTAAGCCCAGCCCGGTTCCCTCTATATTCCTGTTACGTTTTTCCTCTATTCTGTCAAATTTGGAAAAGAGTTTATTCAGATCCTCTTTTCTGATACCGATACCAGTGTCAACAACTGCTGCCTTTAACACGACTACGCCGGAATCCTTATTGACCCGTTCACACTTCAGTTCAAAGGTTATACTGCCTTTTTCCGTATATTTCACGGCATTAGTGAGAATATTGGTTATGATCTGTCCGATCTTTACTTCATCGCCGTTCAATCTCCTGGGAAGGCTCCTGTCTATATCGAGTTTAAGTTCAAGTCCCTTTGCCTCTGTCCTGCTTTTTATCATGCTAACCATATCCAGGATAAGCTTTGAAAGATCATAATCAGCAGGTATTATCTCTGTCTTCCCCGCCTCTATCTTTGAAAAATCAAGGATACCGTTGATGATCTCCAACAGATTGTTCCCTGCAGTTTTAATGTTTTCGGAATAAGAGAGTATCACAGGATCATCGGACTCCCGGAGGATCATCTCGTTCATGCCAAGTACCGCGTTTATGGGAGTTCTTATCTCATGGGACATATTGGACAGAAACTCTGACTTGGCCTCATTTGCCGCTATGGCACGGAGAGACATGTCAGCAGTCCTGTTGATATCGTAAAGATCGAACATATACAAAAGAACAGCCATTGCCACAATGGAAATATTGGTGGTTTCCAGACCATAATAGAAATACTGAAGGATCGCTGCGGGGATTGGCGTGACAGCAAATAACAGCACCAGAAAGCGCATATTTTTTGAAAGCTGACCGTAATACTGTACGATAAGGGATATCTGGATGATCAGTATGATAATTGGAACGGAAAAACAGACTACGATAGCCGGTCCGCGGGAATAGTTATTATTTTCATCGAGGGAATAATATAATCCGGTAAAGGGTGAAATGCATATACAAAACGCGTCAAGTGCCATCAGGATATCATTGATCTTAAAGCGGATCATTTCCGCTCCGACGCCTTCTGTTTCTGCAAACATCGCTTTCAGATACTGATTAAAACCAAACAGAACGATCACTATCCCAAAGTAGTCCAGGAAATTATTGATCCTTGACATCCATATAGCGAGAGTGCCCGGGTGGTCGTTATACATCCAGCAAAATCTGGCAGACAGCAAAAGGATCGTTGCTCCGATCTCCATCAGAAACAACGCTTTTTTCTTTTTGGTATTGATGCCGGTCACCGCGATGAAAAACGCGATGATCGCCGTCATGCTCCCCATTGAAAGCATGATATCAAGCTGTTGTGTCCTTAAAAGATCAATCATTCAAATTAATATCCTGTTAGCGTTACAGGCTGAAGCGCCTGGCGGCGAAGGTAAAGAGTTTCCAGTACCAGGGACGGAGTTCCCTGTCTGCTTCTTTTAGGAGTTTCCTGATCTCAAGATGCTGGGGACAGTGCTGCTCGCACTTGCCGCAGGATACGCATTCCGAAGCATCCGCAGGCTTCTTCTGAAAGGCAACGCTCTGGAAGTATTCCTTCCGGCCGGAGCCCTTTGATTCCGAATACATATGGTTATAGCAGCGGAAAATGGACGGGATATCCACGTTTTTCGGACAGGGCATACAGTATCTGCATCCGGTGCAGCCCACCTTCATCTTTTCATCTATTATTTTCCTGACACCTTCAATAAGCGCCTTATCATTATCGTCCAGGGAACCCGGAAGAGCATCCGAAGCGGTGCGGCAGTTTTCTTCCAGCATTTCAATGGAATTCATGCCGGATAATACCACTGTGACCCCGCTCTGGTCATAGAGCCAGCGGAAGGCAAGTTCTGCGGCGGAATAACCCTTTTCGTATTTTTTTATCAATTCCTTGCCCTCTGAGGGCATAAGGTCTACAAGCTTTCCGCCCCTTAAGGGCTCCATTATGATGACGGGTATACCCTTTTTCTCTGCTTCCTCTAATCCCTTCCGTCCGGCCTGGGTATTCTCGTCCAGGTAGTTATACTGGATCTGGCAGAAGTCCCAGTCATAAGCATTCAGGAGTTTTAGGAACATATCCGTATTCCCGTGGAAAGAAAAGCCTATATTCTTTATCTCACCGCTCTTCTTTTTCTCATCGATCCACTCCCTGATCCCAAGCGAGATAAGCTTATTCCAGGCTTCGATATCTGTGAGCATATGCATAAGGTAGTAATCGATATATGTGGTGCGGAGCCGCTTTAACTGCTCGTCAAAATATTTATCGATGGCCTTTCTGCTGCCGATAAGATACTGGGGGAGTTTTGTGGCGATATAAATTTTCTCCCTGACGTTATTTCTTTCAAATATCTCGCCAATGGCGGCTTCACTGCCGGAATAGATATATGCGGTATCGAAATAGTTTACACCGAGATCAATGGCACGGAGAAGTTCCTTCTCCGTCTTTTCCATGTCAATCTTATTGTTCTTTGTGGTAAAACGCATGCAGCCGTAGCCCAGGGCTGAGAGTTCAACACCGTTTCTATCTTTCCTGTACTGCATGTCACTCCTTATGATCTGTCTCCTCTACAGTCTTTGTCTTCTCTTCTGTATCCTGCTTATCTTCTACCTCAACAGGATCCTTCTCTTCCGAAGCATCTTTTTCTTCCGGAGTAAGTCCGTTCTTCTTTTCCTTCTCTTCAATGAGAGCCCTCTTTTGCTCTTCTTTCAGCGCCTTCTTTTCCTGCTTTGCAAGGGCTCTTGCAGCTGACTTTTCGCTTATCCGTCTCCCCAGGGCAGCAAACTTCGACTTACCGGAATCCAGAAGGAGATAGAAAGTAGGAAGCACCACCAGGGTAAGGACAGTTGAAACCAGCAGACCTCCCACGATAACAACCGCCATACCCTGCATGGAATCGGCAGCGCCGCCTATACCAAGGGATGTGGGTATCATGGCAAGTATTGTGGTGAGTGTGGTCATAAGGATGGGACGCAGTCTTCCCTTTCCGGAATCCACAAGGGCTTCAAACACATCCATTCCGCCCTCCCTGTTCTGTATGGCCATATCTATAAGGATGATACCGTTATTAACCACGATACCGGCAAGCATCAGGAATCCCATCAGGGAAACCATGCTGATCTTTGACTGGGTAATTATCATATAGAGGATCGATCCCACTATAGCGAAAGGTATCTCAAGCATAATAAGCAGAGAAATGGAGATCGAATTGAACATGAGCGCCATTACCACAAATACCAGGAACACCGCAATTGCTATAGCCATTCCCAATGCGGAGAACTCTTCCTGCTCCATCTCCGCCTCCATATCCATTCCGTGTATGACTTCAGGATCAAGTTCAAATTCTTCAGAGATCCGGTTTGCCTCCTTTGACACGAAATCCTTTTTATCAGAAGTTGTTCTTGCGGTGATGGTGGCCTTATACATGCCGTCATTTCTGGTAAGGCTCTGGGGTGCGGATGCATATGTCACCTCTCCCATCTCGGTAAGGGGAACGCTGTTTCCGTTCTTATCCAGAAATGACATGGATTCCACATCCCCAACGCTCTCATAATAGCCCTTGGGATACTCTACGGTAATGGTATAGGTTTTTCCGTCCAGATCCACGTCAAGAGCATCGCTTCCGTTCATATTGGTATAAATGAGCTGTGCCACCTGCTGTGCTGAAAAGCCCTTGGATCTTGCAAGCACAGGATCTATAACAACCTTCACCTTGCTGCCCGAATCCTTGACGGACGAGGTAGTTGAAATTACCCCATCAATTTCTTTAAGTTTATCTTCAATTGCCTCTGCATCGGCTTTAAGCTTATCCATATTGGTGGACTGGAGCACAATATCCGTAGTGTCGGCACTCGTCATACCACCGTAGGACGATCCTGCGGAACAGGTGATCTCACAGATATTCGAAAAATCCTTTAATTGAACATTCCATTCATCTACGATCTCCTGTGTCTTTTTATCACAATCATCGGCTTTATAAGCGCTTATTGTGGCTGATGACGAGCTTTCTTCCACGGAAGTGATATACTTTTTGATGTCCGGAGAATTCCTGACAAATTCCTCAAGCTTTACCACATTTTCATTCATGGT
>JAEEGL016237138.1_pt1 | contig 12713 bp, 8 predicted proteins | sample 9134231 | NCBI WGS metagenome assembly JAEEGL01 (sample SAMN16246548, study PRJNA631951) | gut metagenome | biome: gut microbiome; feature: rumen; material: fiber-attached | host: Bos | place: Iran: Karaj | collected 2018-10 | reverse complement strand
TAAATCCGGCAAGCACTTTCTGATCAGTAATCAGCAATGGTCGTTTTACAAGCATTCCATCTGATGCCAAAAGGTCTAACATCTCATCATCACTCATTGTCGGAAGCTTCTTTGACAATTCCATTTCCCTATACAGCTGTCCGCTGGTATTAAAAAACTTTTTCAAAGGAAACCCACTCTTAGCATTGAGATCCTTTATCATATTGCGGTCCGGGTGATGCTCCTTGATATCAAAGCTCTCGTACTTAATGTCATTGTCATCCAACCATTTCAGCGCCTTCTTGCAAGTAGTACATTTAGAATAGCAATAAACTTTTACCATGATCCATGCCTCCTATCTCATATTCCTGATGTCCACTCTGAGCCAACATCTAATCCATTCTCCCTAAGCCAGACATCTTCTACTGACACAAATTTCTCATTACCGGCATCATCCACAAGAGTAACTGATACCTTGGGCTTCTGACCCAGCTGCAATTCCTCGTAACCATAATCCCCATCAAAAATTTGCTTTATCTTCCACATAAGCAAGCCTCATCAAAAAACATGTTTAAAATGTTTCCATCTTTCCCTAAAGTATTCCTATGGCCGTTACATAATTCATGGCTACTTCCTTAGGATAGATGTTCATAAGCTCATCCACCAGGTACTCAAGATCTTCCATCGTTATGTCCAAAATCTTTTTCGCTGCATCAGTCATTATGGTTCTTGTCTCATCCAGCCCTATTCCCCAAGAACGATATAATTCCGGAAGTTCAAATCGGATACAGTCTACTGCCGTAGCAAAAGATGCGCTACATCTATCAAGAACATTCTGCTCAATCTCTTTTAATTTCTAACGCATTGTAATCCCTCCTCTACTCGTTTCGAATAGACAAATCAAAAATAGTTTCTTCAATAACCCTTATACATTCATCTGTAGACTTGAGAATATCTTTTCCCCAAAACCTAATGACTGTCCATCCCTCAAACAACAGCTTTTTGTTTATTTCATCATCCCTCTTTCGATTTTTAGATATTTTGCTGATCCAATACTTACTATTATTGCTTTTTTCCAATCTCGGCCTCAGTACCTCCCAGTCTTTCCCATGAAAAAACTCCCCATCGCAAAAAATCGCTATTTTGTACTTGAGAATGGCCAAATCAGGTTTTCCAGGGATACTATCACAATTCTTTCTATACCTATATCCTTTTTCCCAGAGAGCTTTTCTTAAAACGACCTCTATCTTAGTATTTTTAGATCGTATATTCTGCATGTTTTTTCGCCGTTGAGCTTGTGTTATATTATCAGCCATAAACCATCCTTCGCTTATTGCCCATAAGGTAATTTAGGGGATATGACACAAATTCACATCCCCCTTCTGGTCGTATTATACTTCATAATATATTGAGTTCAATGCAGCCGCCATTGATTTGTAAGGATTTTTTCCAACCCTTAACTCATGCTTTTCAAGCAATTCCTTACAACTATCCTCATTCATGGTAGAAATGATTCCCAAATCAAACCTTGCACGTGACGTACCAACATAGAATCTTCTTGAATCATTTTCGTTATACAATGTTTCATCAACGTCAATTATAATTATAGCATCCGCTTCCAGACCTTTGAATTTTCTGCATGTAGTAAACAAGCATTTGCTTCGTTTGAATTTGTAAAAGCCGTCGTCAATATATTCTGACAAAGCACTATTTTCCTCTGTCTTATATGTCAAAATAACTATATATTCATCCCCATTATCCTTAAACCTTGCAATGAGCTGATCCACGGCATTTTTGACTTCCGATTCAGCGCAAAAGCTCATCAGCGGTAACTCTCCGCCGACTGCGCCACTTCGTACTTCAACTTTTCTATTTGTTTCACCTAAGGGGCGAAGCGAAGCTTTGGCTATATTTAGAGTATTCCTACAGTTTTTATACAAGGTCAACTTACAATCACTGTTCAAAATGTATTTTGGAACCTGTTTTCCCTGAACTAATTGAAGCTTATCATAGAACACATAAAACGTCCCAGGGAAGCTTTCGTTTTCAAGTACATTCATCTCCAACAAATCTATAACATTGTTTTCGTCTGAATCCACTTGCCCAAAATCCTGGCCTTCATCTATTATCACGTGCCTATACCCAAAAGTTCCGCTATAAAAACAGTCTTCAAGCACTCTGCAAAATTCCGTGTAATCAGGTCTGTCGGTCTTACACATCTTGCAAGCCAAGCCATCTATCGTATAAAAATCTACATTTTCAATGTTTTCATACGATTTTTTCAAATTCTTCTGGAGATATTTGTTATAGCATAGGAATAAAACACGTTCTCCGCTTTCACCCCATCGCCTTGCCATTTCAATACCAAGCATCGTTTTCCCAGTTCCAGCAGCACCATTTATGACCCCACTAGGCTGATCCACAAGATAGTCCAAAAGCCTTTTCTGTTCATCTAATAGCCTATTAAAAATCTTCTTCTTTTGATCATTCTTAAAAGTCACTGTAGGAATCAGATCGAAACTGGGGCACAGCAATTTCTGGACTAGTAAATCCGCGTTTGCAACACTAAGAATTGTCTTTGTACCAGCAGTAAATTCAATATCATATATTTCATCGATGTATTTCTGAGGATCCTCTAATGCTTCTGCAGTCAAGGTGATTTTTCTATCAGCTTCTGATGGCAAATTTACTCTGTACAAATTGTCCTTCGAGATAGATGGAAACCACACTGCTGAAAGCATTTTACATTTTGACATTACATCATCTAATCCTAACGTAACTGCATAACGTTTTAATTTCCACATATTAGATGCCGCCTGGTTATATGGTCCATTATTCCCCATCTTAATTCCGCTACTGTAGTACCACATTCCATCGTCACGCCGCTGAATATTTTTACCCGCCTTAGCCTCCAGGCATATGATTCCTTTTTTTGCGTTGAATATAATAAAGTCAGTTTCACTTTCATGGTAGAAACCGTCATCACAATTCAAAATTTTAAAAGAATGAAAAACATAATAGTCATCCGGCAATTTTTCCAATGCCTCAAACATAACATCCTCTAAACTGGCTTTTTCTATATCGATTGGCCTATCTGGAATCATAATTGCCATTTCATCAATCCTCCATATATCCTAAAAATTCTTCGATTTCTACCCTGTGTTCTGAGAGGCAAACACAATGCCATCCGCAAGAGAGAGCCTTTTTGTACTCTTTTGAGTTCTCCCCAAAGAAATATATCACCTTACTATTTTTCCATAACAAATCTGTATGCACTGTAGTCCTATTGTTTCCAAAGACTATCGTTTCTCCAAACAACGGCTTCTCATGCGGTTCTTCTTTCAAGTCCTTGAGCTTTTTAAAGAAATCCAAATCATTCTCATCATCAGTTTCATCCATGACATAATCCCAGATTTCAGAGTAGCGCTTACTTTTCATATCCATTCCGTCATTTTTATAAACAACATTAATTGGATTAAACTCGCTATTATCCTCACATTTTACTTTTTTTGTCTTTGGTACGATTTTGTGCACATACTTTGATGAAGAAAACTCACTGAAAAAACCAAAATCAGGATTATCCAGAGTTCCAACAAGCATAGCTCTATCCAAATACATATTAAAGCTTTCACAACTTGTCTCCGGTAATAATGCGCAAGCATAGCAAGCAGCCAAATTTAATGCATCTCGTCCTTGTCCATTACTCATGATACATACAGGATCATTCGAGCAGATTCTGGCTCCGTCAATAGCCGCTTTCAATATCCTTGTTAAACTGTCTGATTTCCCTTGTCTAACCAGTCCTCCGAGAGTTCCCTCGGAATCTCCACTAGCGGTATAAATAAGTATTCCTGCCATCGCAATATCTTCTGCAGAACTGCTATAAATACGTTCCTTTAAAGAAGAAACACTGTAACCACATTCAAAACTCAACTGCTTGATCAAAACATGTGCCAACGTATGCAAAAGAACAAATTTTGCATCAAGTTCAGCCACATTACCAAAGGAATTTGATGATTTCTCATCATTTTCCCTCAATATTGTAATTCTCCTTATAACATCATCCTGAGAGGCCCATTTTTCTATTGTCTCATTATCAAATCTTATGAAAATGCCTTCTCCGTGCGTTTCTGTTCCAGGATACCAATTCACCTTTTCAGACTTGATTGAAACAAATCTATCCTTATTATCTTCGGTAACAGTTTCCACCGGCTTGAGTCTTGAGAAGCCAATCAGCGCCTGTACTTCTCGCAACTTTTTTATCAAAACAATCTTATCAACGCCAGGGATACCATATTCCTCTATGTTCATATCTTCCCTATAAAAATCCGGAAGCTGGTTAGCCATAGTAACAGGTGCACTTAGCGCTGTATACTCATCCAATTTGTACTGAACGCTGTTAATGTCATATTCGTTACTGTCTTCATCGCTTATGTAAATGCTTCTCAGAATTTTTTCTACTGTTTCAGCATCCAGCCCCGTTTCAGTTGATATCCTATTGCACCATCTGGTCTTTTTTAATGTGAATGTCTCAAGCTTTTCTTCTTCGTCCTCGCAGCCATCCATTGTAGGCTCAACTGCAGTTTTAAATGTAGTACTGTCTTCAACACGTTCTTTATTCTCAGATGTATTGAGCGGAATTATTAATGAGCTGACTCTGCTGGGGAAGTAAATAGCAGAAGCTCCCCTCTGTTTCGCCTTCGGAAATGCCACGCAGTCGCATTTCGTCCCATTCCATGGATGAATTCCGGCACATTTGAATTCTGTAAATCCCTTTTCTCTAAACAAATTTTCAAAAATATCAGGCGAAAAAGCATCAGCCATATTGGCACTAGAATGACAGGTACTACACTCTACCTGCAAACCTTCAAGTCCTTCAGATGATGAATTACCGGTTTTAAACAGCAGTTGTGGATTGGCGCATACAGGCCTCTCTCCGCTCCTGTTCTTTTTATGAGCCCATGCAATCCAGGGAAAATCATCAATATGTCCATTTTCGCAGATAGTCACTACTCTCGTAACAACTAAAGGCTGCTGGCATTTATAGCATCTCAGGTTATATGCCATAATTGGATCTCTGTCCGCTTTTTTGGAATACTTTTTATGTTCTTCTACCCAGTTTTCTATAGGCATAAACCTTCTGCATCTCGGACAAAAATACCATTTGGGGAAACGAACATATGAGATTCCGTCCTGAGCGCCCCTGCTTTCTATAGGCATCCCAAAAAAGGAGACATGTAATGCTCTCTGCAAACGCTCATCATGAACTTGTTTAATATTAGCATTCCAATACTCATGTGCTGAAACCATTAGTGTTTGCTCTTGAAAATCCACCATAGCTCCGACTCCATACTGGCCTATCAGCTGTTCTGAACGGACATCATGTGAAATATCATTAAATCTTTGCTTATACTTTATCTTCATCATCCTCATCTCCTAAAACAATGATGCTTCCATTTATTCCCGGGGTAACATCTCTTAATGAAGTCAGAGTATCAAAGACCAAATCGTTCTTATCATTTGAGTCAAATGTCTTCATTACTCGATACTCACCGTCATCCGGTGCCTTAACCATATACTTCAGGCCATAGTTCAAATTTTCATGCCCTGCCCTGTCAGCCAATAGTTCTATTCGCTCGTAAATATCGTCAAGTTCCCTATCAACGTTTTCTGTATCACTCTTAATTTCATACGGCAATCGCTGGTTAATGCTTTCCACACGATTTTCTATGAATAAAGATATCTCATTCAAACTCTCCAGATACTTTTTCCTTTCAAACACAGCTGCATCATCATCCTCTTCAAGACCTTCAATATGCCTGATTAGAGCTATAGCAACAGCATGCAAAGCACGTTCTCTTGCTGGTTCTGAAAAAGGTGTTACACAGGTTGGCTCAACGTACCTGTAAAATGATCCATGGTACTGCTTAAACTGTTCATAATGAGATCTGTCTCTGCTTCTTGCTGCATCATACTGTGTGAGAACCATGCCGGGAAATCTTCTTCCCACTCTACTTGAAGCCTGAATATACTCGCTTGTCAATTTAGGCTGTCCAACCATTAGCATTATGTTAAGTCTTGAAACATCGATGCCTACAGAAATCATATTTGAAGCCAGCAATATATTGGATGCAAATATCTTCTTTTCTACATTTTCCTTTGAATAGTGTACCTTCTCCAGCTTATCCAAAGTATCATTCAGCTCCGTTGTTGAATTTCTGCTAGTAAGTTCATCCGCACGGCCTATTCCTCTGGTTGCTGGACCATTTGGAGTTCTTCTGGATAATCTTCGAATATAGTCTTTTACATCATCATCAACAATACTGGAACACTTTCCCAATTCTTTTAAGCTATTAAAATATGCCGCCAGCGTCCAAAAATTATCCTTGCATTCATCAGACACATCCAGGTCGCTAACCAATTGAAGCACAGCCGCCATGATACGCGTTTCCATCATGGCCTTAGTTTTTCCAGAAGGCATCATGCCGACATACAAGCGCCCAGGCTTGATGTTTGTATCTGCCGCCTTTGCAAAAAAAGAATCATCCTCATTAATTCCAGGAGACGGGAACTGATACACTTCTCTGTTATACAATGCAGAACACTGCTCTTTAGCCCGGCAAATAGTTGCAGTAGATGCAATAATCTTAGGTCTGCTCCCCTTACTCTGACACATGTAATCAATCGCCGTCTCATATAAACCGACCATTGTTCCCAGCGGTCCAGAAATAAGATGCAATTCATCTTGAATAATTAGCTCAGGCGTCCGGTTATTTGTGCCATACCCAAAGAAACTTCCAACTTCTTTTCTCCACGGAAGCATGGCAAATTTATCCACTGTAGCAAAAAGCAATGTCGGTGGATCCTTATATAGTTCCTCATCAATTATCTGAACTGGCAGCTTTGAATTAAAATCACAGAAGTCACTTGGGCAATGCAAATAGAAGCTCTTACCATTTTTACCCAGTTTATATCCCCAATCGCCTTTTATTTTCCCTTCAAATCTATCCTTAGTCATCTGGGATCCACACCAGGGACATTTCAATACTTGAAATTTATTATGCTTGTTTTTGACATCATTCAAACTCTGGAAAGTTACCCCATCAAATTTTGAAAGATGTTCTTTAGCCCCATTTTTACCGTCAATAGTATTAGGAACATGTGCGCCACCAATCCAAAGTCCAATTGTTATTGGTCCACCACTAAAATCATATTTTTTGTATTTGGGCCGTCTTGAAGACGCATCAACACGTATTTTTTCGCAAGCACATATCAGCGTTGCAGCTCTGGTAAATTGTTGCGCCGTTAGCAATCTGAGCGTATACCGCATCATTACAGTAGTTCCATTTGCTTCGTCGCCATATACCAGCCTTCTATAGAAGATTGAATATGCAGTAAGTCCTAAATATGCTTCTGTCTTTCCTCCACCAGTAGGAAACCAGATTAAATCTACGAGATCTCGCTCTTTATTGCTTATCTCACCATCTGAAATAGATATTATATTCAGCAAAATAAATGCTATCTGGAATGGTCGCCAGTATCAGCTGTCTTCTGCCTTTTTGTAGTTCAAAGAATCAAACCATTCCTCCATTTCTTCATTGTCGGAATACACCACATTATACTTTTCAGCCATCTCTGCCTGCTTAAGTATATGTATTCTCTGCATAAACATTGCTCTGTTAGCTAATTGAAATGCATCCCATGCATTATTGTTTTCATCAAGGAAATCCAACCCTCTTTTCATTCTTTCTAATGAAAACTGGCAATTATCTATATGCTTTTCTGCCTGATACTTGTACTGTTCCTCAATGTTATTCTTTATTTCTTCTTGTCCTTTTATCCATGCCCCATAAGCGTTTACAAATGCTCTGAGCTTGTCCATTTTCTCAGACTTTGTATTTGTTTCATCAAGATCAGACAGATACTTCATAGACAAAGCCTGACGATCAACTTTATATTTTTTATCCACTTCGAAATCCATTGCAGGAACTTCATACATAGGATAAAAATCACTCACAATATAGCCATTGCCCGCTTCATCTATTTCCCAATTAGTTGCTGTTCCTAGTCCAGAAGCATAGCTCTTTTTATTCCTGTACTCTAATGCAATAGCTGCTTCTTCAGAATCGCCATTAGTAATAGGCGATATCTTGGAATAATCTATAAATTTAATCCCATTCGCTTCCGATTCAACTCTTATTTCAGGCTGAAGGATCATCCTTTGCGAAGCAGCCTTAGAATACTTTTCTGTATTTACAAGCATTACGGTATACGAATAGATGTTTTCTCCAACCTGATGTCGAAGCGCAGTTATCTTTGCAGGTGTTTCACCAAGTTTTGATTCCCCCTCATAGTACTCTTTATCTGCCCATTTTATTTCATATTCAAATTCGTGGGGTACACGCACATAACCGGATTCCAATAGTTTAACGAGCTTATATGCATATTCCTGAAAGCTTATGTTCTCCACGTCACTATCACGATAAACCTCTGTAATCTGGCGTGATTTTATATTCTCATTCAGCTTAACCGTCTTCTTCTCAGTATCAATGGTAAAAATATTTCCAAGCTTCTCAGGAATAAACACCTCTTCTGGGAGCGATATTACACAATCAGATAATATTGCCTTCCGATAGGTCGCAAACTTTATCTTTATTTTTAGCGAATCATATTTACCATCGAGCAAAAAGGTAATTCCCATAGAAGATGGCTTGTTCTGCGTGGACAGGCTAATCTCCTCATCAAGATTATCTTCTCCATCGAAATATACTTTCTTTTCTTCCTGTATTTCTTTTTCCTGGGCTTCTACATGCTCTTCTTCTAATTCTTCTTCTGCATCTCCAGTAGTTTCATCATTCTCTTTTTCCACTTTATTCTCTTGTGGATACAGAATTCCGATGCAATATCTCTTCTCTGGTTTGGTCTGAATCACTTCATGTTCCACATCAATACACAGAGGTTCTGATCCTGGTCCCAATAGTTCATTACGAAATTGTTCTGCTAAAAGTTTTCTTGTACCAAGAATTTCACTTAAAACATCCTTTTGATTGCTCATCCATTGCCTCCATTACATTACAACTGGCTTGTTAGCTTTTGAATTGGGGACTTCAAAAGGCTCAACATCCTGTATCTGTGCAATACGTTTTAACACTGACAGATTCGTGATATCTTCAGTAACCGCTCCCTCAAATGAAGCATCAAGCTTTATCTCTTTTCCTGTATATTTAGCCACAATTACATCTGCAATAACTTCTAGTATCTTTGTTCTTTGGCTTCTTACCAAATGTGTAGATTCAATATACTTCTTTGGGTTTCCAACAAATTCATCCAGCATCTGCTCTGACTCAAATATTTTAGCCATTGCATAATAAGCATCATCATTTATTGGACCCACCACATGACAGTCAGAATCTATCCATGTTCGTATAGTTGCTGGGGTAACACCATAATCACTCTTTTTGAAAAGCCCACACATTTCACCATATGTAAGCTTCTTCTCATCTCTAATAAGACTCAAATGCTCCTTCCACGCCTTTACATCAGCCATTGCTTCGATCAATTTTTCGTTATTACGATTATGCGCATATTTTGAAAGAACTAATTCTGCAATATCTTTTGTCTGTCCATTATTAATTGTAAAAATGATAGAGTCTCCACTTTTGATGTTTTTGGTATCTTCTTCTCTTACCTGGTTTTTCTCCAAATCAAGCACTAAAGCCTTAAAATACTTTGTAAAATATATGCTTTCACCCGTCTCACATACTGCTACTCTTGTAATTTCTGCAGGTATCGAGTTGGCTTCACCAGAAAGACTTGATGACCTTAATATTGCACTTTGGATCATAAAGTTCTGTTCCAAAACCTCTATACTCTCAATTTCTTCTATTGCTTCACTAGTATTTTCATAATTCTCAACAATATCAGTATTTTGTTGCTCATCTACATCAATTTCATAAAACGACTTTTCGTTAAACAAAGCAATCTTTGAGTTGTGCTTCTTTAGTTGCCAAGCAAATAGACTGTATTCGCCATCATATAAAACATATTCCTGAATCGCTGAGTTATTCCAATTGAAAATATTATTATCATCTCGCTTTCCAACAATATACAGTTCATCGCACAAAACACCTTTAGCATTGCTCTCTGTATTAGTAGTAAAGCTATTATGTAAGCCCCTCTTAGCATAATACCTTTTAATTATTGGCCTATAATATGCTTTATCAGCAATAACTACTGTCCGCTTGTCCCTATCAATTGTCTTGCAAAGGTAATCCGCTTTAGGATTGCTTTCATATAATTGATCGTATACTCTTTCAATGTATTGAATGATAACATCGGTATATTTTGAAACACTCTCTGATGATGGAATAAATTCCTTTAATTCCATTATTTTCTCGTGTGGAGTTATGTATTCTACGTCTATTCCGCCCTTATCCTCAAACTCCTTTAACGGTACTATTGCTGAAAACATCAACTTTAGTAACCCATATGCCTGTATAACAAATTTTACGACTTCATCGTCATTCATAAACTGCTTACGTAAATCCCCAAGCATTCGATAAATATCAAGCACTTCCTTCCATGAAATATGGCTAGGAATAACGGAACACTTTATTTCTTTATCAATTATCCTATTGTTGCATTCATCAAATTTTTTAAGAAATCCCTTTTCAGATGTCAGCCCAAGATAATAAGAAAGCAGAAAATCCTTAGTACATGAATACAGCTTATATTCCGGAAGATTATCTTCCAGCATCAGTCCATACAAAGCGTTATCATCTTCCGCAATATCATAATTGATTGCTGAAAAACATAGCCTTTTCCTCTTTAATGCTTCTTCCAACTCACCGACTGTATTCTTTACTCCGCCTAACCCCAATGCGCAAAAACCTATTATTTCATTTTCTTCTTTGTTCAGCAAAAGATCTCTTGCTGTAGACATTGTCCTAGCGACTTTAATATTTGCCTCTAATTTATTGGCATTGCCCGAATATACATTTTCATTTTCATCCGTAAAAAAGGAAACTCCAATTAAATCCAGTATTTCATATTCCTTACCTTTGTACGCAATACGAATACCTTCCAACAACTTATCAAAGTAGCCATGTTCTGCAACAATAACAACTGTGGTATTAACAAAGCTTGTAGCTTGTTCATCTGAATATTTAAATACATCCTTTTGAAATTCATATGATGTATGCTGATCCCCAGCACCTCTTGTTCCAAGTTCTTTAGCATTGCCGTAATATGGCACAATTGTGGTGAAGCTCTTTGCAGATATATGCTTTAGGCCATTATCTTTATCCCTAAACGTATAGTAGCCATCATGCATATCCGATTTGCCAACAAAAATCATTCTCTCTTGTTTTTCGCCTCGGGTCACCAATTGGCCTTCTTCAAGCAAATCAATAATATCTTTTGGCAACAAGTCATTCATAGAAAGCAAAGCAACAACAATGCATAATAACATTAACGCATCGTATACCTCTGACCCATTGTGCTGAGTTATTATTATATTGTGCTTATCGGCAAACATGCATTCACTTACAAAACGTATGTATTGCTTCAGAAACTCTTCACTTGTTAGCTCTATTCCTTCATAAAAAACAGTTATCTTGTCGTTAGCCTTTTTAAATAACTCAACTTTCTCTTCAATGATCTCCGTCATCCCACCCGTTATCTCCGCAAATATCATTATTTAATAATCAAATCTAAAGCAGCACTAATAAAATCTCATTATTCCAAAGCGCTATCATTGTGGTAATTCTCGGATTCCGCAGGAAATCAAGTATTCATATACCCCGTCATAATATTTTCTATTTCTCGTTGAATCCTCTTCTTCATCAACTCCCTCAGGGACAAAAATAACCATTCCCTGTCTAGCCCTAGTCAACAAAACTCTATATGAATTAACAAGATATCGCTGCTGCTCTGCTTTATTGCGATGCATCCATTTTGTTCCCCTAAAACTATAATGATCCCAATCATCATTTTTACGTCGCAGATCAGCATCCCAGCAAACTACAGCCCAATCAATTTCCAATCCCTGTACTTTAAATTCACTCGCAACAACTTCCATCATGTTTGATGACCTTAAGTCTGTACTTGGCGCTAAGAACCAGTTCTTTACATCAATCTCAGTTGGGACATATATACCTTCTGGTTTTAATCTTTGTGCACTACTACATGCTAATACACCGCACCGCTGAGAACCTCTAACCTGACTTTTCGCCCAGATTTTTGCCTTATTGGCGTCTCTTGTTAAGTATATGGGATATTTATCGAATATCTCATTATATACCTGCTTGGCATCCTCTGCCCTATTGTCTAATAAGCTATCAACAAACCGGCACTGTTTGTCTGCCCTAAAAGAACGAATAGATGTCTTTAAATGTAATTCATCTACCACGTGACAACGGCTACATTTTTTAATCATTTCGGAATCAATTTCTTTATCTTCCACTTGCTTAAAAATATCTGAGGAATAAAACATCTCCCATTCAGGAAACTCATCAATGCCACACCTAAACCATTCATTTATTCCCAGTTCGCCGTCATAAATATCTTGTCCTAACCCCACGAGACATATCATTACGGCCCAGTCCTTATGGCGGTCCATAATACGATACAGCAATGTTGGCTCACTAACTGAAAGCATATCGTCCTTGTTGTGCTTACGTGTCATTTTTTCTTCATTCCATACTCGTTGTGCCTCCTCGAAAATCATGATGTGC
>JAEEGL014526299.1_pt1 | contig 12713 bp, 12 predicted proteins | sample 9134231 | NCBI WGS metagenome assembly JAEEGL01 (sample SAMN16246548, study PRJNA631951) | gut metagenome | biome: gut microbiome; feature: rumen; material: fiber-attached | host: Bos | place: Iran: Karaj | collected 2018-10 | reverse complement strand
TGCCACTTTGGTGGCAGCAACCCTCGTCGTAGCAGGCTACGGCGGGATGAAGGCCTACGATTATTCGTATGCAAGGAGAGTGAACAGAATGAGCCGTCTGATGATGGAGAATGTGGAAGCGCTGACCACTGACGGCGAGGAGTATGTTGTCACCTGCAGTAGTGGGACAGATGGAGCCTGTTATAAACAAGATACTGAGAATCCATATCATTGTAATTCTGACGGCACGACACACTATCCTTGTATTTTTGATGGCTCGCCAATGTTTTCTTGTACCGATAATTGCAACGACGACTAAAATTGATGAAACTGCTACTGGTCTCACGATGGAACGGAGACCAGTAGCTATAAAATCCCAGTGGAACTATGAATGGCAAAAAGACGAGGATATGCATCATCCTTCTTTCCCTTCTCGCTTCATGCGCTGATAATAAAGAACTCTCCTGTCCGATATTAGATGTCAGTTCTCCCCAGGAGGCTACCCCCAGCGAGGTCTTCTCCTCCGTGGAAGTCATTCCTTTCACTATGCCCGAGGGAACATACATGTCCGATGTCCGGACACTCTTTTCCATAGGAGACAAGTATATTGTAAAAGATAAGAATAATATAGTATATCTGTTTTCCACCGATGGCCGATATATCTCGCATTCAGAGAGAACAAGGGGACATGGGCATGGAGAACATACTAACCTGATGGGCTTCACCTACAATCCCTACTCAAAGCAAATCGAGCTGACAACGCCCAACAACTTGCTCTTCTACGACACGCTTTTCCATTACGTGAAATCGGTCCCTCTCCCGTCCAGATGGCCGGAAGGCAGGGAAAGCGGCTGTTTCTATGGCGATATATATGACCTGTCACCCTCCCTTCATCTGCTGAAACCCTTAGGCACGAGCAAAGAGCCCCGGCAAATATGTGTATTCGACTCCGAAAAGGGCAAGATCATAAAAACCATTCCGTTTATCAAATATTGCATTTGTCGGACAAGCATGCAGAGTAAATGCTTTTATATGAGGAAGGACGGGACGATGTTATTTTTTCCACCATGTATTTCGGAATGCCTTTTCACCTTCGACACGAATACATTTTCCATTACCCCGTACCTGTCTTTGGATTTTGGAGAACAAGGGTATGATGCCGAAGTACTCCGGGAGCAGTCAGGCAAAGACGTAGAGACGGTAATAAAATTTTTGCAGGAATACAAGAAGGGTATGCCCATGACACATCTGCCCCTGGGAGACAACCTCATCATCGAGGTAACATTCGGGAAATACATACGCAACTGTAAGACCCTGGTTGTCAATACCACCTCTGGCAAGCACTACCTCATAAAACGCTATCAGCAGGGAAAAAAGATGGTTCTCCCCTATCTTTCCGAGGCATGCGAGGACGGTGTATTGGCCGCAGTAGAAGCAAACGAACTGGAAAGCCTGCTGGAGCAATTTGACGAAAAGGACGTCATCATGCCCTCCAGGCCCATCGACCCCGACGGATATGTAATCCTGAAATACAGACTGAAATGAAGAAATATCTCCTTGTTTTGACACTTCTCTCCTCATTGTGCTTTATCTCATGCCACAATTCCAGCCGTGAACAGGCCATAAAGATAATAAGCCAGTGGGAAAACCGTATGTTCTTTTTCACGGACCAGGCCCTTGCCCTTCTTCAAGACCCGGATAGTGGAGAAGATACGGTGTCATTTGTCATCGTCAGCTACATGGATGCCTCTGTCTGTACATCGTGCAGGATTAATGCATGGAAAGAATATGTGGCGGAATTGTATATACAAACAAATGGTAAAGTGAGAAGTATGCTTATCCTCTCCCCTGACATCGCAGATGAAGAAATGTCAAAATCATGCGGAACCCTTTCCCGCCTCCTATATTATATTGATGAGAACAATGAAATGCTCAGGCAAAACAGTTTTTCGGGCAATGATATTTTCAACACATTCCTCATGAATGAGGAAAACAAGGTCCTGGCGATAGGCAATCCGATAACAAATATGAAAATCCGTAAGCTTTTTCTTAAAAAGATAACAGGAAGGGAGGAAAAGAACATTCCCATGACGAATGTTTGCTTCGAAGGAGAAATTCAAATCGGCGAAATAGCTGAAGAAGGAGAATATACACTCGAATCTGTCATTAAGAATTGTGGCAAAGAACCATTAGTCATTAAAGATGTGACCAGTACTTGTGGCTGTGTGTCGGGACAATTGCAGACAGACATCGTAAAAGCAGGGGAGAGCACAATAATAAACATAAAGATTAGCCCGACGAAAGCAGGACACATCAAAGAGAAAATTTTCATCTCATGTAATGTCGAGCAATCTCCGCTGGCAATAAAAATTAATGGGAATGCTATAAAGGACTAAACATCCATAAACCCCTGCTTAACGTTGGGCTGCTGGCAAGTACTATTTATGATAGAAACAGAACAAATGGGCATAGTGCCCGAATTTAATAATATAATATGAGAACAAAAAACTTTTTGCGAGCCACTTTGTTGGCAGCAACCCTCGTCGTAGCAGGCTACGGCGGGATGAAAGCCTACAACTATGCGTATGCAAAGAGAGTGAACAGTGGTGACAACATGCTTATGCAGAACATTGAGGCTTTAACGCAGGTTGGAGAAGGCAGCGGAATCCCTTACGGAACATGCTATACTCGCGGGTTAACAGGGAGTTCGAGCTATGCAATCGCATGTAATGACAGCACAACATCCGATATGATGTATCCATGCGCAAATGAGATGACTTTATTCATTAAAGGTCCGGCAGGTGTATGCTATAAGAAGTAGCTCATGGAAGAAGGTCTTCCCCGCTTTTCCTATATGAATATGAACGTTTTCGTTAAGTCAGATGACCAAAGCCAAACCAGTTTGAGCTTTGGCATGGCGAGAAAAGGTGGGATGAAATCCAACGTTTTCGTTAAGCCAACCGCCCAAAACCATGCTTGCATGAGCTTTGGCATGGCGAGAAAAGGTGGGATGAAATCCAACTCATTCGGGCGGCTCCTCATTTTTGCTTCCATCATCTTTGCCTGTGGGTGCCAAAATGAGAATGCCTGTTTCGAAGGAAATTACGATTATTTCTCACCAGATGTGAAGTTTGTCGAGGTGGGGGCAGATACGCTTGTGTTTCCTGAAGCCTATGCCCCATTTTTCTCTGTATATGATTCGCTGATTTTTTTCTTCAACACCGAGAAGGGATCTGTTCATATTGATGTGTACAACATCGACACAGGAAATCCGATTGGGCGATTCTATCCTCGCGGACACGGACATGAGGAATATGTCGCCATTTCATGTATTTCCAACTTCATAAATGAATCGGACGAACTGAAAGCCTTATTGACGGCCCCTAATGAACAGAAACTGTTGCTATGGAATATTTCAAAATCCATTGATTCATGCAAAACGGTGACTGAGCAGGCCTTACCCTATAAATGGCAGGTGGGACATTATGCGCCGTCATCGAAAGTGGTATTGATGGGGAGCGATAGGATGATGGCGTATTACCCATCTGTACCTTTGCTGGGAACTGATGAGCCATCCCTTCCTTTTTTTGAGATCTGCAATATTCCATCATGCAAGGTGGCAGATAAGATACAATCTTTCAAGGTAAGCCTAAAGTACAAGGAAAAACAGCAGATTACATCAGATAGATTTTTCGACACCTCTTTCTGTCTGAAACCCGATGGTACAAAATTCGTACAGTCGATGTATTGGCTTCCACAAATCAATATTGTGGATTTGCAAACAAAGAAAAACAACTGGTATCGAATGAAAGGGGAATACGACTTTTCTGTACTCAAGACAGATATGTCATCGGCCAAATACTATTATCACCGAGTTCAGGCCAATGATGAATATATATTCGCATTATGGTATGGGGAAAAATGGACGAGTATCGGAAGGGATACAAGTTATGACGTGTTGCATGTGTTTGATTGGAATGGGAGACTTCTGAAAGCGATAAAACTATCATCTCCAGTGAATGAGATATTTCTGGACACAAAGAGGAATATTCTATATGGAAGCCAAGGAGATACAGAGCATATTTATGCATATCCCATAGATGGAATAGGACTTTCAGAAAACTAAAGTAAGAAGGACTATTCATCACAAGACTGGAGGAAAAGAAAGAAAAAGAACAAATGGGCGGTAGGGCCCGAATTTAACAAACAAAGTAAAATGAAAAAGAAAAACTTTTTGCGAGCCACTTTGTTGGCAGCGACCCTCGTCGTAGCAGGCTACGGCGGGATGAAGGCGTACGATTATTCGTATGCAAGGAAAGTGAACAGTGACGATGCCATGCTGATTGCCAATATCGAGGCACTGACACAAGATGAAGAACCCGCATTGACCGGATATGGATGTTTCCACATTCCCTGCTACCAAGTGGTTGTTATTAATGGAGCCTATTACACCATAGAATCAGGAAAGTACAGGGCGGTAGCTTTTGAGAATCCTTATTCAAACAGCCCTCGTCATGCACATGATTGTTCGGACTGCAAGTCTGAATCACACTAAGCGATGAAGTACTCAGCAAGCATATTCATGACTCTTTGCCTCCTCCTGCTGGGATGCGGAATGGGAAAATCAAAGGAAGACTCCACTTGCCGTATCTCAATCCCGGCAAGTTATGACCAGCCTATCGAATCCGGGGACTTTATTCAGTGCATTGACTCTCTGATTCTGCACACAGACAAGGGTATCTGGATTTCGGAGGTGAAGGATCTCTGCATGAACGACTCATTGGTTTTTATCCTGGACATGAACCATAGGATATTCGCATTTGATGCGCAAAGTGGAGCCTTAAAGCATTCTATTCAAAACACTGGTCACAGCGGAACAGAATATATCGCCCCGATGGCCATCACCCTGTGCGACAGCGTGCTTTATGTGTTAGACCTCCAGGGAATGTCTATTCTGTTCTTCGATGCAGACCTGTCGTTCCTCTCACGCATCCGCATACCTTGTCCTACATTGGACTTTACAAAGGTCGATGATGGTTTCCTCTTGTACAACCTGAGTGTCACAGACGAGCTGAAGCAAATCGTACACATTGATGAGAGCGGCCAGCCCGTAGGGAGCTTTTTTACTCCGGAGTCACACCTGGACCTGCTTCCGTCTGAGCACATATTCACTGAGGACCCTGCGGGCGAGACTTATTTCATGCTGCCGCTTTCCGATAGCATTTACCGATGGAAGGACGGACATCCCGAGGCTGAATACATAATTGACTTTGGAAGTAGCCGCCCCCGCGAGAAGTCTTCATCCAGCCCGATTCAGAAAGGGATTCCCAGTGCGCTAAGCACATTCTTGACGTCGGATTACGTCATCACCTCCTTCCTTTCCCACTCCCTCGTAAATCATAGCATTCTCCATCGCAAGTCTGGCCGGTCACAAGCCGGCGTGGTGAATACAAACGGGGCCTATGCATTCTTCCCTAAATGGCAAAGTGAATCCGCGCTGATTGGTATTACAGAGTCAGTCGATACTGCCACCAATCAGTCTAAGACCGTGCTTCTCATGTATAGACTTTATCAGCCGGCGACAGGAACCGACTAAGTACAATGGACTATGGTCTATGGACTCTGAACAATTGCTGGCAAGTACTATTTATGATAGAAACAGAACAAATGGGCATAGTGCCCGAATTTAATAATAATATGAGAACAAAAAACTTTTTGCGAGCCACTTTGTTGGCAGCAACCCTCGTCGTAGCAGGCTACGGCGGGATGAAAGCCTACGACTATGCGTATGCAAAGAGAGTGAACAATGACGATGCCATGTTGATGGCCAATATTGAGGCGTTGACGGATGGTGAGGAGCAGCCTAATATAGATGATTGTGAAGAGGCTGAGGATTACATTTGTTTTGCCCTCCACCCTACGGATCCTTCAAAAGACAAGGAAAAAGTGGGGTATATGTGGCCTGAAGATTGAAGATAGTATCTGCGGGAAGTTATCCCGCAGGTATTTTCTGAACTTACTCAAATTGATTATTAAGGTGAGCTACATGAATAAGTTATTTTTTTCCGTAATTTTCGTTTTCTTTATTATGGGTTGCAAAAGAGCAAATGATGGTGAAGGAATCGATTCTTTTAGTGGTCAGGTCAAAGTAACGGAATTTGACAGTATCATTGTGCATGGAGAGATTTTGTGCTCTGGGGTTTCTTGTTTAAGGTCATATAAGAATTATCTGGTCTTGCAAAATAAAAATGCAGACAAGGCACTGCTTTTTGTAAACAAAGAAAATGGGAAAATTGACTATGCATGGGGCACGATTGGTCGTGCGTCCAATGAATTTTCTGATTTCGGCGTGAACTTCTCTATTTACAATGATAGTTTATGCTTTATGGACATTAGTCAAAGGAAGATGATCTTTTCTCCAATTGACAAAATACTGTCCGGAGAAAACAATTTTCCAATCAGGAAGGAACAATGTCCGATTACAGCAGAATTCCGGCCCAATCAATTCTGTGTCGTTGACGGCAAAAAAGTATTACTCGGTTGTTTTGAAAATGAAAGATATGGAGTTTTGGACGGAAAGAACAATATTTTGAAAACGAATTCAAACTATCCATTTGATGTTGGGACCGTAAAAGGTATTTATAAGGGTACCGTTTTTCAAGGTAAGATTGTCCCGAATGACAAAAGGTTCGCCATATTTACCTTGAGTTCAGATATCTTTGAATTATACGAATCCACAGCTGATTCCATAAGACTACTGTACCACAGTCCCGGTAGATACATTCCAGCCTATACCGATGACGCTGGAAGATACAGGTTAGTTACTTCCAGGAACATAAAGGGGATAATAGACCTGGCCACTCATGAAAGCGGAGTATTCCTTCTCTATAGCGATACTCCACAAAGAGAATATCGCGATGAAGGAAGCAAGATAGTTTTACACTATAGTTGGGAAGGAGAGAAAATAAGAAAATACATACTTCCACACTATTGCAAGAAAATCTGTGCCGACAGAAAAATGCTGTTTTGCCTTAGTGAAGACGAAAACACAGCTCAATACAAAATATACAAGTTCCCATATGAGTAGTAAACTTACCTGCATATTCTTCTTATTTTTCGTATGCATTCACCTTGCGAGTTGTTTAAATCCCGGACAAAAGATCTTGAAAGAAATGTTGGATTTTAGGAAAAAAATAATATCGATTCCTTTCACATCATTGCAAAAGTATGAGGGCTATAAACTTGTAAAACATGAGCACACATGTTCGCCATACAAACTGGTCATCTATACAGACAGTGCCGAATGTTCTTCATGCGCACTGAATAGTATGTACGAATGGACAGATATATTGGACTCTTTGCAAAATCACTATCCATTTGCGCAAGCAGTGTTTATCTTCTGCCCCCAAACCGACAAAAGGAAGCAGTTCAAAGTAAAGATGCTCCATAGAAACTTTATATACCCAATCTATTTAGATACATGCAACGCCTTTCTACGTGCCAATCCCCATATCCCGTCCAATCCCCTCTTGCACTCCTTCCTTCTTGACGAGAACGACAGCGTCATCCTGGTAGGCAACCCTGTCCGGAACAAGAAGATAGAGGAACTGTTCTTCAAGATACTGGAGGAAAAGAAAGATAAGCAGGATAAGAAATAAAACACGGAAAACGATGCGAATAAGACTGACATATCTGCCGCTGTTCATTGCTGTGCTGCTCGCCTCCTGCCGTCCGTTCTCCGGAGACAGGGAGTTGGAGGAGGCACTGCACCTTGCCGGGGAGAACCGCCCTGAGCTGGAGCAGGTGCTGGAGCACTATAAGGATGACAGCCTGAAACTGGAGGCAGCCAGGTTCCTCATCCGCCACATGCCGGGGCACTATTCCTACGCCGACACGGCCACCCTGCACCGCTATGCCCAGGCTGCTGACTCCATCCTCACCGCCATGAAAGGACAGGGCTTCCACACCATCTGCCACGCCATTGACAGCATAGCCTCACGCCTGGGCATGGACAGGCTGGCACGCATCCCCGACTGCCGCATCGTCAAGGCCGGCTTCCTCATCCGCAACATAGACCGGGCCTTCGACGACTGGCGGCAGCGCAAGTGGAACGCCTCCCTCTCCTTCCGGGACTTCTGCGAGACCCTGCTCCCCTACAAGGTGGAGGACCTGCAGCCCATAGAGGACTGGCGCACGCAGCTGAGGGGACGCTACGGGAAGATGCTGGAGGGGATGGACCTCTGCGACGAATACGCCGACCTCTCCTACTCGGCAGCAAGGTTTGTGGACAAGGCGCTCTGCGAGGCCCATCAACCCACAATCGGCCTGAGCCTGAGGCATACCTGCCTGCCGCCATCGGTGCGCCTGCGTGTGCCCTTCGGCTCCTGCGGCGACTATGCCGCCACGGCAGCCATGGTGATGCGCAGCGAGGGCATACCCGTCTATGTGGAGGACATACCGCTGTGGGTCGCCAACTACATGGGGCATTCGTGGGACATGCTGCCGGGCACCGACGGACGCAGCTTCACCTTCTCCGGAGGGCTGGGGGAGATAGGCAAGCGGCACTTCCCCGAGGGCCGCATAGGCAAGATATACCGCCGCACCTATGCCGCCGACCCCATGCTGAAGGCACTCAGCCGCAGCGGGGAGTGGGTGCCGCCGCTCTTCAGGAACATCTTCCAGAAGGATGTCACAGCCCAAACCCTCTCATGCAGCGACGTGACACTGAAAGTAAGAGGAGAGAAGGACGGACATGCCTATCTGGCGTTCTTCGACAACAGGACATGGGTGCCTGTGGCCTTGGGAAAGATACGCAGGGGAAAGGCGGTGTTCCGTGACCTTGGCCCCCATGCGCTATACCTGCCCGTGCGCTATGACAAGGACGGACAGATGAAACCCATAGCAGACCCTTTCATCCTGGAGTACAACGGACATACAGAGAAGATTGTCCTTGACACGTCACAGCGCATCACGATGACGCTCAGGCGCAAGTATCCCGTAAAGGGGTATCTCTACGAGAAGCTGCACCGCCTGAAGGGCGGGGAGTTCCAGGCCTCGGACGACGCGCTCTTCCGCCGCCGCCATGTCTTTCACCGCATCCGGGAGAACAGGGGATGGGGCTATGAGGTACGGGTGCCGGACTCGGTGCCCCCGTGCCGCTACTGGCGCTACATCTCCTACCAGCGTAAGAGCTACTGCAACATGGCCGAGCTGATGTTCTACGCCCCGGGCGACTCGCTGCCCCTGAAGGGAAGGGTCATCGGCACGCCGGGCGCCCACGACGACCATCCCGGCTATACGCGCGAGGCGGTGTTCGACGGCGACCTGCTCACCTGCAACGACCCAACGGAACCGGACAGCGCATGGGTGGGAATGGACATGGGACGGCCGGTGAAGATGGACCGCCTGTTCTACTACGGCCGCGGCGACGGCAATGCCGTGGAGGTAGGCGACGAGTATGAGCTGTTCTGGTGGGACGGCGGCCGGTGGCAGAGCCTAGGGCGGCAGCGGGCCACAAGGCCCTGCCTGGAATACAGGGACGCCCCCGCCAGGGCCCTCTTCCTGCTGCGCGACCTGACGAAGGGCAGGGAGGAGCGCATCTTCACCTACGAGGACGGCAGGCAGCAGTTCTGGTAGTCCGGAGATTTGGGTGTATGATTTGTGACATTTAAAGTGAGCAAGAAGACAATAAGGAGAATTGGTGAGTGGACGGTGCTGACGGTGTGCTGGGGCATTATCCTGTACGTGGCGGGGAAGGGACTGCTGTACTTTGCCTGGGCGTTCCTGGGCGACCAGTTCATCATCCCCACACAGTCCATGGTGCCGACCCTCGTCCCGGGCGACCGCGTGCTGGTGGATAAGACCATCATGGGGGCACGCATCTACAAGGACTTCGACTTCGACCCGGAGGGCATGGAGCTGAAGTGCTGGCGCACAAGGGGCAGGCGCGGCATACGGAGGAACGACGTGGTGGTGTTCAACTATCCTGAGCACGGGGGGCACATCAGCTTCGTCATCAACCATGTCTTCTGCAAGCGGGTGGCGGGACTGCCGGGCGACAGCATAAGCGTGGTGGAGGGACGGCTGCATAACAACAACCACGAGGGGCCTTTGGGCTACCAGCCCGCACAGGACCGGCTGGCCGCCACGCCCGACAGCCTGGTGCGCTGCTACCTGCCCGCCTATCCCCTGGACGGCCATATCCCCTGGACCATCCGCAACATGGGCCCGCTGTACATACCGAGGCGCGGCGACCGCATCAGGGTGACGGCACGCGAGGGCACCCTCTACCGCCGCATCCTGGAATGGGAGACGGGCGGGAAGATTCACTGCGACTGGGAGAAGGATGAGGTGTGGGCAGGTGACAGCCTGCTCACCCATCACACCTTCCGCCACAACTGCTACTTCATGTGCGGGGACAATGTGGGAAACTCGAACGACTCACGCTACTGGGGCTTCGTGCCGGAGGAGTACATCGTGGGCGTGGTCACGCGCATACACTATTCGCGGGACCGGCAGACCGATGAGGAGAGGAGGGAGAGACGGTGGAAAAAGGTGGAATATGACAATGGAGGCGACGGACAATAGGCACCTTGCAGAGCACACGCTCCCCGCCCTCGCACTCCTGGGGGTGCTGGTGTGGACCGTACTGCAGCCGGTGGAGGCCGGCTGGAGCGGGGCGGATGCCCTGCTGGCAAGGGCTGTTCCCATAGTGGGAACGGCGGGGGCAGCCATAGCGCTGTGGCGGCGGGGGTTCCTTTGCTTATCCCCCACAGACCGCCTCGCAGGCGTGTGGCTCCTCGCCGTCCTGCTGAGGGTGTGGCTCGACGGCGGCTATCCCTGCCACACCTTCGTGCTGCGCACGCTGCTGATGGCGGCGCTCTACACGGCCCTGCGCCTCTTCTTCACCGCCGTGCCTGCCGACGGGCGGTGGCTGGCAGCAGCCGTCATCCTGTGCGCCGCATGGGAGGCCCTGCTGGGAATGCGCCAGTGCGCGGGAGGAGGCAGCCGCCACCACATGTACCTCATGACGGGCACCTTCCAGAACCCGGGCCCGTACGCCCTGCTGCCGGCCATGGGCGTGGTGATGTGCGCGCAGTGGATGGCCGGGGCCGGGCCGCACCTGCGCCGCCTGCTGTGGATGCCGCTGCTGCTGTGCGCCGTAGTGCTGCCTGCCACATGGAGCCGCGCGGCATGGGTGGCGGCGGCAGCGGGACTGGCCGTGGCAATGCGGCGCAGGTGGTGGCACTGGAGGTGGCCCATGGCGGCACTGGCTCTGGCAGCGGGGACGGGGCTATACTTCATGAAGCAGGGTTCGGCTGACGGTCGCTTCGTCATCTGGCGGATATGCCTGCGGGCCGTCATGCACCGTCTGTGGACGGGAGGCGGTACGGGCAGCTTCTTCCATCGCTATGCCGGGGAGGCCGTAGCACTGGCAGAGAGCGGTGCACAGGTGGACTGGATGAGTGCCGACGTGCCGGAGTATGCCTTCAATGATCTGTTGCGCATCGGTGTGGAGCAGGGAGTGCCGGGCATGGCTATGGCCCTGGCCGTTGCAGGAGTGGTGACGTGGCGACTGTGGCGGTCGTGTCGTCCCCTGGCCGTGGGGATGATGACCATGCTGGTCTTCTCCATGTTCTCATACCCCTTTGCCCTGTTGCCTTACCAGATGCTCTTCGTCATGATGGCGGCATGGGCAGGAGCAAAATATAAGGAGAAAAGGAGTAACGGGAGTGAAGGGAATGGCAGAGGTATTTGCCGGGCTTTTCTCCCTGTTCTTCTCCTGCTGGCTCTCGCTCTTCCATTGCCCGGTGCCATTCAGAAGAGGATGGAAGCGGAGCGGGACTACCGCATGATGGCGGGCACGAGGGACAGGGCATTCACCGGCGACTACTACGAACTACTGCCGATGCTGTGCGACAATGCCCGCTTCCTCTTCGACTTCGGGAAAATGCTCTCGGCACAGGAGCGGTGGAACGACAGCAATGCCATACTGAGGCAGGGCGAGAGGGTCAGCGCCGACCCTATGTTCCTGGTCGTGCAGGGCAACAACTACAAGGCCATGGGGGCATGGGAAGAGGCGGAGGACATGTACCGGAGGGCTTTCTGCATCCTGCCCAACCGCATGTACCCGCTCTATCAGCTCATGCTTCTCTATGAAGAAGCGGATCAGAAAGACAGGATGAGGGACATGGCAAGAACCATACTGGGCTTCAGGCCGAAGGTGGAGTCGAAGGCCACAAGAGAGATGAGGGAGAAAGCGAAGTCAATTGACAATTGATAATGGATAATGGATAATGGTATCGTAAAGCATCTTTATGGTCATATAGTCAGAGGTCTGAAGCCCTCGGAAGAGGACTGGCAGGCATTGCGTATGGACATAGAAGGGAGGTACCCACGTTTTCATGAGGAGATGCACCGGGGGGAGCCTCTGCGGGAGAAGGAGTACCGCCTGTGCCTCCTGATAAAGTTGGGGGCACGCGACAAGGAAACAGAGTGTCTGCTGGGCTACAGCCCGAAGTCGCTCTCCACCATCAAACGCCGTGTATTAAAGAAGATATATGGTATTGAGGGGCCGGCCAAGGAACTGAAGAAAAGGATAGTGGAGTACAAGCAGGAAGAATAGAGGCACTGGCAATCAATACATTACATAATGTGTTTTCTTTTTATTTTAAAGTGTTTACATTTTCATCGAAGAATATTTGGAGGAATATTATAATTACCCGACCTTTGCA
>JAEEGL013374425.1_pt1 | contig 12713 bp, 10 predicted proteins | sample 9134231 | NCBI WGS metagenome assembly JAEEGL01 (sample SAMN16246548, study PRJNA631951) | gut metagenome | biome: gut microbiome; feature: rumen; material: fiber-attached | host: Bos | place: Iran: Karaj | collected 2018-10 | reverse complement strand
GTGGCGTTTGTCAATGCAATAGATGTTAAATTAATAGCAGGAAATAGCCACCAATATATAGAATGATACGACATATATGTTGTGGGGGGAGGCTCGTTGTATGAAAAAATTAGTCGCAATTAATAAGGATATACCTATGTTCAAGCTGGTGTTGCGGGCATTTCTATGTTCATTGATAGCCCTTTTTTTGCTTACATATTCTTCTCCAGCTATGGCCAAGGACGAGCCCACATGGATAATGGGGTGGCATCATCTTGATCCTGCAAGCCTCCAATTCAGCAACAATTATCTTTATGCCAGTGTTATTTATAACGATGGCCGTACCTCCCCGAAGGTAAAACAGCGGCGTTTTTATTTAGATAAGAAAACGAATCGTGTGGTTTATGATTTTAATGACAAGGTTTTTGGTTGGAGCTTTAAAGGTCGGGTCAAGGACAATGCGTTTACTTATAAAATGTGGCAGGTAATGAAGCCTTTTATGAAAAAATTCCCAGTTTCCAGCTGGCGTCTATAAATTTTAGGTAAATATCTTATATGAGGAGTAAGGATGGAAGTTCGGTGTTTGGCAGATTATAGAATTAGCAAAGGTACGGGGGAATACTGGCGGGCCATTATTGCCTTGTTTTGTGGCAGCTTGGTTACCTTTGGGGCGGAATACTGTGTTCAGCCCATTATTCCCGTATTTACGGAGACTTTTTCTCTGGAGCCGGCCACAGCAAGTTTGGCGGTTTCCTTTGGTACAGGTGGCATGGCTATAGCCATGCTTTTTATTGCCGAATTTGCCAAGAGACTGCCACGAAAAATGGTAATGTCCATTGCTCTCATTGTGTCGGCAATTTTGGCTGTGATAATGGCCTTAAGTGATTATTTTGGGCTTATTCTGGTTTTGCGTCTTTGTCAGGGCATTTTATTGGCGGGATTTCCTGCCATGGCTACTGCGTATATCAGCGAGGAATTTGACAGCGCCATAGTGGGGGCTGTAATGGGGATATATGTTAGTGGTACCTCCATTGGCGGTTTGGCCGGCCGTATGCTGCTGAGCTTTTTTACGGATTTGTATTCCTGGCGCACGGCCCTGGCTATTTTGGGGATAGCCTATGCCATTATTGGTGTGGCATTTATGATGGTGCTGCCCAAGGCCCATCATTCCATTGATACAAGAGCTCCTATTTCCGGTTTAGGTGAATTCAAAAAATTTTTTTCAAATAAAAGATTAATAGCCATTTACGCCCTGGCATTTATGCTTATGGGGCCCTTTGTATGTGCCTATAACTACATTAGCTATGTATTGTTGGCGGAGCCATATTGTCTGAATCAGACAACTATCGGCCTTTTTTATATGCTGTATTTTGTGGGAACGATTTCCTCCACATTAATGGGTGCCCTTTCGGATCGTATTGGAAATGGGCGGACAGTTCTTATTTCCATTGCCGGTATGTTGGGGGGCATATTGCTGTCACTTTATCCGTCCCTTTTGGGAATAATTGTGGGGATGGGAATTTTCACATTTGGATTTTTTGGGGCCCATGCATCTGCCCTCAGTTGGTCCTGTAAAGTAGATAATAGCGATAAGGCCCGTATTACGGCACTGTATATGTTCTCCTACTATATGGGTTCAAGCCTTATTGGCTCAGGGGGCGGCTATTTCCTTAGCCTATGGGGGTGGACGGGAATAGTATTCTTTTTGGTTGCCATATTGTCTGTGGCTCTGTTGGTGAGTCTGCTGCTGTTAAAAAATGAGGATAAGATATGAAGATAATGCATTTAGGGGATTTGCATCTGGGCAAATCCTTGTTGGATTTTGATTTGATTAAGGACCAGGAATTTATTTTAAATCAGGTTATTGAGATTATTGAAAGTGAAGCTGTTAGTGCGGTGCTGATTGCCGGTGATGTTTACGACAAATCCGTTCCCAGTGAGGCTGCCACCAGATTGTTGGATTACTTCCTTGGGGAGCTGGCTGCCCGAAAGGTAACAACCATTATGATAAGTGGTAACCATGATTCTGATGACAGACTGAATTTTGGCAGCTCCCTTTTTAAGCATAGCCATGTGTTTATTTCAGCCAAGTATAATGGACAGCTGGACAAATGGGTGATTGATGATGGGAAAAACAGGGTAAATGTGTACGCCCTGCCATTTGTAAAGGCCTCCCAGGTGAAGCACTACTTCCCTGATGCGGGTATAGAAAATTACGAGGATGCAGTGCGGACTATTTTGAAAAACGCAGAAATTGATGAGTCCCAGACCAATATTATGGTGGCGCACCAGTTTGTGGCAGGAAAGAGCGGGGATCCGTCCCTGGGTGGCTCTGAGGGAGCAGGGACCCAAAGCGTTGGACTGGTGGAAAAGATAGGCTTTGACCTCTTTGATAAGTTCGATTATGTGGCTTTGGGCCATATTCATTCTCCACAAAAAATCGGCAGGGATACGGTGCGATATGCCGGTTCACCTCTGAAATACTCCTTAAGCGAGGTTAATAATAAGAAATCTGTTCCCATTATTACCATAAATGGGGATAAGGATGTTGAGGTTCAGCTTCTTCCCTTAAGGCCGTTGCGGGAAATGAGGCATATAAGGGGGAAAATGGCGGATTTGTTGAAGGCATCGGATGGTTTCAACAAGGAAGATTTTATATATGCAACTTTGACAGATGAGGACATAGTAAATGATGCCATGGGTGTATTTCAGCAGATATATCCCAACACTGTAAAGATTGACTACGATAATTCACGGACGAGAGCTGTGGAGCAGGTGGATATTTCCCAAATTGCCCAGAACAAATCCTTTGGTGAACTGATCAGTGAATTCTACAGGCTTATGTATAACTGCGAAATCAGTGATGAGGAAATGGATGTTATGCGAATGGCGGCCAGAGAGGCAGGTGTGCTGAATGAAACCAATTAAGTTAATAATAAGCGCATTTGGGCCATATGCAGACACTATGCCGGAAATAAATTTTGAGCAATTCGAGGATAAAGGCTTATTTCTGATTTCCGGAGATACTGGCGCCGGAAAAACCACTATTTTTGATGCCATCAGCTTTGCGTTGTACGGAACCACCAGCGGCATTTACCGTGATACCAAAAATCTTCGCAGTGAGTACGCCAAGGATAATGTGGAAAGCTATGTGGATTTTTATTTTTCCCATCAGGGGAGTAACTACCACATTAAGAGGAATCCTTCATATCAACGGAAAAAGCTGCGGGGAGAAGGCTTTGTTTCTGTGAAGGAGCAAGCCGCTTTATATAAGGACGGAGAGCCTCTTGTGGAGGGACTTACCCAGGTTAATGGTGCGGTCAGAGAGCTGCTGAAAATTGATGAGAAGCAGTTTAAGCAGATAGCCATGATAGCCCAGGGGGAGTTTTGGGCCCTGCTTAATGCTAAAACAGACCAGCGCACAGAAATTCTTCGCACAATCTTTATGACCGATGGGTACAAAAATATTGAGTTTAAGCTAAAGGACAGACTGGATTCCGGCAGAGCAAGTCTGACAGAAGCCCAAAGGAGTATTATTCAGCATTTTAATGATGTGTCTGCTTCTGAGGATGACGAGAATTTTACGGAATTGCAGGAGCTAAAGACAAAGGCACAAAAAGCTGACAGTGTCTGGAATCTGGATGAAATATTGCAGATAATGGACAGGGTGATAGACTCTGATAAGAATCAGCTGACAGCTGTAAACGAGCATCTTCAGAGGGCTGAGACTGAGCTGAATAAAAATAAGACAGCCTTGGCCACAGCGGAAACCAATAATCGCTTTATCGAGAGAGTTGGGCAGTTGGAGCAGGAAAAGGCCAATCTAAAGGAGCGGGAGCCCAAGATTAATGAGCTGAAGACCCTTCTGGACCGGCAAAAAGCGGCTACCCATGCGGTTTATCCTGCCTATGAAGCCTGGAATAAAAAGCATAAAGAGGTTACTGATACAGAAAAGCTGATTTCCGATAAAAGGACTAATCAGGATCAGGCGCAAAAGATGGCTGTTCAGGCGGGCAAAAAGCTGGCTGAGGCAGAAAAAAGCAAGCCGGAGCTGGAAAAGCTCACCATTACCGCCAACAGGCTGAAAGAGGATGAGCCGAAGTATAAGAAGCGGGATGAAGTGACCCAGGGAAGGTCAGCTCTTGAAAAGCAGCTGGAACAGCTTAATAAGGAAGAAACTGCCCTGAATGAGGACGATAATGCACTTAAGACAAAGATAAGTCAGCTGAAGGAAAGGGTGGCAGGCCTTAAGGATAGCCCAAGTGAGCTGCTGAAAATCCAGCAAAGGGGCAAGGAATTATATGATTTGGACAGTGCCATAAAGGATATTTTGGAGAATCAGGTTCCAGAAAGAGCCCGTCGTCAGCGGGATTTGGAGGCCAAGCAGAAGGCCTATGCAAAGTCCTTTGAGGAATATGAAAAAGCCAATGCCGCCAGAATGGAGGCTGAAAGGATTCTTGATGACTGCAGGGCCGGGATTCTGGCAAAGGGGCTGGAAGAAGGAAAGAAGTGCCCTGTATGTGGTTCTACCCATCATCCGGAGCTGGCAGCTTTGCCGAAGGAATCCATCAGTGAAGATGAATTTGAATCACTGAAAAAGCAGGAGGAGAAGCTCCAGTCCAAAAAATCCAAAGCCAGTACAGATGCTGAAACAGCCAAAATATCCCTTACAGAGTATGAAAACCAGATGAGAGGGGCACTCCTTACCTGTCTGGAGAATCAGGTGATGGGGGGTAAGCCTGAGGGCAAGGCACTGGATGAGCTGGTGACGGATCTTCAGAACGGCTACAGCCGATTGCGGACCGAAATTCAGACCAATAGTCAGCAGCAGACTGCCATGGGCGAAAACTGTAAGCTTTTAGCCCAGTCGGAAAAAGACTTGGAGAAGGCCACTGGTGAGGACAGCGAAGCACTGACAGCCAAGAGAGAAAAAATATCTTCCCAGAAGAAGGAAACTGAAACTTCATTGGCTGAAGCCAATGCAACATTGGCCAGCCTGGAGGAGCTGAGTTTTCCAGATTGGAAGCTGGCGTCAAGGGAGCTGGATAATACATTAAAGCGCATCGGGGAATTAAACGAAATGCTGGATGGTGCAGCCCGTGAAAAGGAAGCAGCCGATAAAAGGGCAACGACCATAGAGGCTGAATTGAAGACCCTTATTGAAGGCCTGCAGGGCCAGAAGGCAGCGGAAGGTTCCTTGAAGGAGGCACTGGATAAAAAGTTGGCGGAGAATAAATTTGAAAATATTTCTGCCATGAATGAACTGGTGGTATCAGAGGATGAACTCTCTCGTAGAGAAAGGGAAATCAATGGATACAAACAGGCAGTGGCCACCAATGAAACCCAGCTGACCCAGGCCAGGGCTGATGCCCAGGGGAAAGAGCTTGTTGATGTGGCGGCTCTGCAGGAAGTTTGCAGTCAACAGCAGACTAAGGTGGAGTCCATCAGAAAGCAGGAAAATACTGTGGCAAATCGTTTGGACATCAATTGTGACAAGCGGGAAAATATACTATCTAGACGGGATGAACTGGAACAGTCCCAAAAGGAGTACAGTATTTGTGACAGGCTGTACAAATTGGTGCGGGGTACCACCGGCAATGGGAAAATTACCCTTGAACAGTATATTCAGGCAGCTGGATTTGATGGAATTATTGCGGCGGCCAATCGCCGTCTGATTCCGATGAGTGACGGCCAGTTTGAATTGTATCGTCAGGAGGATGCACTGGGAAAGAAAAGCAATAATTTCCTTGATTTGGAGGTGCTGGATAACTCTACTGGACACCGGCGCCCTGTGGGAAATCTTTCCGGCGGTGAGAGCTTTAAGGCTTCCATGAGTCTGGCTCTGGGCCTTTCTGATACAGTTTCCTCTAATCTCGGTGGTATTCAGATGGATGCTTTGTTTATTGATGAAGGCTTTGGCACTTTGGACCGTAAATCCATAGAGAGCGCCATGGATATTTTGGTTAATCTATCCGGGACCAATAAGCTGGTAGGTGTTATCAGCCATCGGGAGGAGCTGGTGGAGAATATTCCTCAGCAAATTCATGTGGCAAAAACTAAAAAAGGCAGTGAAATCACCATAGACACAGGAATTTAATACAGGTATATAAACATTAAAAAAACGCTGGAACCAAAATGGATTCCAGCGTTTTAGTTTGCAGTTGTGTATGTTATGCAAATGTGATTTATTGTTTTTGGTTGATATCGGTAATATCTGCGATGTAAACAAAGTAAACCAGACGCTCGCCGTCAAATACCTTGTAGCCGATATCTGCCAGATGGCGAATGGTGCCATCCTTTCTTATTACATCATAATCCACCAAATCAAGATTCAGTGAGGAAGACTCCTGCTGCTGGTTGATGGCCTTCTGCACCTGCTCAATATCATTGGCGTGAACCAGTGTTTTGAAGGTACCTCCCACCAGCTGCAGAAATTCTGCTTCATTGGCGCAGCCAAATATTTCTGCGGTTCCCTGATCTGCGTAGGTGATTTTCTCATCCCAGTCCACATGGTAAATGAAGAAGCCAACTTTGCAGCCCAGGTTGGTGTATTTCTTCCTGAAGGTTTCCAGCCCGTCTGTCTGAATATAATAATTCTTATGGGCAAGAACATTGAAAATGGTGGCATAGAGCTTATCCACATCAAATGGTTTCGCCACATGGGCATTCATGCCAACAAGGAGAGTATTACGTTTGTCTTCGTCGGAGGCATTGGCTGTCATGGCAATAATAGGGATAGTGCTGTGTGCCGGGTTCCTCAGTTTGCGAATGATTTTGGTGGCCTGATGACCGTTCACATACGGCATTTCCACATCCATAAGGATAATGTCATAATAGCCTGGTTCAGAAGCCTGCATCATGTCTACACACTGCTTGCCGTCAGCTGCCCGTTCCACGGTAAAGCCCCTGTCCTCCAAAAGGGCAATGGCAATATCGGCGTTCAGCTCATTATCCTCTGCCAGGAGAATGCGCATATCATGGGTAATCTGAGTGTTTATGCGGTGAGGAATGGTGACGATGAAATCCGTTCCCTCTCCGTCACGACTTTTTACATCAATGCTGCCGTCCAGGATAGTTACCAGTTCCTTTACGATATGCATGCCCAGACCGGTGCTGAAGGTTCCTGCCTGTGGTGTTGAACCGTTGGTGGCGAAGGCATCAAAAATAAATGGCAGAATCTCCTGGGGAATGCCGTTACCCGTATCTGAAATGGTGGTCTGATACAGGGCATAATCTGGCTTGTCATAGTCCAGTTCTTTTATGGAGACCTTTATTTTCCCACCCTCAGGGGTATATTTGTGGGCGTTGCTGATAAGGTTCAGCAGGATTCCCTTGACCTTGGAAAAATCCACCATAATATCCGGGTGCTTTACATCAATTTCAGTAGAAAACTGGATGTTTTTTTTCTTCATCAGCCCCTGAAATTCCTTTGCCACGGATTTCATAAGTACATTAACATTGCCGTAGGCCTCTTCCACCGTGGCGATACCGCTTTCCAGACGGGCGGTTTCCAGAATGTTGTTGATGAGGGTCCGCATGAATTCATGGGAAGCCTTAATTTTTTTGATACAGTCCCGTGCCTGTTGTTCATCTTCCAGGTTGTTTTCCAGCATATTAGTGAACTCCGTCATGGCGTTCAGTGGAGTCAGCATTTTGTGGGCAATGTTGAAGATGAAGGAGGTGTTGGCACTATTCTTTTTCTTGCTCATAGTCTTTCTCCTGTGCTATGAAATTTTAGTCTTATTTAGTTATATTATATCAATAAAACATCCAAGCGCCAGTACTTTGGATATTGCTCATCATAACCTCTGTCAGTGCTGTCTGGAGCTGCTTGCTCAGGTCCTGGGCAAGCTGTGGATCCATGTTGTAGCTGTATAGCGGGTTGTTGAGCAGATTCAGCTTCAGTACGCCAGTGGTTATGGCCCCCATGGCTTCCTGGGTGTAGGCCCGTTGGTGGCGCTGAGTGTAGTTTCTCAGATACTTCATGGCATCGGCCTGGTCTGACCAGAAAGCGTCCTGCAAAGAGAGCTTGTACTGTGCTAAATCTACTTTATCCAAAATGTCCTGAAATTCCTGCTGCTCCTTTTGTATTTTACTCCAAATATCTGCAAAGGATTTGCTTTCTTCTGTTTCTTCCGTGGAGGTATTTTTTTTACTTTTGGTGATGCTGCCGACCTTGTTGTTGGCTATAAGACTATTTAGCTGCATCATTATGTCCATGCTGTTATCAATATAAGCCATAGTGCACCATCCTTTCCTACCTTATGTAATAATATCGTCAATAATTTCAGTTGACTTAATGGCTGTATATTATTACATTTAAAAGCCATTATAGTGATTTTTGTGGTATAATTAACAGAATATATTAATTATCATTTCCCAATGAGGATAGGTATATACAGGGGAGATTATTGTCAACGAGGAGTGTACTATGGTAATGATACCAGATAAATTATTTGATCTGGCTTTTGAGTTCAAGTCTGCAAAGCCGTGGAAGATGCTTCATCCTGCCCAGTTCTTTGCTGTTATTTTGTCCGACGGCAAGCCACGCTTTTGTCAGGTTTTTGGCGGATCTTCCGGAAAACCGGCATTGTGGATTCATAACAGTGAGCAGAGTGTGCAGGCATATTTGCGGATGGTACATTCAAAGCAAGTGAATTTTTACAGCAAGGTAGATTATCTGGTGGAGCAGGAGGCTTACATCCTTTCCTTTGAAAACAAGGCGGCTATGGCACCATCTGAGCTTGAGGCCATGCAGAAATATCTGAAAAAGAGGGAACTGAAGCCTAGTGGCAGCGGCTTTTATCCTGTGTTCCGCAACACCACGTGCCGCCACAGGACCTGGATGTATCGTGATAAGGCAGATGCGGATAACACTTTGGCCTGTCTTCAGGTGATTATGAAGCTGATGGAGCAGATAAAGTCCGGGGAAGAAATCGATAAGTATGTGCTGGATTTGCGCCTTCATTCCCATGATAAGCATTTATCCATTCCGGCCACGTCCTTCAATGGGCTGAAGGTTTCCAATGAAGTGGTGAATCTGACTGTTGGCAACAAGCCTAAGTACTATCAGCCAAAGTGGAATGATCTTCAGATTGCCCGCATGAAGAAGGCCAAGAAAACCGGTGCTATCTGGGTGGCTGATCAGGGTCCGTTGCCAGAGGCCCTTATTAATGAGGATGCTAAGATGAATGAGTACGGGGAGGCCATAAAAGCACCTTATTTCCCTGAGATGATGGCGGTGTTTGACGAGGCCAGCGGGGAGCTGCTCTTTATGGAAACCAGCACATCCGATAAGGATATTTACGGAAATATTACCAAATGCCTTATGAGTACCATTATGGAGATGGGCTGTCCTATGACCGTCAGAGTTCGCAACGATGCCACAGAGGCTATGTTTAAGGGCCTTTGCAGCAAGCTGAACATAAAGCTGGACCGTCGTGAGTCAATTCCGGAGCTGGATGATTTCCGTTGTGACATTCATGCCCAGTGGATGGAAGGCCAGGGCTTTACTGAGGAAGAGATAACCCAGGAGCTGGGCAAGGTTTTTGATGATCCCGATTCCGTACCTTCAAAGCGTAAAAGAGAGAGTAACCGCACAGAAATGCTGGCTTCCATTGCGGACAGTCTGGTGGAGGACCAGGATGCTGCAGAGGAATTTATCAGATATGTGAGCAGCAAGGGCATTATGGATAAGGTGCCGGATATGGTTTTTGATAATCTGACGGATGCATTGCTGCTTTTTGATATTGATCCGGATCTGGAAAAGCTGGTGAAGGAAGAATTCAGACGCCGTTACTATGAGGACGATTTTGATGATGACTTCGACGATGGTGAAGACGAATACTGATAAACATCATAGATTTTTTCTGGGTATCTGTTTGCTGTTTATGCTTCTTTTGGTGCTGCCTTTGGCCGGATGCAAGGGCAATCAGCCTAGAGATTTCAAGACTATAGCTGCTGATGGCAGTATTTCCCAGGTCCAAAAGGTGGAGGAAATACTAAAGGGCATGAGTCTTGAGGAAAAGGTGGGCCAGATGATTTTGGCCGGAGTGGCCGGCAAGGAGCTGGATCCTACAGCCCAGGGCCTTTTTGACAGATATCACTTCGGGGGTGTGGTGGAGTTTGATTTCAATTTGGAAACGATTCCCCAGGTGCAGGCCCTTAATGAACAGCTTCAAAAGGTGGGGGGCGAGAAGATACCCCTTTTTATTGCCGTTGATGAAGAAGGTGGCCGGGTGGCCCGTATGCGTCATGCCTTGACGCCGCCACCATCCCAGTTGTCCATTGCTCAGTCCGGGAAACCCGAGCTGGCCAAGGAATGGGCCATGAAGATTTCTCCAAAGCTAAAGGAGCTGGGCTTTAATACTAATTTTGCTCCTGTGGCTGATTTGGGTTCCTTCAAGGACCGCCATTACAGCACTAATCCTAAAATAGCTGCTGATTTTGTGGAACAGGCGGCTATGGGGTATGAGGAAAGTGGTATGCTGTATTCCTTGAAGCATTTTCCGGGAATAGGACGGGGAAAAACCGATACCCATAATGACACCGTGGTGGTGGACGCCACTTTGGAGCAGTTGAATGATACGGATATTGCCCCATTTGTAAGGGTAATAAACAGAAATACCAACGATAAGCAGATGATCATGGTTTCCCATGTGATATATTCGAAGGTCAGTGGTCAGATTCCTGCAAGCTTGTCACCTGAAATTATGACAAAGCTGTTAAGGGAGAAGCTGGGCTATAAAGGAATTATTATCACGGATGACATGGGAATGGGAGCCGTTTCCAAGCACTATAAGCCGGGGGATGCGGCGGTGGCCTCTGTAATGGCCGGTGCGGACATTGTAATGTCCTGTCATATATATGAAAATCAGAAGGAGACGGCTGAAGCCTTGCTGTCTGCAGTCAGAAGCGGTAAAATATCAGAGGAGCGGATAAATGAGTCCCTCAGACGGATTATCCGTGCCAAGCTGAATTTGGCGGCCCCTAGAATGGGACTAATTATCAAGAGAAGTCTTGATGAATAAAGTGTATAATTAAAGAGTTATTTTGTAGTATGGAGATGATATTATGTCGAAATTTTGCCCAAATTGTGGAGAGAAAGTGGAGGATACAGCAGTGTTCTGTCCTGAATGTGGACAGAATTTAAATACTCAGAGCCAGCCTGCAGCTCAGCCACAGCCAGTGGTACAGCCACAGCAGTCTTTCCAGGCTCAGCCACAGCAGCCTATGCAGCAGAATCCATACCAGCCTGCCCAGCCACAGCAGCCAATGAACGGCTACAATCAGGGACAGCCTAATGGTTACAATCCTTATGGACAGCAGGGTGGATATCAGCAGCCTGGCTACCAGCCACCTCAGTACGGTGGCTATAATGCTGGTCCAAAGCCAGAGAATATTATTCAGGCCTTTAAGTGGACCACCTATACTGGTCGTTTGAATCGACAGAGATATTTCCTTCGTGGTCTTGCCTTTGGACTTGCCGCCTTTGTTTTGGCAATGATAGGTGCTATGATAGCACTTGCTATGGATTTTACCGAGGATGCTGCAGAAGGGTTCGGTTATATTGTTTGCCTGCCGGTATTTGTTCTTTCTTATATGAATACCATGAAGCGTTGTCATGACCTTGATAAAACTGGTTGGTTGGCAATTTCTACTTTTATTCCAGTTGTGAATTTAATTGTAGGTATCTATCTGCTGTTCTTTAAGGGTACCGAGGGACCTAACCAGTATGGTGACGATCCACTTATGTTCCCTTGATTTTATAAATGGAAATAATTGGATATTTGCGTTATAATGCAATAAATAGTATGGTGTAAAGCACCAATTCATTGAGCGTTTTAGGGGGTACTTATGTCTAAATTTTGTTCAAATTGTGGTCAGGCCGTAGAAGATAACACCAGTTATTGCCCTAATTGCGGCACCTTTGTTCAGGAGGCCGTTCCTTCAACTAATGTGAACAACAACGGCGATTATCAGCAGAATAATCCTTATCAGCAGAATGCCCAGTTTGGTCAGGATTATTATCAGCCTATGGGTGAGGCTGGTACTGCTTGGGGCCTTGGTGACAACAAGAAGCTGGTAAACAAGGTTGCCTATGGTATTTTGGCAATTCTTTTGGGTGGGATCGGCATACATAAATTTTATGCTGGCAAAACCCTGTGGGGCATTGTTTATATTCTGCTCTGCTGGACTGGTATTCCATCCATTTTGGCACTGGTAGAGGGCATTATTGGCCTTACCACCAAGGACGACGGCCAGGGCAACATTTACGCCTGATATGGCTTGTCAGTACTTAGTCTGTAAGTTATGACAAAAAAACATTTTTCAGCCGGAATCAATAAAATGGTTCCGGCCTTTTTCTTTATTAATTGAATTTTCCATTGGTTTCCTATATAATATTTGAGTATATTTTTAAAAGACGAGAATTTTATGACAGTGGAGGAATAGACTTTGTCACAGTTGACTGATGAAATAAAGAGACGGCGGACTTTCGCCATAATTTCCCATCCGGATGCGGGTAAAACTACCCTTACAGAGAAGCTGCTTTTATACGGAGGTGCCATTCATTTGGCGGGTTCCGTAAAGTCCAGAAAGACTGCCCATCATGCGGTTTCCGACTGGATGGAGATAGAGAAGCAGCGCGGTATTTCCGTTACTTCTTCTGTATTGCAGTTTAATTATGGCGATTATTGTATCAATATCCTTGATACCCCGGGCCATCAGGACTT
>JAEEGL013075314.1_pt1 | contig 12713 bp, 12 predicted proteins | sample 9134231 | NCBI WGS metagenome assembly JAEEGL01 (sample SAMN16246548, study PRJNA631951) | gut metagenome | biome: gut microbiome; feature: rumen; material: fiber-attached | host: Bos | place: Iran: Karaj | collected 2018-10 | reverse complement strand
GATTCGTATGGCAACAAAATCAGCTATTCCGTCGGCCAAATTGCCATTGGTTCAGCCAATACCGCCAATTTCAGAGTGAACGAGGACCCTCTACCTGATGATGAAGCTCACGACGAGCGGCGCCACGGGCTACTTCGTGGAGTATCGCGGCAGCGCGGTGCGTGCGCTCACGATGGAAGGTCGCCTGACGCTGTGCAACCTCTCCATCGAAATGGGAGCCCGCGGCGGCTTCGTGGCTCCGGACGAGACCACCTTTGCCTACCTGAAAGGGCGCGAATACGCCCCGAAAGGGGAAGCCTGGGACCAGGCCGTGGCGTACTGGAAGACGCTGCAGAGTGGCGAAGACGCCGTATTTGACAAGGAACTCGTCTTCGACGCGGCGGACATCCGTCCCATGATCACCTACGGGACCAACCCGGGGATGGGAATGCCGATTGACGGAAGCATTCCTTTAGATGCTTCTCCAAAAGCATTGTCTTATATGGACTTCCAGGCAGGACAAAAGCTGCTTGGACATCCGGTTGACTATGTTTTCCTCGGGGCCTGCACCAACGGGCGCATCGAGGATTTCCGAGCCTTCGCGTCGCTGGTCCGGGGCCGCCGCAAGGCGCCCGGCGTGACCGCCTGGCTGGTTCCCGGCTCCTGGGCCGTGAAGCGCCAGATCGAGGCGGAAGGGCTGGACCGCGAGCTGGCGGAAGCCGGCTTCGAAGTCCGGCAGCCCGGCTGCTCGGCCTGCCTGGCGATGAACGACGACAAGATTCCCGCTGGTAAGTATGCCGTCAGCACCAGCAACCGTAATTTCGAGGGCCGTCAGGGCCCGGGTTCCCGTACGCTGCTCGCCAGCCCGCTCACCGCGGCTGCCGCAGCCGTCACGGGTGTCGTAACCGATCCCCGCACCTTGTTATGAAACAGAAATTCGATATCATAGAGAGCACTTGCGTGCCGCTCCCGCTGGAGAATGTAGACACGGACCAGATCATTCCGGCCCGCTTCCTCAAGGCCACGACGCGTGACGAGAAGTTCTTCGGGGATAACCTGTTCCGCGACTGGCGCTACGATGCCGAAGGCAACCCCAAGCCGGGCTTCGTGCTCAATGACCCGCGCTATGGCGGCTGTATCCTCGTGGCCGGCAAGAATTTCGGCTCGGGTTCGAGCCGCGAGCACGCTGCATGGGCTATCGCCGGCGCCGGCTTCCGGGTGGTGATCTCCAGTTTCTTCGCTGACATCCACAAGAACAACGAACTCAACAACTTCGTGCTGCCGGTGGTGGTTTCGGAGGCATTCCTGGCAGAGCTTTTCGCAAGCATCCAGGCCGACCCGTCGATGAAGGTCCGCGTGGATGTTCCCGCCCAGACGGTGACCAACCTGGCTACGGGCCGCAGCGAGTGTTTCGAACTCAACGCATATAAGAAATATTGTTTGACCCATGCTTTAGATGATATAGACTATCTTCTTGAGCAGAAAGATAAAATAGAAGCCTTTGAACGTACAAGGAAATAGGATCGAAATCGTCGACACGACGCTTCGCGACGGCGAGCAGACCGCCGGCGTCTCGTTCAACGCGGACGAGAAGCTGGCGATTGCGCAACTGCTGGTCGAGGAGCTCCAGGTCGACCGTCTGGAGGTCGCATCCGCCCGGGTATCCAAGGGGGAGAGCACGGCCTTCCGGCGGATCTGCGCCTGGGCCGCATCCGCCGGATGCCTGGACCGGATCGAGGCCCTGGGTTTCGTGGATGACGGCTTGTCCGTGGACTGGATCGCCGACGCCGGCGGCCGCGTAGTCAATATCCTCGCGAAAGGGTCCCTGCGCCATCTGGTCAAACAGCTCGGCAAGACCCCGGACCAGCACGCCGAGGATATCATCCGTGTGATCGGCCACGCCGGCGTGCGCGGCCTGGCGGTCAACCTCTATCTGGAGGACTGGTCCAACGGCATGGCGGATTCTCCCGGCTATGTGTTCGACCTGCTGGAGCGGCTGCGTTTCGAGCCGGTGCGCCGCGTGATGCTGCCCGATACGCTGGGTGTGCTCAATCCCTGGCAGGTAGAGGATTATATCGCGCAGATGCGGGAGCGTTTCCCGCAGATGCGCTTTGATTTCCACGCGCACAATGATTATGGCCTGGCCATCGCCAACACCCTGGCCGCTGCGCGGGCGGGCGTCAGCGGGGTCCACGTGACAGTCAACGGGCTGGGCGAGCGCAGCGGCAACGCGCCCGTGGCGGGCGTCGTGGCCGCGCTGCGCGACCAGCTGGGCTGTGTGGTCGGAGCAGACGAGGCCAAGCTGACGCACGTCTGCCGCTATGTGGAGAGCATCTCCGGCATCCGTATCCCCGACAACGAACCGGTGGTGGGGGAGAACGTCTTCACGCAGAGCAGCGGCGTCCATGCCGACGGCGACAACAAGGCGGACCTCTATGCCAATCCGCTGCTTCCGCAGCGTTTCGGCCGCCACCGCAGGTATGCGCTCGGCAAGATGAGCGGAAAGGCCAACATCGTCAAGAACCTCGACAAACTGGGTATCCGCCTCACCCCTGAGCAGGTCAAGCTCGTCACGCAGCGCGTGGTCGAGCTTGGCGACAAGAAGGAGGCGCTGGCGGCGGAGGATCTTCCGTTCATCATCGCGGATGTGCTCAAGACCTCCCACAACGCCGCCCAGGACAACATCCATATCGTCAACTACTCCCTGCAGCTGGCCCGCGGGATGCGCCCCGTGGCCGTCGTCAAGGTCAGCATCCACGGCGAAGAATACGAAGCCGCTGCGCCCGGAGACGGCCAGTACGATGCGTTCATGAAGGCCCTCTGGATCATTTATGAGAAGCTCGGCAAGTCCCATCCCGTCCTGACGGACTACCAGGTGACCATCCCGCCGGGCGGCAAGACCGACGCTCTGGTGTCGGCCAGCATTGCCTGGAAGGACGGAGACAACGAATTCCGGACCCGCGGCATCGACTCCGACCAGACCGAAGCTGCCATCAAGGCCACGGTCAAGATGCTCAACATCATCGAAAACATGGATCTAAATCAACTGAAATGAAACTGAAAATAGCCCTTCTGCCCGGGGACGGCATCGGCCCCGAAGTCGTGTGCCAGGCGGTCAAGTCCGTGGACGCCGTCTGCAAGAAGTTCGGACATGAGGTGTCCTATCATTTCGCGTATGCGGGCGCTTCGGCGATCGACCGCTACGGCGATGCCTTCCCGGAGATCACCTACCAGACCTGCCTGGACTGCGATGCCGTGCTGTTCGGCGCGGTGGGCGATCCCAAATACGACAACGATCCCACCGCCAAGGTGCGCCCGGAGCAGGGACTGCTTGCGATGCGCAAGCAACTCGGCCTCTACGCAAACCTGCGTCCGGTGGAAACCTTCCGCTCGCTGGTCCACAAGTCTCCGCTCAAAGAGGAACTGGTGGACGGCGCCGATTTCCTCGTGATCCGAGAACTCACGGGCGGCATGTATTTCGGCGAGAAAGGCCGCCTGGACGGCGGTGACACCGCCTATGACACCAACATCTACCATCGCTACGAGATCGAGCGCATCCTGCGCCAGGCTTTTGAGTATGCCATGCGTCGCCGCAAGCACCTCACGGTGGTGGACAAGGCCAACGTGCTGGAGTCCTCCAGGCTGTGGCGTCAGGTGGCCCAGGAGATGGCCCCGCAGTATCCCGAAGTCTCGACGGACTACATGTTCGTGGACAATGCTGCGATGAAACTCATCACCGGCCCGAAGTGGTTCGACGTCATCGTGACGGAGAACACCTTCGGCGACATCCTCACGGATGAGGCGAGTGTCGTGTCCGGCTCGATGGGTCTGCTGGCTTCTGCATCCGTCGGCGAGAAGACCGGTGTCTATGAGCCGATCCATGGATCGTACCCCCAGGCCGCCGGAAAAAACATTGCCAACCCCCTGGCTGCCATCCTTTCGGCAGCCATGATGTTCGAGTATGCTTTCGGTTTGATGGAGGAGGGGGCTGCAATTCGTAAAGCTGTGGCTCTCAGCATAGAAAACAATATTGTTACCGAAGATTTGACCCCTTCCGGGCGGGTGTATTCCACCTCTGAGGTAGGGGATTGGGTGGCTGCCAACATTTGAAAAACTGTATTATAAGCGTTTGTTATGGCACAGATAGATTGGGATTCTTTGGGCTTTGATGCCTACCGCACCCGGACCGTCGTCCTGGCGCACTACCGTGACGGAGCATGGTCCGACATCGAGACGACCGAGACTTTCTCCTTCACCATCGACCCGTTCACGCAGGGCCTCCACTATGCGATCTCCTGCTTTGAGGGCCTGAAGGCTTTCCGCCAGAAGGACGGCGGCATCGCCATGTTCCGGCCGGAGAAGAATGCGGCCCGCATGGCCCGCTCCGCGCGCTTCCTGGGCCTTCCCGGACCCTCGGAGGAGATGTTTATCCGGATGTGCGAACTCTGCGTGAAGAACAATCTGGAATTCCTGCCGCCTTACGGCCATCAGGCCTCGCTGTACCTGCGTCCGCTGCTCTTTGCGCCGCATCCGCAGATGCAACTTGTCCCGTATCCGGAAGTGACCTTCGCCGTGATGTGCGCACCGGCGGGTTCCTACTACGGCGCCCACTTGCGTTCGGCGGCCGCCGTGATTCCGGGTGACTTCGACCGGGCCGCGCCCAAGGGGACGGGCAGCTACAAGCTCAGCGCCAACTATGCCGGCACCTTCGTACCCTACAAGATCGCGCACGAGCAGGGCTATGCAGAGCTGCTTTACCTCAATTCGGCGACCCGCGAGTTCGTCGACGAGTTCGGTTCATCCAACTTCTTTGGAATCAGGGATGGAAACACTTATGTCACCCCTCTTTCCGACTCCGTTTTGCCCTCTATTACCAACCTTACGCTCCAGGAATGCGCCGCAGATTTCGGCATGAAGGTCGAGAAGCGGCCCGTGCCGCTGGACGAACTCGACGACTTCTCCGAGGCGGCCGGCTGCGGCACGGCTGTGGTCATCACCCCGATGTCCCACATCGACATGAAGCCCGTGCTGGCAGAGCCTTTTGTCTCCCGTTCCTTCCGCTACGAGAAGGACGGTGAGGTGGGCCCGTTCTGCACCCGGCTCTACAAACGCATCACCGGCATCCAGTTCGGCGAGATCGAAGATATCCACGGCTGGTGCCACAAGATTTAATTCCGTAGGAGATGAAGGTTTTCAGTGAAGCCCAGGTCGCCGAGGCCTGCCGGGTCAACAGCATTGCAGACCTGTCCACCGCGACCATTGGTGAGATCCTGCTGGCTGCCCAGTACCTTGAGCAGCAGACGGGAATCCCCTTCGTCCGGATGGACCAGGGATCGCCCGGCCTGCCGGCCAACCGCTATGGCGTGGAGGCGGAGAAACGTGCGTTGGACCGCGGCGTAGGGGCGCAGTATCCGCCCGCAGCCGGCGTACCGGAGCTCAAGGAGGCGGCTGCGGAGTTCATCCGCGCCTTCATCGACGTGGCGGTGAGCCCGCGTGGTTGCGTGCCGACAACCGGCTCCGTGGCGGCTTCTTTCGGTGCTTTCATCGCCTGTACGCAGCGTATTCCGGGCAAGGACAAGGTGCTCTTCATCGATCCGGGCTTCCCGATCCAGAAGTCGCAGTTGCGGGTGCTCGGGATCGGCTGGCGGGAATTTGACATCTACGCCTGGCGCGGCGCCGCACGGCTCCGCGAGAAACTCGCCGCGGAGCTCGCGGCGGGCGACGTGGCTGCCATCGTGTACTCCAATCCCAACAATCCGGCTTGGATCTGCCTCGAGGAAGAGGAATTGCAGGTCATCGGCGAGCTGGCCACCCAGTACGACGTGGTGGTGCTGGAGGATCTGGCCTATTTCTGCATGGACTATCGGCGCGACCTCGGGCACCCTTACCAGCCGCCCTTCGTGCCCACGGTGGCACGCTATACAGACAATTACATCCTGATGCTCTCATCGTCCAAGATATTCAGCTATGCAGGCCAGCGCATGGCCCTCTGCTGCATCTCTGACGGGCTTTACGACAGACAGTATCCGGCGCTGGCAGCGCGGTATCTCGACGCCGGCGTGTTCGGCGTCACGCTCACGGCGTCCATCCTCTACATGATCACGAGCGGTTGCACCGCCTCCACGCAGTACGGCTATGCCGAGATGCTCCGGCTCTCCTGTGAGGGGAAGATCGACTTCGTGGAGGATACGCGCGAATATGAACGCCGCGCGCGTCGCATGAAGGAAATCTTCTGCCGTCACGGTTTCACGGTGGTCTATGACCGCGATGTGACCCGCGAGGTGGGCGACGGTTTCTTCTTCACACTCGGCTATGAAGGCCTGAGCGGGGACGAACTCGTGGTCGAACTGATGTACTACGGGGTCAGCAGCATTTCCCTGTCCACGACGGGCAGCCGCCGCGAAGGCGTGCGCGGCTGCACGAGCCGGATGCGTGAGGAGCTCTATCCCGTGCTGGAAGAGCGGATGGCCGCCTTTGAGCGGGATCATCCGAAGAAAAGATAAAGATGAAGTATCATAAACTGGTTATAAACAGACCTTTTGAGTTTGAAGCAGGCGGTCAGCTCGACCACCTGGAACTCGTTTACTATACCTCCGACCGTGCGTATCGGCCCGGGGATGTGGTGGTCTGGATCTGTCATGCGTTGACCGGCAACGCCAACCCGGAAGACTGGTGGCCGCAACTGGTCGGGAAAGGCAAGACCTTCGACCCGGACAAGTATTTCATCGTGTGTGCCGCGATGCTCTGTTCGCCTTATGGCGCCACGGGTCCGGCCTCGGTCAATCCGGCTACGGGCCGGCCGTATTTCTTTGATTTCCCGCGCACGACGGTGCGCGACATCGTAGCTGCCGAGATCCTGGTCCGCAAGCATCTGGGCATCGAACACATCGACATGATGCTCGGGCCCTCGATCGGCGGTTTCCAGGCACTGGAGTGGGTGATCATGGAGCCGGATGTGGTGCGGGACGTGGTGTTCCTCGCCACGGCCACGCGTGTCAACCCCTTCATGACCGCCTTCAATGAGTCCCAGCGCATGGCGCTGGAGGCCGACCCGACTTTCCGCGCCGCCCGGGACCTGTCCGGCGGCAGCGCCGGACTTGCCTGCGCGCGCTCCATCGCCCTGATTTCCTACCGGACCTATGCCGGCTACAACCTCACGCAGGCCGAGCCCGATGAGGACACGCTGTTTGCGGACCGTGCGGCGTCGTATCAGCGCTATCAGGGCCTGAAGCTGCTGCGGCGCGATTTCGATGCATACAGTTACTGGTACCTCACCCTGGCGCTGGACAGCATGAATGTGGGCCGCGGCCGGGGCGGGGTGGAGGCTGCGCTGGCGCGCATCCAGGCGAACTGCATGATGATCAGCATTGACAGCGACGTTCTTTTCCCGCCGAGCCACGGCCGGGCCACGGTCGCTGCGCTCCAGTATGCCGCTTACCGCGAGATCAGCTCGGAATTCGGCCACGACGGCTTCCTGATCGAAAACGACCAGTTGACCGCTATCCTGCAGCCTCTGCTTGACAAATATTGAACCGTTAGTATAGATAGATTATTATAAGCTTATGAAAGTGATGAAATTCGGCGGAACGTCCGTTGGTTCCGCCCAGCGCATGAAGAATGTGGCGGAACTCATCTGCCGCGGCGGCCGCAACATCGTGGTCCTGTCCGCTATGTCCGGCACGACCAATTCGCTTGTGGAGATCTCCGATTACCTCTTCAACCGCAACGCCGAGGGCGCGCGGGAGACCATAGACCGGCTGGCCGCCAAATACCGCGGCGTCATCGAGGAACTCTATGCCACAGCCGCCGTCCGTGAGAAGGCGCAGCAGTATGCAGACGGGGTGTTCGACTACATCCGCACTTTCACCAAGCAGCTCTTCACCCAGGTGGAGTCCAAGATCATCATCGGCCAGGGAGAACTCCTCTCTACCATGATGATGACCCTCTACCTGCAGGAGAAGGGGGTGGCCGCCGTGCTGCTCCCGGCCCTGGACTTCATGAAGATCGACGTTCACGGCGAGCCGGACACGGATTATATCAAGGAGAAACTCACGGCCCTGCTGGACCAGCATCCCAAGGCGCCGCTCTTCATCACGCAGGGCTTCATCTGCCGCAACACCCATGATGAGATCGACAATCTCCAGCGCGGCGGTTCCGACTATACCGCTTCGCTGGCGGGTGCCGCCATCGGCGCGGAGGAGATCCAGATCTGGACCGACATCGACGGCATGCACAACAACGATCCCCGCATCGTGGACCATACCGCCGCCGTCCGCCACCTCCACTTCGAGGAGGCGGCGGAGCTGGGCTATTTCGGCGCCAAGATTCTGCACCCGACCTGCATCCAGCCTGCCAAGTTCGCGGGAATCCCGGTGCTGCTGCTCAATACGATGGAGCCGGACGCGCCCGGGACCCTAATCGACAATGTGCCCGAGAACGGCACCATCAAGGCCATCGCGGCCAAGGACAATATCACCGCCATCCGCATCAAATCCTCGCGGATGCTCCTGGCGCACGGTTTCCTGCGCAAGGTGTTCGAGATCTTCGAGAGCTGGCAGACTTCGATCGACATGATCTGTACCTCGGAGGTGGGCGTGTCGATGTCCATCGACAATACCCGCCACCTTGGCGAGATCGTCCATGACCTCAAAAAATACGGTACCGTGGGCGTGGACCTGGACATGTGCATCATCTGCGTGGTAGGTGACATGGACTGGGAGAACGTCGGATTCGAGTCCCGGGCGCTGGAGGCCATGAAGGACATTCCCGTGCGGATGATCTCCTATGGCGGAAGCAACTACAACATCTCCTTCCTCGTGCGCGGGGAGGACAAGGCCCGTGCCTTGCGCTCCCTGAGCAAATGCCTGTTTGCGTGATGCTGAAGGGTGATTTCCCGATAGCGCAGTTCGCGGGTCTGCGGACCCCGTTCTACTACTACGACCTGCCCCTGCTGCGCCGTACGCTCGACGCCGTGCAGGAGCAGCTGGACCGCAACCCGGATTACCGTGTGCACTATGCTGTCAAAGCTAACTACAATCCGCGGATCCTTTCGGAAATCGCCGCGCGCGGCTTCGGCGCCGACTGCGTGAGCGGCGGCGAGATCCGTGCGGCGCTCGCTGCCGGCTTTGCCCCGGAAGGCATCGTGTTCGCCGGCGTGGGCAAGAGCGACGGGGAGATCCGCCTTGCGCTGGAGACGGGCATCGCCCGCTTCAACGTGGAGTCGGCAGCGGAACTGGAGGTCATCGATGCCCTGGCGGGGGAGATGGGGGCCGTGGCCCCCGTGAGCCTGCGCATCAACCCGGACATCGGTGCCCACACCCATGCCGGCATCACCACCGGCCTGGCTGAGAACAAGTTCGGCATCAACTACGAGCAGTTGGACGGCGTGATGGACCTTGCCCTGTCCCTTCCGCATGTGAAGTACTGCGGGCTGCATTTCCATATCGGTTCGCAGATCCTTGACATGATGGACTTCCGGGCATTGTGCAACCGCATCAACGAACTGGTCGTGCGCCTGCAGCGCGGGGGTCGTCCCGTGGGGGACATCAACGTGGGCGGCGGCCTGGGTATCAATTATCAGCATCCCAACCATCTGCCGCTTGCTGATTTCGCCGGCTGGTTCGGGACTTTCCGCCAGCATCTCAGGCTTCCGCAGGGCACGGTCGTGCATTTCGAGCCCGGGCGCAGCATCGTGGCGCCCTGCGGCTCGCTGATCGCCCGTGTGCTCTATGTCAAACAAGGGACCCGCAAGCAATTCGCCATCATCGACGGCAGCATGACCGAACTGGTGCGCCCGGCGATGTACCGTGCCTACCACCGGGTGGAGAACCTTACTTCCAACGAGCCGGAGGAGGTCTACGACGTGGTGGGACCGGTGTGCGAGAGCTCGGATGTCTTCATCAAGGAGATGTCCATCGACAAGTGCCGCCGGGGTGACCTTGTGGCCATTCGCTCGGCGGGCGCCTACGGCGAGAGCATGGCCTCGCAGTACAACTGCCACCCGCTGCCGGAGGCTTTCTTCTTCGAAGGCTGATAAGCAGTACCAATGTGACCTCTCTCACGTTTTTTGGCAAAAGTGGAGCGTTGTGATGAAAAAATACTATATTTGTGCTAACACAACTAATTACTAATCATTCATCATCATGAAGATCCTCAAATTCCTTGCTGCGGCAGTGGTCACCCTCTCCCTGCTGTCCTCCTGCTCAGTCATCAAGACTGTGGCTGCTTCCAATCCTTCCCAGTCCGGCTCCTATACCGGAGAAGCGCTTGCCGCCCTTTATCAGGTGCTCCAGCAGAGTGGTTCCATCGACCTCTCCAGCATCACGAACATCGTCAACCTGGGCCGCATCCTCACCGGCGCCCAGTCTGCGACCCGTACCGGCCAGGCATTCGTTGATACCTTCACCAAGAACCTGATCAGCGGCTCCAACCGTCTCATCAATACCTCCAATGTCGGCAACGTGATCAGCGGTCTGAAAGCGCTGGCCAATGTGGACACCTCCGCTATCGGACAGGCTGCGACCAAGGCCGTGATGACCGGCGTGGTCCCTGCGCTGAGCAACTCCGATCCCAGCGTCTCCGCGACCATGGGTCAGCTGAGCAGCATCCTGGGCCTTCTGAAGTAATCAGCAGGCTGTCAGTCGAAAAAGCCCCGCGGTGAGCGGGGCTTTTTCATTGCATCGTGGCGAGCATCGCTTCGTACAGGGAGGGGAAGCGGTCGGCGATGACGGCCGGCCGGCCACCGTCGAAGAAACAGTGTACGGTCTCGCCCGTGCAGACGAGTTGGCCGCGGACCCGCATCTCGTAGCCGATGATGAGCTTGACGCCGCCGAGCTGCTTCACTTTGACCTCCACCTCGATGACATCCTTGAAGGTGGTGGTCTTCTTGTAGTTGCAGGTCACGCCCACGACGGGGGAGACGATGCCCTCGGCTTCCATGCGGTCGAAGCCGTAGCCGAGCTGGTCCATCCAGTCGAGCCGGGCTTCCTCCATGATGCGGATGTAGTTTGAGTGATGGGTCACGCCCATCTTGTCGGTTTCGTAGTATCGGACTTCGTGCAGATAATGTCTCATGGTTCAAGAGGTTTTTCTTCCTCCCAGGAGGAGGAGTCGATCCCGAATTCGGCGGGATGGAAGAGGGGGTCCTTCTCACCGGCTTTCTGCCGGCGCTCATAGTCGCGCAGCGCCGCCACACCCTTGGGACAGAGGAAGAGCAGGGCCACGACGTTGATCCAGGCCATCAGGCCCACGCCGATGTCGCCGATTTTCCAGATGGTGTCGGCCTCCTTCATGGCGCCGAACACCGTGGCGCCGAGCAGCAGGATGCGGAACAGCCAGATCATGGCCGTCTCACCGCGCTTGGTGGCGTGCTTGCTGCGGTGGAAGAGGTAGACGATACCGGATTCGGCGTAGAAATAGTAGGCCATGATGGTCGTGAAGACGAAGAAGACCAGCACTACGCCGACGAACTGGCTGCCGACGCCGTGCAGGACGGTGTCGACGGCGGCCTGGGTATAGGCGACGTAATTGTTGCCGAGCTCGGCCGAGCCGGCCACCAGCATCTCTCCGCTCTTGGCGTCAAAGATGTTGTAGGTGCCGGAACAGAGGATCATCAGGGCCGTGGCGGTACAGACCAGCAGGGTGTCGACGTAGACGGAGAAGGCCTGCGCGAGGCCCTGGCGGGCCGGATGCGGGACGTCCGCGGATGCGGAGGCGATGGCGCCGCCGCCCTGGCCGGCTTCGTTGGAGTAGATGCCGCGCTTGACGCCCATCATGATGGTGGAGCCGAGGATGCCGCCTGCCAGCGGTTTGATTCCGAATGCGTTGGTCACGATGCTTCCCAGCACGGCGGGCACCTGGTCGAGGTGCAGGGCGATGACCACCAGCGAAAGGACGATGTAGGCGAGAGCCATGAACGGGGTCACCAGCGATGCCACGCGGGCGATACCCCGCACGCCGCCGATGATCACGAGGGCGAGCAGGAAGGCGAGCCCGAGTCCGGAGACGAGGGGAGAGATGTGGAAAGCATTGCCCAGCGCGGAGGATACGCCGTTGGCCTGGACCGTGGGCAGCAGGGTGGCGTTGGCCACGACGGTCACGACGGCGAACAGGATGCCGAGCCATTTGGCGTTCATCCCATGTTCTATATAACTGTACGGACCGCCGCGGAAGGTGTTCCGGTGATGGAAGCGGTACATCTGGGCAAGGGTGGACTCCATAAAGGCGGTGGAAGCGCCGAAGAAGGCGATGATCCACATCCAGAAAATGGCACCGGGCCCGCCGAAGGCGAGGGCGGTGGCCACGCCGACGATGTTGCCCGTGCCCACGCGGCCCGACAGGGCCACGCAGAAGGCTTCGAAGGACGAAATGCCCTTCTTGGTGCCGTCAGGCTGTTTCTCCCGTTTCTTGGCGAAGAGGGAGCGGACCATCTCCTTGAAGCGGCGCACTTGGACGAAACGCGTGCGGAAAGTGAAATACAGGCCAGCACCGACCAGGAGCACGACCAGGGCCGGACTCCAGATGATGTCGTTGACGAGGGAGACGATGCGCTCAAACATATGTTCAGTGGGTTGTTATCGCTATTGTCAGTCGGTCAGTTTCCAGTAAGTCTCGAGATCGGACGGCATGCGCAGGTCGCCGCGCGGAGACAGGGAAACAGATCCGACCTTGGGGCCGTCGGGCAGGCAGGAACGCTTGAACTGCTGCTGGAAGAAGCGGCGCAGGAAGGTTCCCAG
>JAEEGL012518484.1_pt1 | contig 12713 bp, 7 predicted proteins | sample 9134231 | NCBI WGS metagenome assembly JAEEGL01 (sample SAMN16246548, study PRJNA631951) | gut metagenome | biome: gut microbiome; feature: rumen; material: fiber-attached | host: Bos | place: Iran: Karaj | collected 2018-10 | reverse complement strand
CCCCACGCTCGTGCCGTTCTCCCACATGCTCGCGAGCGTGAACGGCGTGTTCAACGCCGCCATGGTGCGCGGCGACCTCGTGGGCGACACGCTCTTCTACGGACGCGGCGCCGGCCGCCTCCCCACCGCCTCCACGGTCGTGGGCGACATCGGCGACATCGCCCGCAACATGGCGCACGGCGAGACGCGCTACGCGCGCGCCGTGCCCGAGTACGGCGAGGGCGCCACCAAGCTCCGCGCGCCCGGCGACATCGTGAGCCGCTTCTACCTCCGCTTCATGGTGGCCGACCGCGCCGGCAGCTTCGGCACGCTTTCCACCACGCTCGGACGCCATGGCGTCTCCATCTCCGCCGCCACGCAGAAGGACGAGGACGGCGGCGAGACCGGCTACGTGCCCGTGGTGGTGCTTACGCACCCCGCGCCCGCGAAGGCGCTCGACGCCGCGCTTGCGGAAATCGCCGAAGCAGGCATTGTGAACGAGTCCCCCGTCAAACTCCGCATGCTCTAGCAGGCGGGAAAAACAAGAAGCCTCCGTCGAAAGACGGAGGCTTCAGTCGAGACAACCGAGGCGGAATCAAGCTTCCGGCTTGGTCTTCCTGAGACCAAGGCCGCGGTCGCCTTCCTTCCACTGGCCGCGTTTCTGAAGCAGATTGACGCGCTCAAAACGCTTTAGGACATTACGCCTGGACGTAATCTTGCTGGAACCTCTCAGACTGCGATGCTGACTCATTTTCTCTTCTCCTGTTCAAAAATTGAGTCAATATTTTACCAAAACCCGCCCCCTACCGCAAGAGGGTAATGCTCAAAATCTGCTTGCCGCCTCTCAACCCCCATTGACACCGTCTCTGAGGTGTGGTAAAGTAATCGCATGATTACATGCCGGAAGAAGGCGAGAAATGGCTGAACGGAAGAACAGAATTGACGGCGAGCGGACACGCGGGAAGATTCTCGCGGAGGCTGAGCGCGAGTTTGCCGAGAAGGGGTACGAACTTGCCTCGGTGCGTGAGATTACGCGTCGGGCCGGCGTGAACATGGCCTTGGCCAACCGGTATTTCGGGTCGAAGGAGGAGCTCTACCGCACCGTGGCGAAACGGCTGTTCGGCGACTTGGGCGCGCCGATGGCATCCTTGGCGGAAAAGGCGGTGGACGACGCGAGCTGGCGCGCCGCGGTCCGCGAGTGGGTGGACGACTTCCTCTTCATGACGATGCCCACCGAACCGGCGCAGGCGCTTTGCGCGGCACTTTTCCGGCATGAGGTGACGCACCCCACGAAGTTCCACGAGGAGTTCCTGCGGGATTTCGGCAAGCCTGTCTACGACGCGTTGCGCAACTTGCTCGCGCGCGCCGTCGCCGACGAGACACAGCTCGAGCTCTGGACCACCTCCGTTTGGGCGCAGGTCTCCGTCTACGCCCTCGCCGACAAGACCTGGCACGCCTCCTTCCGTCCGGCCGGCATCGGCACGCGCGCCTGGGCGGAACAGGTGCGCGACCACATTTGTGCAACCCTGTTCACTTCCGTAACCTTCGCGGGAAGGGAGACCGGCCATGCCTAAGACGTTGAAAGGCGTCGTGGGAGGCGTGGCCGGCGTCCTGTTGGCGTCGGCGTCGCCGGCGCTGGCCCGTGAAGCGTGGTATGTTCCGGGATGGCTGCGAACCGGTACGCCGGAAAGCGGCGCGTGGAGGAGCTTCACGCGTGCGGTGGGAGCCGAGCAGAACCGGTTCTGGGCGTGGGACGGCGACCACAGATGGTCGACGTCCGCCGCGAACGCGGACGCGGCGGCGCAGGCGCTCGCGGACGAGCTGGCCGCGTTGTCGCCGGAGCGACGCGCGAACCTGACGCTGGTCGGCCATTCGCTCGGCGCGCGCCTGCTCGCACGTGCGCTCGCGCGGATCGGTGCACGCGGCATGAAGGTGCGGCAAGGCATCCTGCTCGCGCCGGCCGTGCGCAACGACGATCCGGAACTGCAGGGACTCGGCGCCGGTTCGGAACTTCCCGTCATTCTCGTGACGAACCCCAAGGACGTCGTGCTCAAGTACGTGTACGCCGTCGCGGGTGGCGAGGGCGGATGCGCGCTCGGCACCGACGGTTCGCCCCTGCCGCTCGCGAACGTGCGAACGCGTTCGGTGCCGGCAGACATCACCGCGACGACGGTCATCCACGACGCCTGGGGACGCACGGAGACCATCAAGCGCATCGCCAACCACCATGCGTCGTTCTATTTCGCGGAACTGGGACGCATTCTCCGCGGCACGCCGTCGGATCAGCCGCAGATGCGCGTGTTGCAGGACAAGGTGAACGTGGAGATGAAGGTGATGGACGCGGGGATCTGGTGGGATGTCTTGGAGGAGGCGCAGGGCTGGAAACTCGAACAGCATGTCCTCACGGGGCACTGCCGCATCCTCAACTCCGCGAAGCGCCGTACCGCATGGGGTGGCGAAACGGAGATGCGCCGGTCGTTCGCCGAAATCCGCGCCCAGCTCCCGAAAGGCTCCCTTTAGGAACCTTGAGGAGATGGCGGAACGGATCAATGTGCGGGGGCGAGCGCCGTCTGCCGTTTCCAGTTCTCGCGGAAGTCCTTCGAGGCCTTGCTCTTGCCCTGGAAGTTGACCATGTAGAGGCGGGCCTTGCGCGTGACGGTGTTCGCCTCGCCCCAGGTGCCGCACGCGCCGCCGTGCGAGATGGCGCCCTTGCCGCTGACGATCATGCCGAAGCTGTAGGGAGTCTTGATGGCGGGCGGGGTCTGCTTCGTGGTCCATTCGCGCATGAGCGGTTCGGAGATGAGGACCTTCCCGTCCGGCGTGCGTCCGCCACGCGCGATCATCTGGAAGAACTTGATCATGTCCTGCGGGGTGGAGAGAAGTCCGCCGCCGGCCTCGGGATGCTCGCCGACGCGCGTGTAGGGGGCGGCGAGCTTGCGGATGGGTTCTTCGGGGCGCGGCGGCTTGTCCTTCGAGAGCTTGTAGACGGTGGCGCGGCGGGCGGTCTGCTCGGCCGTGGGGACGAACGTGGTGTCCGTCATGCCGAGCGGCTTGAATATGCGTTCCTTCATCTCCACGTCGAACGGACGTCCCGTGACCTTTTCCGTGATGGCGGCCGCCACGTCGATGTCCCAGTTGCTGTAGACGTACTTCGTGCCGGGCTCGTACGCGAGCGGTTGCTCGGCGGCGCGTTCCGCGAGCGCCTCCATGCCGGGACGCGGCAGGGCGGTCTCCGTGAAGCGGACGAGTCCGGACGTGTGGCAGAGCAGCATGCGCAGGGTGGGCCGGTTCGTGGCGGCGAGGGTTTTCCAGGAGGGGAAATACTTTTCCACGCGGTCGTCGAGCGACAGTTTTCCCTCCGAGACGAGGTTGAGCACGAGTGCGCCGAGGACGCCTTTCGTGTTCGAGGCCATCCAGAAGACCGTGTCCGGCTCCATCCGCCGTCCGGGAGCGGCCTCGCCCACGCAGTCGAAACGCGGCGCGCCGTCGGCGTCAGCCGTTACGAGCACGGCGCCGGGCACGCCGTCGGGCGCGGGACGGTAGGTGACAGCGGCCGCGGCCTGAAGGAGGGTGGCCGTTCCGGCGAAGATCAAGGACAAGGTTGCGCGTGTCGGCATGATGATGTTCCTTTCGTTGGCCGCTAGGATATCAGAATCGGCCTATGCAGTCAAGAAGGACGGCGACCACGCCGCCGCCATCGGCTTTTGACGGTCCCCGGCGCGAAATTATGGTATAATGCGCCCGGCAAAGGATACGACATGAGTACGCCATTGAGAATCTACTGGAGCGATCGTTTAGAAGAGTTGGCCGACCGGCTGTTCGCGGCATGGGAGGAAACGCCGGTTCGCGACCCGTTCGCCCGCACCTGCGTGGTCGTGGGAGACCTGTCTACGCGCAACTGGCTGCAGCGGCATTTCCTCCTGCACCGGAAGCCCGGCGCGCGCCGTATCCTCGCGAACGTCGACTTCACGCCGCTCGCGGAGTTCGTCAACGACTGGCTGGCGGCCGAGACGCACGGCAAGGACGGCGTGCATCGCCGTCCGGCCGAGCATCCCTACTCGAAGGACGTGCTCGCCTGGCGCATCGACGCCATCCTGAAGGCGGAGGCGCAGAACCCCGACCTCGCCGTTCCCCAGGCCTACGTCACGCGTGCGAACAGCCAGGTCGCCGACCGGCGGCGCTTCGAGCTCGCCGCGCGTCTCGCCGAGCTTTTCGGCGACTATCTCGAGAATCGGTACCGGATGCTGGCCGACTGGGAGGTGGGGAAGATGCCGTCCGGCGAGGAACGCTGGCAGGCCGCCCTTTACCGTCTTCTGGTCCGGGAAGTGCCGGACACCTACACGCGCGACTACGCGCGCGCCTTGGCGGCGGACGCCGATCCGTCCATTGCGCTCCGCAACGGCTTTCCGCGCTACGCGGCGATCCACGTGTTCGACGTGGCTACGGTACCCTGGCCGCACCTGCTGATGCTGAAGAAGATGTCCGAGACGATCCCGACGACGTTCTGGACGTTCAACCCGTCGCGCGCCTACTGGCTGGACGACCCCAGCCGGCGCCTAGTCCAGCGCGAGATCGCCCGCAACCTGCGCGAAGCGCTGCAACGGGGCGAGACGCCGCCGGAGTTGGAGCCCGACGGCATGTTCGAGACGCCCGACGCGCGGCTCTTGGGCGCGCTGGCGGGCGGCACGCGCGGCGTCCTCTCCGCCGAACTTGACCTCGCGGAGGGAGAATGCGAGTGGGTGGGCGACGAGGAGGCGGACGCTTTTGCCTCCCTCGCACGCATCGTCCCCGAGGTGCACGTGTGCCATTCGCCCCGGCGTGAGCTGGAGGCGGCGCGCGACGCGCTCCACCGGTTCTTCGACGAGACGCCGGACGCGCGTCCCTCCGACGCCCTTGTGCTCTGCGCCGACTGGGGCACGTATTCGCCTCTCGTGGAGTCGGTCTTCGGCGCGGGCGGCGAAGGGGGGATTCCGTTCGCCTTGGAGAGCGGCGTGCGGGAAGAGACGCCGATCTCGCATTCGCTCGGCGCGCTGTTCGAGTTCCGCACGAACCGGTTCGAGGTCAACGCCGTGTTCGCGCTCTTGGGCGTCCCCGCGATCCGTGAACGCTTCGGCATTGGCGCCGACGGGCTGTCCGTCCTGCGCGAGATGGTGCGCGCGAACAACATCCACTGGGGGTATGACGACGCGGACGTGAACGGCATTCTCGGCGTGGAGAACGCACACGAGGCGTATCCGTTCACCTGGCGGCGCGGTCTTGACCGCTTCGTCGCGGACGCGCTGTTGGGTCCGCGCGAGGACGCCGAGGAGCTCGTCGGCGCGGGGTGCCTCGGCAGGTTGCTGCCCTGCGGCAACGTCGAGGCCGAGCGGGCCCGGTTGGTGGGCGCGTTGGAGACGTTTGTGAAGGCGCTGGCGCAGTTGCGGGCGTTCCTGAAGGTGCCGCACGCGGTCGAGGAATGGCGCGACCATCTCCTGCGCGCGGTCGACGAGTTCTATCAGGACGGGGACGCCGTGAGCAACGAGTTGGCTGGATTGCGCTGCGCGGTCGTCTCCGCGACGGACGAGGCGCTGATCGCGCGCGCGGTCGGCACGTCCGCCCGCCGCAACGACCCCGTGCCGGGCGACGTGATGTGCGCGGCGATCCTGGGTGCCGTCGCGTCCGGCGTCCGGCGCGTGTCGTCGCCGGGCGATGCGGTCCGGTTCGCGCCGCTCGGGAACGGCACGGCGGTGCCGGCACGGTTCGTCTGGATCTGCGGGCTGAACGACGGCACGTTCCCGCGGACGGAACGGCGCGCGTCGTTCGACCTCGTCGGACGGCATCCGACGCTGTTCGATGTCACGCCGCGCGACAAGGACGCCAGCGCCTTCCTCAAGGCGGCGCTCGGCGCACGGGACCGTCTGTCGCTGAGCTACATCGGGCGGGACGTCCGCTCCAACGAAGAAGTGCCGGCGGCCGTGCCGCTGATCGACCTGATTGAGTGGTTCAAGGGGACGGGGCGCGAAGTGAAAACCTTCCATCACCCGCTTCAGGCATACAGTCCGCGTTACTTCACGGAAGGGAGCGGTCTGCCGCCTAGTTATTCCGCCGCCAACCACGATGCCGCCGCCGCGATTCTTGATCGGCAGGGGATGGTTGAAATGGATGGCATCAGCGTGCCTCCGTTTTCCTTGACGGAGAAGGGGGACACCGTCATTGACCTGGACGATCTCGTGTACTTCTATTCGCGCCCCAACCACTTCCTGGCGCGCAAGAGGCTTGACGTCAGCCTGTCCAGGCCCGGCTACGACATACTCAATGACGAGGACAGTCTCGATGCCAACGGGCTTCCGAAGGACTTGCAGGAGAGGCTGCTCGTGCGCGGCTCAGATGGGATTGACTTCGCGAAAATCACGGAGCAGCTGAGGGAGACGGGCCTCTCGCTGACAGACGAAGAGCTGGGGCGTGCGATTGACGCCGCGGTGGAAAGCGGCGCGGGCTACCGCCAGCGCCCGCTCAAGTACAAGAAGGCGGAAAGCGAGGGGTTCTCCTGTCCCGACAAGACGGCTGCGGAGGCGTTCGTCTGCTGGCAGGACGCGGCAGAACCTGCCACCTTCCATGTCGACCTTGAGATTGAAGGACGTCGTGTGACCGTGGCGGGAAACCGTTACGAAGTCAAGTTGAACGTGGTGCCAAGTGGACAGAGGGGACATGTCTTCGCGTTCTCCCCATACGGGGGAATCTACGATTCCACGATGATCGCCGCATGGATCCGCCATGTCGCCGGGCATGCCGCCGGCGGGGATTTCGTAACGGCGATGATGTGCATGAAGGACGGCCCCGTGAGGACCTATCGTCCCATCCCGCAAGCCGAGGCGAAGGCGTTGCTTGAGAAGATGGTCGTACAGGCGATGAAACCTATGGTGTTCGACTACGCGGCTGCGGTGGCGGGCGGCGGCGACGATTCGCTTCCTGACGACTTCTTGGAGGCGCTTGGCGACTATGATTCACGGATCGTTTCCTCGTACGGGAGAAGGTAGGGAGGACTGAACCATGAACTGCATCTTCAGCGAAGACATCTTCGATCCCGGCTTCGTCCTGGAGGGACCGCATCTCGTCGCGGCGTCCGCCGGGACGGGCAAGACCTACAACATCCAGAACATCTACGCGCGTCTCGTCGCGGAAAAGGGTTTCCGGGCGTCCCAGATCCAGGTGATGACCTTCACCGAAAAGGCCACAAAGGAACTACGCGACCGCGTGCGCAAGGTGCTTGCGGACCTCTCGCGGCTGTTCGCCGATGGCGTGGCTGGCTTCAAGCCCGAGGAACTGGAGCGTCTCGAGAAGCTGCGCGCCTGCGCACGGGCGACGATCGGCGGAGAGTCGCCCGATGCCGTTGCGCGGACGCGCATCGTTCTCGCGCTCATGGAATTCGACCAGGCCGCCATCTCCACCATCCACGGGTTCTGCCGCCGCGCCCTCGTCCGCTTCGCGTTCGAGACGGACAGCGCGTTCAAGGCGGAGTTCGCGGACACGAAGGCGCAAGACCTCGCGCGCCGCGTGCGTGACTGGTGGCGGTGCAATCGCCAGTCCATCCCCGATGCGGTGAAGGACGGCGTGGACATCGGGATGATCCAGTCTTATGTCAGCGGCCTCGCCGGGAAGACCGACTGGACCGTTGACGAGGTCGCGGAGGACGATGCGGGGGCTTACGCCCTTGCCCGCGCGGAGGAAATCGTCAACGCATACGAGGCAGATCGCCCCACGCGCACCACACAGACGTACGACGACCTTCTGCGCAGTCTGCGGATTGCCCTGCAGGATGCCGAGAAGGGGCCTGTGCTTGCCGCGTGCCTGCGGAACGAGTTCAAGGCGGCGCTTGTAGACGAATTCCAGGACACGGACCCCGTCCAGTACGACATCTTCCGCCGCGTGTTTCTCGACCCCGCGGTACAGCCCGCGCCAGCGCTCTTCTTCGTGGGCGATCCCAAGCAGGCGATTTATTCGTTCCGCGGCGGCGACATCTACACATACAAGAGGGCCGTCACGGATCCGGCTGTTGCGGCGAGCACGTACCATCTGGACCAGAATTTCCGTTCCACGCCCCGTCTGATCGACGCCGTCAACGCATTGTTCATGGATGAGGAGACCGGGAAGGACACGTACGTCCGCACGTTTGGCGACGACTCGATCGGCTATCCCAAACCGCTGCGCAGCAACGAGATGAAGGAGCCGCTGACATTGCCGGACGGGAATCCGGACCCGTCGCCGTTCCGCATCGTAATGGCGGAGAACGCAAGTGGACGCTCGCTGGCCGTGGTCGACACCGTGCTGAAGGTCCTCGAAGAGCAGCGTGGTCGGGGCATCACGCCGAAGGACATCGCAATCCTCACGACGTCGAACGACGCGGGTGCGGGATTTCGTGACGCGCTTCGGGACGTTGGCGTGCCGGCCGTCCTGCAGCGCGCGGGCAACGTCTTCGCTGGGCAGATGGCGGGGGACTTCCGCCAGGTGCTGATGGCGATGGCGCAGATGGGCGGACGCGGGCAGGTGCGCGCCGCGCTGCTGACGGGGTTCTTCTCCTTTGACAAGGCGAAGCTCGATGACGAGTCCGTGTTTGCCGACATGGTGGGTTTCTTCGGCGAACTCAACCAGATCTGGCTTACGCGGGGCGTCAATGCCGCCCTTGCCGCCTTGGAGGCAAACGAAGAATGCGACTTCCGCCGGAAGTTGGCGGGCCAGCCGGACGGTGAGCGCCTGCTGGCCGACCTGATGCAGATCATCGACTTGGCGGATGCCGCCGTGAAGGAGCTGGGCCCGGCTCCGGAGACGCTTGTCGACTGGCTCACCGAGCGGATCAACCAGTCGGGCGACGAGGATGACGTCGAGGAGTATGCGCGGCAGCTGGAGAGTGAGAGCGACGCGCTCAAGATCATGACGATCCATGTGTCGAAGGGGCTTGAGTTCCCGATCGTCATCGTGCCGATGACGAGGGGTTGGGATGTGCAGGCGCCGTACTTCTACCACGACGACGACATGAACCTGCACGTCGCCTTGGACGACGCGGCACGGGCACGGGCCGCCGCCGAACATGACGCCGAGCGCATGCGCCTGTTGTACGTCGCGCTCACGCGTGCCACCAAGCGCACGGTTCTCGTGACGACCGAGCCGAATCCCGAATCGCCGCTCGGGCGCTTGCTGGCGAACGCCCGGCGTAACGGCGCGGGAGAGGATGCGCCCGGCTCGCCGATCAAGTGGATCTGGTACGAACCGCCGGAAGACCCCCTGGCGCCGTATTCCGCTTCGACTTCGGACGTGAAGGCGGAGGATCTTTCGCCTGCGCGGGTGCCCCGCCATTATTCTCCGGCGCCCACGAAGGGAAGCTATTCGTCGCTCGCGCCCGGCGAGCATGGAGACCATGACGACGAATTCGACTTCGATTCCGCCGCAGGGGATGGCGTGAACGAGGGTGCAGAGGGCGTCATGGCCCTGCCGGGCGGCACGAAGACGGGAACGTGCTGGCACGAGATTCTGGAACGCCTGCCGTTTGACGCGGACGACGATTCGATCCTCGCGGAGACGCGACGTGCACTGTCTGTCCATGGACTCGCTTCGTCCAATGACGAGGCATTCGCGAAAGATGCAGGCCTTGTCGCCGAGATGGTAAAGTCAGCGCTGGAGTGTCCGCTTCGCGCCCCGGACGGATCGTCGTTCACGCTGAGAGAGATTGGCGGGCAGGACCGGTTCAGCGAATGGGAGTTCGACTTCTCCTCGGCGGCGGCCGCGTCCACGACGGTTGCGATTGCCGAGATATTGCGGAACGAGTGGAAAGGAGATGTCTCGAAGATGGCGTTTCTGAAGGAGCTCGAGGGGTGGAACAGTCCCATCCCGAAGGGCTATCTCAAAGGTTTCCTGGATCTCGTCTTCCGCAAGGACGGCTACTACTATGTCGTCGACTGGAAGTCGAACAGCCTCACGCGCCGCGCGGCGGACTTCATGGAAGAGGGTATTACGGCGGAAATGGCATCGGCCGGGTATTTCTTCCAGTACCTGCTGTATTCCGCCGTCCTGCACCGGTTCATGAAGGAGACGCTGGGGTCCGGCTATTCCTGGGAACGGAGCTTCGGCGGCATACGGTACTATTTCCTGCGCGGGATCCCGTACAACGGCGAGAAGGCGGTGTTCTGCGACCGTCCGGGAGAGGCGTTGCTGGAGAAGCTTTGCGCCGCATTGGGATTGGAGGTCTGACGAGATGAAGAACGCAGTGCGTGACATGGTGGAGAGGATGACCGGCGGGAACGCGAAGGTAGCCGGGATTTGCGCTTCGACTGTCGCCAACCTGGAGGAGGGAGACGTCTGCCGCCGTCTTAACGAAGGGGAGCTGCGTCTGCTTTCGGAAGTGCCGGAGGTGGTTCGCGTGGTCGACGGGCGGACGCCCGTCGAAGTCGTGACGGCGCCGTTCGTGGTGAGTGGTGACCTGCTGTACACGCGCCGGAACTGGCTGTACGAGCGGAACGTGGCCGAACGGATCCGGCGAATGGCGGGGAACGTGTTGGCGAGCAACGTGACGCTGCCGGACGATGCATTCTATGCGCAGCTGCGCAAGGAGCAGCGGGACGCGGTCATGGCGATGTGCAAGTCGCAGTTCACGATCCTGACGGGCGGACCGGGAACCGGCAAGACGCACACGATTGCGCGTGCCGTGCGGTACCTGCAGGAGACGAATCCGGACTTACGGCTGGCCTTGGCCGCACCGACCGGGAAGGCGGCCGCGCGGATGACGGAGTCGATGGCGAAAGCTGGCGTAACGGCGGCGCCGGCGACGACCATCCACACCTTGCTGGGGGCGCGGTACGACCTGGTGAGTTTTCATCATGGACGCGAGAATCCGCTGTCCGTCGACTGGCTGATCGTGGACGAGGCCAGCATGATCGGGATGCCGCTCATGTCGAAGTTGCTCGATGCGCTGCCGGACGGATGCCGGCTGACGCTTGTCGGCGACGTCGACCAGCTCGCATCCGTGGAACGCGGACACGTGTTCGGCGACCTGTGCCGGATGGCGGGCGTGTCCATCAGTCGGCTCAGGGAAAGCACGCGCTTCCCGCCGGATGGCGACATCGCGCGCATTGCCGAGGCGGTGAACGGCAACAACCCGGCGGAGGCGATGTCAATTCTCGGTGCGGGGCGGGACATCGTATCCTACGTCGATCTTTCGGGCGCGTCGGCCGTCGCGCCGGTGGCGTGGCCGGGGTTCGTGGAGATGTGCCGGAAGCGCTTTGCCGCGTTCGCGGGCAGCACGGATCCGAAGACCGCGCTCGACAGGTTGAACGGTTTCCGCATCCTCTGCGCGCTGCGGCACGGTCCGTACGGCGCGGAGCGGCTGAACGAGTTCGTCAAGAAACTGCTGGGGCGAGGATGTCCCGTGCCGATGATGATCACGCAAAACGACAGGTTGCAGGACGTGGCCAACGGCGACGTCGGCGTGGTGATGCCGAGCGATCCCCAGCTTTTGCATTTGCCCGTGGCCGGGGGGACGCGGTCCGTCCGGCTGGAGCTCCTTCCGACGATGGAACTAGCGTTCGCGACGACGATCCACAAGGCGCAGGGTTCGGAGTTCGACGACGTGGCGATCGTCCTGCCGCCGGACGGCGATTCGCCGCTTCTCACGCGCGAGATACTCTACACGGGCATCACCCGCACAAAGGGAACCGTGCGCATCTACGCCGGCGAAGCTTCCGTCATCGCCTGCTGTCAGAAGGCCGTGGAGCGCATCACCGGCCTGACGAAGTGAAATGAGGGAAACCAAGCGGCCGACGAGTATCCGCAGTTTCTGCTTGTCTCGCGCGGCGGGTTATGAGATACTAACGGCGCTATGCAAAAGTCAGGTTTGATCAAGTTGTGTCTTTCCGCGGCGTGGCTGGTTGCAACCAGTTGGATGTTCGCGGCCCCCGCCCCCATCCAGCGCGGCCAGCTGAAGCACGGCGCGCCGTTGCAGGCGGAACAGAAGTCCGTTCCCGCCAAGCCCGCGCCGGCGAAGGCCGCGCCCGCGAAAAAGCCGGCACCTCCCAAAGCGGCTCCTGTCAAGAAGCCGGTGCCCGCGAAGCCGGTGCTTGCGAAGAAGCCTGCCCCCGTGAAGCCCGCTCCTGTGAAGCCGGCAGCCGTGAAAACGCCTCCGCCCGCGCCCGCCGCGTCGTACGGCCCGCGCGCGCCGTACAGGGGGGCGATCGCGGTCGACGCGGATACGGGGCGTGTCCTGTTCGCGGACAACATGCGGACGCCGGGGTATCCCGCGTCCGTCACGAAGTTGATGACGTTCCTGCTCGTCCTGGAGGACGTCCAAGCCGGGCTCTACCGGCTGGACGACCGCGCCGTGGCGAGTCCGCTCGCGGCCTCGATGGAGCCGAGCAGCGTGGGGCTCCGCCCGGGGCAGTCCATGACGATCCACGACCTCTTGCTCTCCATCATGGTGAAGAGCGCGAACGACGCGGCCGAGACGTTGGCCGAACACGCGGCGCTCGCGCACCTGCGCCGGCATGGCGCGCCGCCGCAGGAGGTGCCGCCGGCCGACCTGTGCGCGGCGTTCGTCGCGCGCATGAACCGTCGCGCGCAGGAACTGGGCATGCGCGACACGCGCTACGCCTCCCCGAACGGCCTGCCGCCCCCGCGCGGGTCGAAGCGGGGGTTTGACGTGTCGACGGCCGCCGACCTCGTGGAGCTCGGGAAAGTCCTCGTGCGCATGCCGAAGGCGCTGTCCTACACGT
>JAEEGL010531317.1_pt1 | contig 12713 bp, 20 predicted proteins | sample 9134231 | NCBI WGS metagenome assembly JAEEGL01 (sample SAMN16246548, study PRJNA631951) | gut metagenome | biome: gut microbiome; feature: rumen; material: fiber-attached | host: Bos | place: Iran: Karaj | collected 2018-10 | reverse complement strand
TTCATGCTCTCCATGTCCGAGCTGATCTCCTGGTGCAAGGAGAAGGGCATGGCCATCGGTACGGCAAGAGGCTCCGTCGGCGGGTCACGCGTCGCCTACGTCACCGACATCATCGACCTGAACCCGGAAACCTGGCACACGGTCTTCTCCCGCTTCTGCAATGAAGACCGGAAGGAGATCGGCGACATCGACATCGACTGCGTGGAATCCGACCGGCCGGCCATCTTCCGATACATCACCGAGCGCTTCGGCGCGGACAAAACGGCGAGGGTCGCCTCCTTCGGCACCTGCCAGGGCAAGGGCGTCATCGACGACGTCGGCCGCTACCTCGCCAAAAAGTGGACGGAGCAATACCCGGACAGGGAAGACAACCCCTTCAGCCTGCCGAAGGTCGCGCAGATCAAAAAGGAGTTCGACGCAGACCCGGACGGGACGAGAGAGAAGTACCCGGAGCTGTTCTACTACTATGACGGCCTTCTGGATACCAAGATCTCACAGTCCGTTCACCCGGCCGGCATGGTCATCAGCCCCATCACCCTGCGCGACAACTTCGGGGTTTTCGACAAGGACGGCGAGGGATGCCTGATGTTGGACATGGAGAATATCCATGACTTTACCGGCCTTGCCAAGTACGACTTTCTGATCCTCAAGACCGTGCAGGTTATCCGCGACTGCTGTACCTATCTCGGCAGGCCGTATCCAAAAACCCACGAGATCGACTGGAACGACAGAGAGGTCTGGGCGGACATGATCAAAAGTCCATCCGGGATCTTCCAGTTTGAAAGCGATTTCGCTTTCCAGAGCCTGAAGAAGTTTAAACCCGCAAGCATCTTCGACATGTCCATCGTCACCGCCTGCATCCGGCCGTCCGGTGAATCCTACCGGAACGAGCTGCTGGCGCGAAAGCCGCATCAGAACTGCTCGCCCATCATCGACGAGCTCCTGAAGGACAACCTCGGGTATCTCATCTATCAGGAGGACACCATCAAGTTCCTGCAGCAGATCTGCGGGCTTTCCGGCAGCGAAGCGGACAACGTCCGGCGAGCCATCGGCCGCAAGCAGAAGGACAGGCTCGACGCCGCACTCCCGGCCATCCTCGAAGGGTATTGCAACAAATCTCCGCAGCCGCGCGAAACTGCGGAAAAAGAAGCAAAAGAGTTTCTCCAGATCCTGGAAGACTCCGCTTCCTATCAGTTCGGCTTTAATCATTCGATTGCCTACTGCCTGCTTGGCTATCTCTGCGCCTACTACCGTTATTACCACCCGCTGGAGTTCATCACCTCGTTCCTCAACAACGCGGCGAACGAGGATGACATCGCGAGCGGCACGTCCTACGCCAACCGGATCGGCATTCAGGTCACCATGCCGAAATGGGGCGTATCCAGAGATGAATACGCCTTCGATACCGAGAAAAACGTCATCGCCAAGGGGCTTTCCTCCATCAAATACATGTCATCGGGCCTCGCGGACGAGCTTTACGGTCTGGCGCACAGAAAAACCTACGCAAGGTTTACCGATGTCCTTTACGATCTCGACCGCGAGACCTCCATCAACTCCCGCCAGCTCGATATTCTAATCAAAATCGACTTTTTCTCGGATTTCGGCAACCAGCGCGAGCTTCTGCGCATCAACGACATGTTCAGCGAGACCTTCAAGAAGGGTGAGGCGAAGAAAATCGCAAAAGACCGCGTCGACGGCACGCCGCTGGAGCCGATTGTCGCCAGACACGCCGTCGGCGTGACAAAAAACGGGCAGTTTGCCAAGTCCTATACGCTTCTGGACGTGAAATCCATCCTCTATGAGGTCGAGGACGCGATCAAGGCGGCGCATATGGAAGATCTGAGCGATCTTGTGAAGATGCGAAACTTCGCCGACGTCATGGGCTACGCAGGATACACCTCCGGCAAGGAGGAAGACCGCCGGAAGCTCTATGTGCAGGACATTTTCTCCGTCCGGCGCAAAAAGGACGGGAAACAGTTCGGCTGGAACGTCGTCACCCGCTCCATCGGCAGCGGTAAGGAGGCGAAAATGACGGTATTCAACGAGCTGTACAACAAAGACCCGATCCACAAGGGCGATATCATCTACTGTGAGCACTTCCGGCGCGACGGGCAGTATTTTACCCTGACCGGCTACCGGAAAGTCATCTGATACATAAAGGAGACAGCCATGAAAAAGACCACCTGCAACCTCTGCGGCAAAAACTTCGATTTCTGGGACGAACAGGAGAACTTCAGCATCTATACCCGCATCGGATACGGTTCGAAGTACGACGACGAACAGCTCAAACTCGACCTCTGCTGTGAATGCATGGACAAGCTGATCGAGCAGTGCGTCATCAGCCCCGTGGCAGACATCGGAGCCTGATTTTTTCAGGCTGTCAATCTAAATTTAGAAGTTAGGAGAAATGCCTATGGACGGAAGCATTCATTACGGCTACAACGCACAGACAGGGGAGTACGACATCCCGCTGGAAGAAGAGGATACGGTGAAGGAAATCACGGTTTTCCCGGGCGATACGCTGAATGGCATGCATCACGAGGAGAACGACCCCGTCAACCACCCCTCGCACTACACATCCGGCAAAATCGAGGTCATTGACTTTCTGGAGGATCAGAATCTTCCCTTCCACCTCGCCAACGCTCTGAAGTACATCTGCCGGGCGGGGAAGAAGAACCCGGAGAAGACGGCGGAGGATCTGGAAAAGGCGGTCTGGTACCTGAACCGCTACATCAGCCATGTGCTGAGAGCCCCGGAGGACGCGTCTTGAAAAGCCTGACGATCCTCGTCGACATGGACGACACCATTGAAAATCTGCTGGACTCCTGGCTCCATATGCTGAACGTCGAGTACGGCTGTCATGTGACGCCGGACGCCGTGACAGAATGGAACATCTGGGAATCCTACCCGGAACTGACACAGTGGCAGGTCTATGCGCCGCTGTTTCGCGAGGAACTCTGGAAGGATGTCAAGCCGAAGTGGGACGCGGTGGAATACTTAAAAACGCTGAAGGATGACGGACACGAAATCTACATCACCACCAGCTCCAACTTCCGCACGATCTATTCCAAGATCCGCAGCATCCTCTACCGGTATTTCCCGTACATCGACGACGATCATGTGATCGTCGCGGCAAGGAAGCAGATGATCCGCGGCGACGTCATGGTGGACGACGGGCCGCACAACCTCGAGGACGGCGACTATATCCGGATTCTGATGAACGCGCCGCACAACCGGAGCTATAACGCCGAGGAACACGGAATGATCCGTGCATTTTCGTGGCGCGAAATCTACGGCATCATCAGCGAAATCGCCTGCAATGAGGCAAAATGAAGACTGTAAACGGAGAAGAACGATATGAATGAAAACGTGATTTTATACTCGACGGGATGCCCGAAATGCCAGGTGCTGAAAAAGAAGCTCGACGCGGCAGGAATTTCCTACTCAGTCATTACCGATGTGGACGAGATGCTCGCCCTCGGCATCAAGTCCGCGCCGATGCTCGAGGCGGACGGGAATCTGATGGATTTCCCGAAAGCAAACGCATGGCTTCAGAATCTCGCCGGAAAGGAGTGAGGCAGTGGATATCCAGCTGAGACTTTCCAAGGACTTCGAGCGCTGTCTCGACGACCTGAAAGAGAAGTACGGGGAAGATTTCGAGTACATCAACGGCCTCCATCCGAGCCAGCTCGACTTTTCCGAGTTCATTGACAACTTTGTCGACAAGGACACGCTTGCCGACGCCAGCATCGACCCCAATGCCAACGCAAACCACAAGGACATCCGTTCTTTTATGACGGAAAAGGGGAAGGCGGAGGACAAGCTCTTCGGCCTGAACAAGATCTTCACCGAGATCAAGAAGATGTGGGGTCTCCGCACGGCCAAGCAGTGGCTGGAGGCGGAATTTTCGAGAGCTTTCTACCTCAACGACTCCACGACCGCAAGCTATTTCCCCTACTGCTGGGCAAACGATTTCACCCGCCTTGCCACGGAAGGTCTGTTCTTCCTGAACGGCACCATTACCAAGACGGATGACGGAAAAATCGTCAAGATCGGCAGAAGACGCTACAACAATCAGGCTCCGAAGCACCTGACGACCTACTTTGACGATGTCATCGAGTTCGTGAGCTTTCTGTCCAATCGGCAGAGCGGCGCGGTCGGTATGCCGAACGTCCTGATCTGGGCGTGGTGGTTCTGGAAGAAGGACGTGGAAGAGGGCTACTACATGAAAGACCCCGACTACTACCTGCGCCAGCAGTTCCAGAAGCTCATCTACCGGCTCAACCAGCCCTTCCTGCGGATCGACCAGTCGGCGTTCACGAATGTTTCCACCTTTGACCGCCCCTATCTCGAATCTCTCTTCGGCGGCGTGGAATTTCCGGACGGGACCTTCGCCATCGACCACATCGAGGATCTGATCGAATGCCAGAAGGTCTTCCTTGAGACCGTCAGCGAGATCCGCGAGACTAACATGTTCACCTATCCGGTGCTGACCTTCTCTCTCCTCTATCAGGACGGCAAGTTCCGTGACGAGGATTTCGCAAGATGGGCGTCGAAGCACAACATGCGATGGTCGGACTCTAACTTCTTCGTCTCCGACAATGTCGGCGTCCTCTCCAACTGCTGCAGGCTTCTCTCCGATACCAGCAAGCTGGACGCCTTCATCAACTCCATCGGCGGCACGGCGCTCTCCGTCGGCTCCTGCCGGGTTTCCACCATCAACCTCGTCCGTATCGCCTATGAAAGCGAGATGGATAAGAAGAAATATCTCCAGATCCTCAGAAAGCGTGTCCTTCTGGACTGCAAGGCGCTTTCGTCCATGCGGCACATCATTCAGCGGAACATCGAGAAGGGGCTCCTGCCGAACTATCAGGACGGCGCAGTCGAGCTCGATAAGCAGTTCTGCACCATCGGCGGCATCGGCATGTACGAGGTCATGGATCTCTTCGGGCTCATCAATACCGACGAATTCGGATGCAAGAGCTATTCCGAAGAAGCCGTGGAGTTCGCGACGCAGATTCTGGACGCCATGAACGAGGTGAAGGATTCCTTCGAGTGCGATTTTACCTTCAACATTGAGATGATCCCGGCCGAAAACTGTGCCGGCGTTATCTGCCAGGCGGACAACCTGCTGTATGAGCAGAATAAATACTTCATCTATTCCAACCAGTGGATCCCCCTGATGGAGAAATGCACGATTCAGGAGAAGTGCCGTCTCGGCTCTCTCTTCGACAAGAAGTGCGGCGGCGGCTGCATCGCCCACATCAACATCGAAAACCGCTTCGCCAACGAGGAGGAGGCGTGGCACATGCTGAACTATGTGGCCTCTCAGGGCGTCATCTACTTCGCCTTCACTACGAAGATTTCCGTGTGCGAGGACAAGCACGCCTTCATTTCCGAACCGCGCTGTCCGGTCTGCGGCAAGCCTGTCGCCGATACCTACGCCCGTGTGGTGGGGTTCTACACACCGGTCTCCAGCTATCAGAAGGTGCGCAAGCGCGAGTTCGACCGCAGAAAGTGGATGAACGTGCTCTCCAATGACGGGGTGATGCAGTAATGTGGCTCAAAGGCATCACGGATGAGGATTTTGTGAACTACAAAGTCCCGTCCCTGTTCATCTCGACGGCCACCTGCGACTTCAAGTGCGACCGCGACTGCGGCAGTCCCGTCTGCCAGAACTCCGATCTCGCCAAAGAGGACAGCATTCATACCGGCGACGACTACCTGATCCAGCGCTATCTGAACAACCATATCACACAGGCCATCGTTTTCGGCGGTCTCGAACCGTTCGATCAGTGGCAGGAGCTCTGGAACTTCATCCAGAAGCTCCGCTTGCAGTACGGATGCGCAGACCCGGTCGTCATCTACACCGGCTATACGGAAGAAGAGATCGACGGATGTGTCGCCTTCCTCCGCTCCATGCCGAATATCATCGTGAAATTCGGTCGCTTCGTACCGATGCAGCAGCCGCATTTTGATCCGATCCTCGGCGTCAATCTCGCGTCCGACAATCAGTACGCGAAACAAATCAGTTAAGGAGAATACATATGAACGACAAGAACAAACTGGAACTCATCGATCAGATGATCGGCAATTACTACGAATTCTGCTCTTTCGACGACAACGACATGAACGCCGGTTCTCTCCAGATGCTCATCGGCTGCATCGAGGCCGTCCTTATGCAGGACTGCAAAGGGGAAGACGACGATGACGAAGGATGCTGCTGCTGCGATGCCTCTAACGACTGCCGCGAGAACACGCTCAGCCCGGACGCCGTCAGGGCGATCAAAGAGTTCACGGACGCGGTCGATCTCTATGCAGGCATGCTCCTGGGGCTTGACGAGGACGAATGACCGTATGCAGCACTATTTCTTCTGCATCTGCGTCGCGGTCATGATGACCGTCATTCTCTACCATAACGATCGGAGGCCTCGGCATTGATCTGGATTAAGACGAAGAAAGTCCGTGACGGCGCGAAACTGCCCGTCACGGCATCGAAAACAGCGGCAGGCGCTGATCTGTACGCCTGTCTGGCATACGATCTGGCAAGCATTGCCTGCCATCAGACCGTAAAGATTCCGACCGGTCTCGCCATGGAGATCCCGGAGGGCTACTTCGGCGCGATCTTCGCACGCAGCGGCCTCGCAGCCAAGAGCGGCCTTCGCCCGGCCAACTGCGTCGGCGTCATCGACTCCGACTACCGCGGTGAAGTGATCGTCGCGCTGCATAACGACACGGACGAAACCCGCATTATTGAAAACGGAGAGCGCATCGCCCAGATCGTGATCCTGCCGTGCCAGAGCATGAATTTCGTCGAAACGGACGAGCTGTCCGATACGGAACGCGGCGGCGGCGGCTTCGGCAGCAGCGGGAAGAAGTGAGAAAGGATGATGATATGACAGTTCTGAAGGACGGCAACTATCTGCTGCGCAGCGTTGTCAGCAAGCACAACAACCCGATCCATCAGCAGATCGCAGGCCATACCTGCACGCTGGACAGATTCTGTGAAAACGAGTTCGGCTGGTTCGCCGTTGAGCTGGAGGACGGGCCGCACACGATCTGCACGACCATCGTCCGGAAGATCGAACAGCCGGATGAGAATACCGTCGTCGTCTATACGTCGAACAGCGTCTACACGTTCATCCATCTTGACGGGCTTACCATGGAGATGTTCGAGCCAAAGGAGGAAGCGGCGCATGGGTGATAAGAAAAAGAAGAAGATCAAACCCGGCACGGTGCTGGATCTTCCGCAGGAGTTCATCGTGCTCTGCATTCCGGAAAGCACGATGGAGCTGGAGATCAATGCGAAAATCTACATGGACGGCGAGATATGCGAAGTCAGCAGCCATATGAACCACAAAGAGGTCCGTGACGCGATTGCGGATGCATACAAAAACTACATACCGGACGACGCGCTCTTCATGCTCGCTCCGACAAAGGAAGAAAAACTCAAAAATCTGCTCGACCGCTACGCGCAGAGAGAGGACGACGAATGACGCACGGCGACAAATTCCGGCAGATGGACGACAGGAAACTCGCCGATTATCTCGGCGGCACCGCGCTGGACTGTCCGCCGAACTGTGAGGAGGAACGGTATAAATGCGAAAGATGCACGACGAAATACTGTATTTCCAAATGGTACGAATACCTTACAACAGAGATCGAGGAGGAGAGCAATGAATCGAAAGGTACAGACTGATTCCGTTCTGGTGTCTATCCTGCTTTCTCTTCTGGTCTTCCTGCTCGTATGCGCTGTGAGCTTCTTCGGTACGGCAGGCGTCCTGTGGGTCATCAACTGGGCGTTCGGGCTCAGTTTCTGGAACTGGCGCACATGCATCGCCATATGGCTCGCGCTGATGCTGCTTACCGGCGGCATCAAGGCGCAGATGAAAGTGGAACAATGATTTACCGATTCATCTGCCAGCAGTGCGGGAAACGGGAAGAGATCAGCATGCCGGCGTCGGAGTACCGGGCGGACGGACATCTCTGCGAATGCGGCGGGGAGCTCCGGCGCGACCCGAAAGATTTCTGCACAAGCTATTGGGCCTGCGACGGCTTTTATGCGGATTTCCAATCTGAATAAGGAGAAAACCATGGAAAAAATGTTTGATGAAGAACTGAAAGGCGTTGCCGGCGGCACGATCATTCCAGTGATCGTAAAACAGGGAGACACGCTGGAGAAGTTTGCGAAAAAATTCAAGTGCACCGTGGAAGATATCTGCGAGTGGAACGACATCAAAGACCCGAATATGATCTATGTCGGCCAGAAGCTGATTTTCAAGTTCTGAGGAGGGCACATGACGGATCATAAACGGATGCTGTACGACATCGGAGAAACGCCGCCGATCGGCAAGCTTCTGCTCTTCGGCCTGCAGATGATGCTGTCTGTCTTCGTCGCGACCGTGCTTATCGCACAGATCTGCGGCGTTGCGACCAGCGGCGCGCTGTTCGGAGCGGGGCTTGCGACCTTCGCCTATCTCTTCGTGACGGGCTGGAAGTCCCCGATGTTCATTTCCAACTCCGGTGCTTTTGTCGCGCCGGTCATGGCGGCTCTTGCCATCGGCGGCTATCCCGCCGTAGCGCTCGGCGGACTGACGACGGGCATTGTCTACTGTCTCTTCGGCCTGCTCTTTTCCAGAATCCCGGTGGAGAATATCTATAAGGTCTTCCCCAAGGCGCTGATCGGCGCTGTCACCATGGTGATAGGCATCACCCTGATGGGCTTCATCGGTACATACGTTCAGATCGGCGGCGAACCGAATACATGGGGTATCCTCATCGCTCTGCTGACCGCCATCGTTATCGCTGTCACCAGCCACTACGCCAAAGGCATGGCACGCGTCCTGCCGTTTCTGATCGGCACGCTGGCAGGCTACGCCGTCGCCGTCGTCCTGACGCTGACGGGCGTCTGCAAAATTGTCGATTTCGGTGTGTTCAGAAATCTGAGACTGTTCTCATTCCCTGATTTCGCGTTGGCGCACTGGACTTCCGGCAAATTTCTCAGTTATTTGCCGATAGTCCCGGTCTATATCGCCTTCACGGTCAGCGCCATGATGGAATGCCTCAGTGACCATGCCGCTCTCGGCGGCATTATCGGCAAAGATCTGTATCAGGAACCGGGTATCGGCAGGATTTTTGCCGGTGAGGGCGTCGCCAATATCCTGAGCTCCCTGTTCGGCGGGCTCGGCGCCTGCTCCTACGGCGAGGGCGTCGCCTGTGTAGGCTTTTCCAGAGTGGCAAGCACGGTCGTTACCGGTACCGCTGCCCTAATGCTAGCTCTGCTGGCGTTCCTGAGTCCTATTCAGGCCTTCATCGCCAGTATCCCGAGCTGTGTGTTCGGCGGAGCCGCCATTGTGCTCTACGGATTCATCGCCTGTTCCGGCGTGAAGATGCTCCAGCAGACCGACCTGAACAGCCAGAAGAACCTGATCCTTGTCTCCAGCGTTCTGTCGCTCGGCATCTCCGGGCTTGCGCTCGGCGGCGCGACCTTCGCTCTGTCCGGTACGGCGCTGGCGCTGGTCTTCGGTATCGTCCTCAACCTGATCCTGAAGGAGAAAGAAAATGAAGTTTAACGCATATCTCGCAGGACCGATCTTCACCTACGGCGACCTGCTCCGCAATACCGAATGGGCGGCAAAGCTCAGAGAAGCTTTCCCGGAAATGGATCTCTATTCTCCCGTTGAGAACACGGACATCAACGGCGTAGAAGGCAAGAAGAAATTTGCAGACTCTCAGATGGTAGCAACGGCCGACAACGCCCGTCTGGACAAAACAGACATTCTGATCGCCTGCATCGACGGCGACGTCCTGCCGTCCGGAACCTGTGCCGAGATCGGCAAGTTCCATGAGAAGATCATGCGCGGCGACGACAAATTCATCGTCGGCATCTGCACCGACAACCGCCAGTGCTTCCTGACCCATTCCGAGGAGAAGGACAGAGGCGGCGCGGAGGCGCTCGGCGAACAGCAGTACAGCTACCAGAACATCTATGTGACCGGCCTCATCAAGGACGTCGGCGTTCTGGTCACCAATATCGATGACGTGATCAAAACCATGCGGATCTGGCTGGAGGTAAACAGATGACCTTCATCGAGTTTGTCGAAAAGCGCATTACGCCACAGCCCGGTGAGGAGATCGAGCCGTTCTGCGTCTTTGACGGCTACAACAAAACCGGCTACTGCGATTTCGCCTGCACGAAACGGTGCTACGACTGCAGCGAGGCCATGTTTGAATACATGAAATATGTCTATAAAGAACCTGTTAAGGAATCATAAGGAGAAATCAATGAAGAAAATTCTTGTTCTTGTTCTGATGTTTGCACTGGCGCTGTCTCTCTGCGCCTGCGGCGGCAGTGTCTCCACTCCCGCGGAAGCTCCTGCCGGAAACGATCTGAAGGTCGGCTTCATCTTCCTGCACGACGAGCAGTCCACCTATGACCTGAACTTTATCACCGCGGCGAAGGAGGCATGCTCCGACCTCGGCGTCGAGTGCGTGCTGAAGCCGCAGATCCCAGAGGGGCAGGAGTGCTACGATACTGCCGCCGATCTTGCCGATCAGGGCTGTGCCATCGTCTTTGCCGACTCCTTCGGTCATGAAGACTTCATGATCCAGGCCGCACGCGAATATCCGAACGTAGAATTCTGCCACGCCACCGGCACCAAGGCGCACACGGAAGGACTCGCCAATTACCATAACGCCTTCGCGTCCATCTATGAAGGCCGCTACCTCGCCGGCATCGCCGCCGGCATGAAGCTCAACGAGATGATCGCAAACGGCGAGTTTGCTGAAGAGGATGCCAAGATCGGCTATGTCGGCGCTTATCCCTACGCCGAAGTAAAGTCCGGCTACACTTCCTTCTTTCTCGGCGCACGCTCCGTCTGCCCCAGCGCGACGATGGAAGTAATCTTCACCAACTCCTGGTACGATGAGACGGCGGAAAAAGAGGGCGCGACCAAATTGATTCAGGACGGATGCAAGCTTATCTCCCAGCACGCCGATTCCCTCGGTGCTCCTTCTGCGTGTGAAAACGCAGGCGTCCCGAATGTCGCCTACAACGGAAGCACGATTGCCGCCGCTCCGAATACATACCTTATCTCCTCCCGCATCAACTGGACTCCCTACTTTAAATATATGATCGAATGCGTCAAAAACGGCGAGCCCATTGCCGCCGACTGGACGGGCACGGTCAAAGACGGCTCCGTCATGCTGACAGATCTGAATGAAGCAGTTGCCGCGCCCGGAACGAAAGAGGCGATCAGTGCCGCAGCAGACAAACTGAACGCAGGTGACCTGAAAGTCTTCGGCACGGACGCATGGACGGTAAACGGCGAACATCTGACGGAATATCTGGCGGATGTGGATTCCGATCCGAACTACGAGCCGGATACCAACGTCATCTCGGACGGATACTTCCATGAATCCGAGTTCCGCTCCGCTCCCTACTTCGATCTTGCCATCGACGGCATCACGATCATGAACGGATAAAAATAGGATTTTATAAACGGAGGAAAACGCCATGCTCGAATGGAATGTCTATATGGGCGACTTCAACAGCCGCAGAATCGAGGTACATAATATCTTCGATCACGGGTCGTTTTACAATGACTGTCTGAAAAACAAAAGGAAGAACGGCAAAGACCGTGAAGCCTTCTTCGAAGAAATGCGGAAAGACCTGATGTACTACTACTGGTCGAAATGCGAGTGGGAGATCATTCTCCAGCACTGGCCGACCAGGGAGGACTTCCACGATCTGAAAATCGACGTCTACGATCAGGTGCGTCTCAACTGGGACGCCTTCACCGATTACGTCTGGGCGCATCTCGGCGAGCTGAAGAAACTCAAGGAATGAGTCTTGAAATCATAAGAGGCGACCTGCTCTCATCCGACGCCAACGCCATCTGCCATCAGGTGAACTGCCGCAACGCGATGGGAGCCGGCATCGCCGCCGCCATCAGCGAGAAGTGGCCGATCGTCAAAGAGCGATACAGGAAGGCCTTTGAGAATCTGAAGGACTGGCATTCGCTTCTCGGCAAGATCCAGACGGTCAAAATCGGACAGAACCGTTATGTTGTCAATATCTTCGGTCAGGATGATTACGGGCATGACGGCGTCTATACCGACTACTCCGCGCTCAACCGCGCTTTCAAGCAGCTGAACAAACGCTTCGCAGGCCAGACCGTTGCCTTTCCCTATGGATTCGGCTGCGGTCTCGGCGGCGGCGACTGGACGGACATCGAACGCATGATGGTGATCCTCCTGCCGGACTGCGATGTAAAGATCTATCTGAAAGGATAAGCCATGAAGAAATTAGTTATCTCGCTTGTTGTGATCGCCGCGCTCTGCGCCGCGGCCTGCTGTGCGATGTATTTCTGCGGTCAGACGCCGCAGCCCTCCCAGCCAGTGACGGCTTCGCCGGAACTCGCGCCGGAACCTCCTTCGACTCCACCCATCGCCCTCGTCCCGAATGACGAGGTTGTAGAGGAGATCGTCGAGGAAGAACCGGAACCGACTCCAACACCAACCCCAACGCCCACACCAACCCCGACACCCGAACCGACACCGACCCCCGCGCCCGCGCAGACCGAACAGGCCTATAACGGCTGGCCTGCAATACCGGAATGGCAGCTTCCCCAGCCGGACAAGCCGAGCGGCGATACCGTCATCGTGATCCCTTCAGGACAGCAGACAAGCCGCGACACCGTCGGCATCCTGCC
>JAEEGL016800999.1_pt1 | contig 12714 bp, 12 predicted proteins | sample 9134231 | NCBI WGS metagenome assembly JAEEGL01 (sample SAMN16246548, study PRJNA631951) | gut metagenome | biome: gut microbiome; feature: rumen; material: fiber-attached | host: Bos | place: Iran: Karaj | collected 2018-10 | reverse complement strand
GTATTCCAAGGCATCCGCGGCGCTGGTAAACACCTCGTAAGCAGCCGTGGGTATGCCGTATTTCTTCATAAGGTTCTTGGAGAAGACTTTGCTGCCTTCTATTATTGCAGCGTTGGCCCTGGGGCCGAAGCACGGAATGCCTTCCTCTTCCAGCTTGTCCACGCAGCCGTCCACCAGCGGATTGTCGGGAGCTACCACAGCGTAATCGACAAAGTGGCTCTTGGCGAAATCAACTATGGCGTCCAGATCGGACACGCTTATCTTTACGCATTCGGCGTCCTCCGACATTCCGGCGTTTCCGGGCACCGCGTAGACAACGTCCACCTGCGGATTTTCATTTATCTTCTTGATTATGGCGTGCTCTCTGCCGCCTCCTCCTACTACAAGGATCTTCATCTGTGGTTCTCCTCTCTGATGATGGATGGTTGCATTATTCTTTCCGGTGACCGTCGAAGACCGGTCTAATTATACGGGCAGAGCGGATCCTGCACCGAGTCGTCGTGAGGCTCGTACAGAGGATCCATCCAGTAGAACACGTAATCCGTGCCTCCTTCCGGATAGTGATATCCCATCTGCTCCCTTAAAAGAGCATATCTGGGATAGTAGTTTCTGTCCTTATCCCAGCGCCAGTCCTCGTGCGAGTCTATGCTGTAATCGTTTACTACGCAGTTCGGATGGAGCTTTTTAAATTCCTCTATCTGGTCCTTGGGGACCTTGTTGATTATGCCTATCCAGAGTCTTTCCAGATCCAGGCCGTAGAGCGGTGTAATGTCGCTTAAGCGCTGGTTCCAGTTTATGTTAAGATGCTTCAGCTCTTTAAGTCCGGACAGCGGCGACAGGTCCGTTATCCTGTTGGTAAACAGCTCGCAGAATTCCAGATGCGGGCAGTTGGCCAGCGGGGAAATGTCGCTTATGCTGCCGTCCATTAATATGCAGACTTCCAGATTGGGCATGTAGTTTATGAAGTCTATGTTATACATGTATTCGTTGTGGCCTACGTCCAGATACTTAACGTCCGTGCAGTACTTGAGCGACTGTACGGAAGCCGGTGTAAGGCTGCCTGCGTTCTCGGGAGCGCTGGCAAGTATCCTTAAGACGTTGGTCCTTACGGAATACGTCCTGCGGGTCCCGAACCAGATGCGCCATACAACCTTAACGTCGGGGAAGTCATCGCGGATGGCAGCCATGTGCTCGTCGTCCACCCCGCAGCTGTCCATGTCCAGCCACTTCAGGTCCGGCATGCAGGCTATGACCTCGCGGACTTCCGCGCCCTGGTCCGTCATCTTCCTGTGGTTGAGGTCCAGTTTAACGTCGTGTATTCCCGGCGTACGGTCGAATATCGTAAACTTATAATCTACTTTAAGATCCGGATTTTCCTTAAGGAAAGCGTAGACCTCCGGCAGACCTTCATGGCCTTCCGCATCTTCTCCGAAGTCTACGGATCTGAGCGCCGCCATGTAAGGAGCCGCAACGCTGAGGTGCTTTACCGCACCTTTATCCGAACCGTCGAACTTTACGCTCTCGGCGTCCGCGGACACGGTAGTAAGCCCCACCTCTATGTCCGCTTTTATCTCCGCGTCCGGCATGGCCTGCCTGAAAGAAACGAACTCTTCCGGGCTTACCCGGCCGATGTCCTTAGTGCCGTCTACGTGCCAGTCCGGATACTTTTCGGTAAAGGCTGCCATCTGTTCCCTCGTCCACTTGGACAGGTCCAGCTTAACGCCCTTAAGCCCCAGAATGTACCTTACGTCCTGCTCCGCAGTCACCCATACGGCGTCTGCATCCAGTGCGGAAAGATCTGCAACGGCAGTCCCCTCGTCGTACGAAGCTCCGTCGGGAAGCTTTACGGTGTACCGGACGTCCACCTCGGGATGAGCCTTGGCCCACTCGTAAACTTCCTGGTAGCAGCTGCTCTGCTTAAAGTCCGCGCGCTCAAGATCCGGCAGATATGCAAGCTTCGCAGTCTCCCCTGATTCCAGTTTGTGCGCAATGCTCGAAGCGTTCTTAAAGTGCACGCCGTGGCGGAACCACACCAGATTATGCGTAGCAGAAAGCACGCCCACCGATATAGCGACTACAGCGATCACTATTATCAGGGCCACCGGAAACTTTGCCTTTTTTTGCTTCCTCCCTGCCGCGCGTCCGGCGGACCGGGATGCGGTTTCCGGCTGCTGCGCTGCTGTATTATCTTTGTTTTCGATGCTGTCCATTAAAACCGCCTCGTTCTGTAATTCCGCAGCCTAGTCGTGCGGATAGTATTTTGGGTCGTTCCAGGGCATGGAATACTTCTTGCCTCTGTATCCGAGCTGCTCGATAAGAAGTCTGTATCTGGGAGTAAGGTTCTTCGGCTCGTCGTCGTCCGGATCTCCGTACCAGCGCCAGTTGTAATGCGGATTTCCGCAGGTGGTGTTGACCACGCAGTCCGGGGCCAGCTCCTTAAAGTGCTGTATCTGCTCTTTCGGGATCTGCGTGTACCTGCCTATCCACAGCCTCTCCAGCTGGGTAAGACCGTAGAGAGGAGTCATGTCCTTTAGATTCTTATTGTAACATATGTTGAGGTGTTTTAGTTCCTTAAGCTCCGCAAGCGGGCTCAGGTCCGTAATGTCGTTCGTGAATATCTCCAGGAATTCCATGTGCTTGCAGTTCGCCAGCGGGGAGATGTCCGTAACGTTGCCCATCATGATTATGAGAACTTCCAGATCCGGCATGTAAGCCGTAAACGAAATGTCCTTAAGATAGTTCATGTGGCCTATGTCCAGGTACTTCATCTTGGTGCAGTACTTAAGACCTTTAGTGTTCTCCGGAGTAAGCTCGCCGCCCAGCCAGCTGGCGCTTGCGAGTATCCTGGTCTCGTCCGTCCTTGCGGTGAACCTGTCGCCGAACCAAATGCGCCAGTCGACGGTTATGTCCGGGAAGTCCTCCCTGATGGCCGCCATGTGGTCGTCGTCCACTTCGCAGAAGTCCATGTCCAGATAATTGAGCTTGGGCATGCAGGCGATTATCTCCCGGACCTCCGCGCCCTGATCGCTCATGGGTATGTGGTTGAGGTCCAGGACTTCGTCGTAAAGGTCTATGTCCTTGCCGAACGCGGTGAATCCATACGAGACCTTGGTATCCGGGTTGGCTTTAAAGAATGCATATACATCCTTAAGTTTGCCGTGGCCCTCTTCCTTGCCGAAATCAACGGCTGAATACTCCGTTATGCCGTCGGTCAGCTCCATAAGGACAGGGAATCCCTCCGGAGCCATACGGCTCAGGTCCAGACTGCCTCCTGAAAGCGGAAGCTCCGCGCCTCCTGCATTTACAGAACCGGTAAAAGCGATCTGCGGCAGTACCTTGCGCAGCTCCGCAAGGTCGCGGGGATCCTCGTTGTCCAGGACCAAGGGGCCGCCTTCGATGCTCAGATCCGGGCACTTTTCGCGGAAGTCCAGGACCTGCCTTGCGGTCCAGCCGGATAGATCCAGCTTTATGCTTTTGGCGCCCTGCACCGCTGCGGCTTCTTCTGCCTTTGCCAGAGCTTCTTCCGGGCTCATGCCGGTAAAGTCCAGTTCGCAGGCCGCCGCGTCGTACTTAAGACCGTAGGTCCGGACCGGAACGCCGTCCTTCCAGGATACCGCGCCGCTGACAGAAAGCGCGGCAACAGCAGCGATCAGCACTACCTGAACGGCAATAATTATGCGCCATATTCTGCTGTTAGTCCTTTCCTTGTCTGCTGCCAAAGCCTGCCTCTTTTTGGAATATTAATGATGGAAGAGCCTCATTCCGGTAAACGCCATCACCATGCCGTACTTGTCCGCGGTCTCTATGACGTTGTCGTCCCTTATGGATCCGCCGGGCTCAGCGATGTACTGAGCACCGGACTTGCGGGCTCTTTCTATGTTGTCGCCGAACGGGAAGAACGCGTCGGAGCCTACGGTAAGACCCTTCTGCGTTGCTATCCATGCCTTCTTTTCCTCTGCGGTAAAGACTTCCGGCTTTCTGGTGAAGACCTTCTGCCATTCGCCGTCGCGGAGCACGTCCTCGTACTCGTCGGAGATGTAGACATCGATGGCGTTGTCCCTGTCGGGCCTGCGGACGCCTTCCTTCCAGGGCAGTTCCAGGACCTTGGGGCTCTGGCGCAGATACCAGTTGTCGGCCTTGCTGCCGGCAAGCCTGGTGCAGTGTATGCGGCTCTGCTGGCCGGCGCCTACGCCTATGGCCATGCCGTCCTTAACGTAGCATACGGAATTGCTCTGCGTGTACTTAAGGGTTATGAGAGAAAGTATCATGTCCCTTACGGCTTCTTCCGGAAGGTCCTTGTTCTTCGTAACGATGTTGGCCAGCAACTCCTTGTTGATCTTGAAGTTGTTGTGGCCCTGCTCGAAGCTGATGCCGTAGACGTCCTTTATCTCCTGCGGAGCGCATACGTAATCGGCGTCGATCTTGATTATATTGTAATTCCCCTTTTTCTTTGTCCTGAGTATCTCCAGCGCCTCGTCCGTGTATCCCGGAGCTATAACTCCGTCGGAGACTTCGTCCTTAAGATACGTGGCAGTGGAGGCGTCGCACACGTCGGAAAGAGCCGCCCAGTCGCCGTAGGAGCAGAGCCTGTCCGCGCCGCGCGCCCTGATGTAGGCGCTTGCCAGAGGAGAAACGTCCTCCTGCTCCACGAAATACAGTTTGCGGTCTATGTCAGTGAGCGGCTTTGCAACTGCAGCGCCGGCCGGAGACACGTGCTTAAAGCTTGCGGCGGAAGGAAGACCCGTAGCCTCCTTCAGCTCCATCACCAGCTGCCAGGAATTGAGCGCGTCCATGAAGTTTATGTATCCGGGGCGGCCGTTGAGCACTTCGAAAGGAAGGTCGGAGCCGTCTCTCATGAACACCTTGGCAGGCTTCTGGTTGGGATTGCATCCGTACTTGAGCTGGAATTCTTTCATCGTTGTTCCTCCGTTATAAGTTCGTAGTTTAATTATAGACTATTTTTGACTCAGTTGTGCAATATCTTATCTGGTGTAGTGGCCGAAGACGTCGAAGTACAGATCCTCGGTATCCCTGTAAGTTCCGTAGGCCTTTACCGCGGCAATTATGAAGTCCGCAAAATACCAGAAACCGCCCAGGCCGCCGGTGAACAGCTTTATGAGCCCCAGTCCTATCTGGCCTCTGGCGAAACGGTCCACGCCCAGTACGCCGAAGATGAAGGAGCATACCCAGACGAATATGTGCTTGTTGATGCACCTTGGACCTTCCGGGGCGCCTTCCCTGTAGAACTCTTCGTATCCATCGTTCGTGGTGCCGCCGCCGTAATACTTGTAGCCGCTGCCGTAGGGCTGCCTGCTTGTTCCGCCATCATAGCTGTTCTGACGGTAGCTGCCGGAGCCGTTGCTGTACTTTTTCTCCGTAAAGCTGTCCAGCTTGGGGTCGTACTCGTTCTTTTTCTTTGCGCTGCCAAGGAATGCCACAGTGTCCGTGGTCGGGGACTGGTCCGCGGCCTTTATGAAATACTCCAGAAATGCCTGGTACTCATCTTCCCTGCACGGGATGCGGATGTCCCTTCCTTTGTAGCCGAACCTGAAGACAGGCTGCTCCTCGAACGACTGGGTTATGTGCTCCATGTCGCGGTAGTAGATAGTGACCCCGTCCAGTTCCAGACAGTTCTCGTAGAAGATCAGTCTTTTGCCTTTGATTTCAGTATCGTACATGGTTTTAAATGCTTTTTGATCGTTTTGATCCGGTCGATGATCCGCTTGCCTGCGGCATACAGATCAGTCGCCCAGATGCTTGTTGAATATCCTTACCTCGCCGTTTACGTTGGTGTACAGCGAGACCTTGTTGTCGATGTTGAGGGCTGCCCAGAGCTCGTCCGGTGCGGGAAGATCCACTTCTATGGGTTCGCCCGCAAAGCTGGGAAGCGGCTTGCCGTCGCCCTGGTAGGTGCTGATGAAGTAGCCCTTGCCCTCAGCGGCCTTCTCGTAGCAGAAGAACTCGCGCAGGCAGGTGCCGTTTAAGTGCTTGAGGATGGAGATGTCGAAGCTTCCGTCCTTGTAGATCATGGCGGAGATGCGCGGGGTCCAGTTCGGTTCGTCCGGCTCGTACTCGCGGGTCATGAGCGCCTTCTTGAAGCATCCCATGTCGGCAATGGTATCGGTCTGGTTGCCGTTGGTGACGATCAGTCCCTTTTCGGTGTCGCGCACCGGGTGATAGATTATGAGGCTGGGGTCCGCCACCTTGCTCTCGTCGAATGCACGGGTCTCGATGCCGTCCTCGGTGAGGGCGAAGATGCGGTTGCGGCTGTTCTCGGAACGGCCCATTATCCAGTAGTATGCCACGTTGTTGCCGATCACGATGCCGCGTCCGGGGTAGCTGGTTTCCTTTAAAAAATTGATAAGATCCATCTTGGCCTCCTGTATTGATCAAATATGTTAAAACGTTTTATTATCTATTCTCTTTTTGACAGTTCTCTGAATATGAGACTTCCCGCCGCCAAGCCTGCAAGCATGTAGAACGAAGGAACTCCGAGGAACAATGCCAGCCCGTACCATGTGTCCGTAAACCCGCTGATCATCAGGAATACATTGTTGAAGACCGTCAGCACTGCCATGCATATGATAAGCGCCTTCACGATGCTGCGGTTCCGTATCTGCGCCAGAAGCCCTCCTATCACCAGAGGCAGAGCCACAAGTACCGTTATGTAGACCGGGTCCGAGCCCCTCCAGACTGCTATCAGCGGCAGGTCCTTAAGAATGGTCCATAAAGTTGTGTCCAAACGGTCCATCTACATCCCTCCGATGCTTTCCTTTGCGGCCTCTTATCCGGCGATGAGCTCCGCGCTGACCTTTTCCACCGCCTGCGGCAGGATGATCCACTCAGCCTGCTCCATCACGCGCCTCTGCAGCACTTCCGGAGTGTCGCCGTCCTCTATGTACACCGCTTTCTGAAGTATTATCTTTCCGCCGTCGGGTATCTCGTTCACGAAATGCACCGTGGCGCCGGTCACCTTTACGCCGTACTCAAGCGCCCTCTCGTGCACCGTAAGTCCGTAGAAACCCTCGCCGCAAAAACTGGGGATAAGCGACGGGTGAACGTTTATGATGCGCTCCGGGTACTTTGCCGTAAAGTCCGCGCTCAGTATCGCCAGGAAGCCTGCCAGGACGATAAGGTCTATCTTTTCCGCCTCCAGCAGCTCCGCCAGAGCTTTCTCGAAGCCTTCCCTGCCTCCGCAGGCCTTGCGGGTAAGCGTTACGGCCTTGATGCCGGCGTTTGCGGCGCGCTCCAGCGCGTACGCTCCGGTCTTGTTGGAGATGACCAGAACTATCTCGCCGCTCTTTATGATGCCGGACTTCTGCGCGTCTATGAGGGCCTGAAGGTTGGTGCCGCCGCCCGATACCAGGACAGCTATTCGTGCTTTTGTTTTCATTGTTATTCCTTTTATGCGGCGCATGTGAGCCGTCCGGATGCCTGCGGGACAATCAGGGAACCCGGTCCTTAGCGATCGGCGAGCCTCCGGCGAAGACGGAGCTTAGTACCGCTGGGAGGATGCCCTGTTAGCGGGAGCGTGTCCCGGGGCACCGGCGCGAACATATGCGCCGGAAAATGCATTACCTGATAACGATCTTGTCGCCGCCTTTTATTATGCGGCCTATAACGTAGGCGTCCTCGCCGTTGGCCCTGAGGACCTCGAGCGCCTTGTCCGCGTCCGCCGCAGCCACGATCACCGCCATGCCCACACCCATATTGTAGGTGTTGAACATGTCGCGCTCGGGAATGTTTCCGCGCTTCTGCAGAAGATCGAAGATCGCGGGGATCTTTATTGCGGACCTGTCTATCTCGGCGCAGAGTCCGTCGGGAACTGCCCTGGGAACGTTCTCGTAGAAGCCGCCGCCGGTAATGTGGCTTATGCCTTTAACGTCGGCAGCCTTGAGCAGCGCCAGCACGGGCTTTACGTAGATCCTGGTAGGCGTAAGCAGCGCCTCGCCAAGGGTCTGTCCGCCCAGTTCTTCCGGCTTTGCGTCAAGATCCGCGTCCTCTATGCCGAACACCTTGCGCACCAGCGAATAACCGTTGGAATGTATGCCGCTGGACGGCAGCGCGATCACGACGTCGCCCTCCGCCATGCGGCTGTTGTCCACAAGATCCTTCTTGTCCACGATGCCCACGGAGAATCCCGCAAGGTCGTAGTCGTCCGCAGCCATGACGCCCGGATGCTCGGCGGTCTCGCCGCCTATAAGAGCGCATCCGGCCTGGACGCAGCCCTCGGCCACGCCCTTTACCAGCTCGGCCACTTTTTCCGGAACGTTCTTGCCTATGGCGATGTAGTCCAGGAAGAAGAGCGGCTTTGCTCCGCAGCAGATGATGTCGTTAACGCACATCGCCACGCAGTCTATGCCTACGGTATCGTGCTTGTCCATAAGCTGCGCGATGCGCTGCTTGGTGCCCACGCCGTCGGTGCCGGAGACCAGTATCGGCTCCTCCATGCCCTTAACGTCCGGGGCGAACAGTCCGCCGAAGCCGCCTATTCCGGAGACCACGCCGGGTATGTTGGTGCGCTCCACGTAGGGCTTCATGAGCTTTACGCCTTTGTAGCCGGCCTCGATGTCGACGCCCGCGTTTGCATAGGATATGGACTGACTTTTCATGTATTATTCCTTTCCTGTCCAGCAGTACGTGCAGACCTTTTCGCGGGGGAGCCCTATTGCGTCGAGCAGCCCGTCCAGAGTCTGGTACCCCAGAGAATCAAAACCCATTTTTTCGCAGATGGTCTTAAGCAGACACTTGCCGCGTTCGGTGTTCGCGTCCGCGTATTCGTCCACGTGCTTCTGACCTTCGTTGCCCTCTATCTCCTGTATGATCCTTCTGGCCAGAAGGTCCATGTCGGAGTTGCCGCGGCTGAAGTTAAGGTACTTGCACGCGTACATTATAGGCGGGCAGGCCGAACGCATGTGCACCTCTTTGGCTCCGGACTCGTAGAGGAAGTCTACGGTCTCGCGGAGCTGAGTGCCGCGCACTATGGAGTCGTCCACGAAGAGAAGCTTCTTGCCGCGGATAAGACGGTCCACGGGCAGCTGCTTCATCTTGGCCACCTGGTTGCGCACGGACTGGTCGTTAGGCATGAAGGACCTTGGCCAGGTGGGCGTATATTTTACGAACGGCCTTGCGAAGGTCTTGCGGCTCCTGGTGGAGTAGCCTATGGCGTGGGGAATGCCGGAATCCGGAACGCCCGCAACGTAGTCTACGTCCGGAAGTGTCCCGCGGTCGATCTCCGTCTGGGCCATGCTCTCGCCGTTGTGGTAGCGCATAAGCTCAACGTTTACGCCCTCGTAGTCCGAGTTCGGGTAGCCGTAGTAGCTCCAGAGGAAGGCGCAGATCTTCATGTCCTTGCCGGGCTCGCGCAGGACTTCCACGCTGTCCGGTGTTATCCTTACGATCTCTCCGGGCCCCAGTTCTTTGTAGTCGTGGTAGCCCAGCTTTTCGTAGGCGAAGGACTCGAAGGATATGCAGTAACCGTCCTCGCGCTTTCCTATGTGGACCGGAGTCCTGCCCAGGATGTCGCGCGCGGCTATGAGCTCGCCTTTGTCCGTCATCAGGATGAGGCTCATGGAGCCTTTTATGCGCTCCTGGGCGCTCCTTATGCCGTCCTCAAAGGTGGCCGCCTGATTTATGAGCGCGCTGGCGAGCTCCGTTACGTTTATGCGTCCGGAGCTCATCATCTGGAACTGATTGTGGTCCTGCGAAAAGACGTCCGCTATCAGCTCCTCCGCGTTATTTATTATTCCTGTCGTTGTAATGGCATATATTCCAAGCTGGGACCTTATCAGCAGAGGCTGGGGATCCGTGTCGCTTATCACGCCTATGCCGCAGCTGCCGGAGAACTTGTACAGATCGTTCTCGAACTTGGTCCTGAAAGGTGTGTTCGAGATGTTGTGGAGCTCTCTGGAAAAGCCTTTTTCCTTGTCCCAGAAGGTAAGCCCCGCGCTCTGCGTTCCCAGGTGGCTGTGGTAGTCCGTGCCGAAGAACACGTCCAGCACTACGCTGCGTCCGCTTGAAACTGCCCCGAAAAAGCCGCCCATTACGCGAAGAAGAGCTTGCTGAGCGTCATGGGATCGATGTACTCGCCGTCCTTGTAGACGCGCATGTTGCCGGAGGCGATCTCGTCGATCAGCATTACCTTGCCGTCCGCGTCGTAGCCGTACTCGAACTTGATGTCATAGAGGTCCATGCCGCGCTTGGTCATCTCGTCGGCAACGATCTTTGTGATCTTCTGGGTCATCTCTACGATGGCGTCGTACTGCTCTGCGGTCATTATTCCCAGAACGATGAGGCCTTCCTTGGTGACGAGCGGATCGCCCTTCTCGTCGTTCTTGAAGGTCATCTCTACGTAAGCGGGAAGATCCTGACCGAGGGTGCAGTACTGCTCGTAACGGCGGAAGAAGCTGCCTACTGCCTTGTAGCGGCAGATGACTTCAAGACCCTTGCCGAACACCTTTGCCGGAAGCACTTCCATGGTGGTGTCTTCGAAGTTGGCCTTTACGAAGTGGGTGCGGATGCCTGCCTCGTTGATCAGCTTAAAGAAATAGTCGGTCATGCGGAGGTTTACGTCGCCTACGCCCTCTATGGTGAGGCCCACGGTGTTCATTCCCGGGTCGAACACGCCGTCGGCGCCGGTGCAGTCGTCCTTGAACTTCAGAAGGTAATGACCGTTGGGCATTGCGAATACGTTCTTGGTCTTTCCTGTGTAAACGAGCTTGTTTTCCATTGTTTTCTCCTTTGATTGGTATATTGAAATGTTTTATAAACTAATCGATCCGCGGCCTTGCCGCTCCGCCTTACGCGTCCGCTTCTACAGAGCCAGCGCGTCGTTCTTGGCCAGGACCTTGGCCGCGTCCGCCCTGCGCTTGGCGTCTAGCTTTTCCGCAAGCTGTGCGTCTTCCACGGCAATTATCTGAGCCGCCAGAAGAGCCGCGTTTCCGCCTCCGTCTATGGCAACGGTCGCCACCGGAATGCCGGTGGGCATTTGGACCGTGGCGAGGAGAGCGTCCATGCCTGCCAGAGGACCGGACTTGCAGGGTATGCCTATTACGGGAATGGTGGTGTTGGCCGCTATCGCGCCGGCCAGATGGGCCGCCATGCCTGCCATGGCTATTATTGCTCCGAAGCCGTTCTTCCTTGCGTTAAGGGAGAAATCGCGCGCCTCCACCGGGGTCCTGTGCGCGGAGTAGATGTGCACCTCGTAAGGCACGTCCAAAGACTTAAGCATGTCTATTGCTTTCTGAGCTACGGGCATGTCGCTGTCGCTGCCCATTATGATTCCGACTTTTTTCATCTTTCCCTCCGAGAGCCTTTGCGGCTAAGCCGCGGGCTGCTCAAAAACGTGAATAAAAGACATAAGGGAACACCCCCGCGTGTTTTAATGCTGCGGCAGGCATCCCTTTTGACGTTTTCATTATACTCTTTGGACAGTCGTCCATAAACAGATCGTTCGATTAAATCGAACTGTTTTTTCTGAAAACAAAACCAATGTTCGAAATATTACGAATGTTATTCCACCGCACGCACAATTACATTCAATTCTGTGAAGAGCGTTCCCGGGAGGTGTTCCGCAGTGCCCTTAAGGCCTGCGTCCCGCGTGCCCGGCGCAGATTGTTGTTGCGCTGTACAGCGGAAATCTTTACAATTAAACCATAGATAAGGAGGTCCGAAATGTCTTACGAATTTAAGAAGATCACTGATTTTGAAGTCGGCATGTCCAACTCCGTAACAAGGACCATGACCGAAGCAGACGTTGTAGCTTTCGGCGGTCTGAGCATGGATTTCAACCCCGTGCATTTCGACCACGAATACGCAAAGACCACCATGTTCAAAGCCCCCATCGTCCAGGGCAATCTTGTAGCAAGCCTTCTTACCGGAGCCGGCGCCCCGTTTACGGGCATGGCTTCAATTTACGTAAAAGACGAACGTTTCTTTGCCGCTCCCGTCTTCATCGGAGATACCATAACCGCCACCGTGGAAGTAGCGGACCTTAACGTGGAGAAGAAGAACATGCACCTTAAGGCCACCTGCACCAACCAGAAAGGCGAAGTGGTAGTAAGCGGCAAGATAACGATAAAGTTCATCGACTGATCCCGCCGCCATTAAGCGCATCTAAAAAGCAATGCCCGTAATGCCGGACATTGCTTTTTGTGTCTTTTTGATCCCGTCAGGCAGGCTGAAAATGTTCTACAGTCCGATGTCCGGAATGCTGGCGAAGCCTTTCGCAAGGTCTTCGTCGGTGGGGATGTAGTCGCTCATCTCGCCGTCGTTGTACTTCTGGTAAGCTACGAGGTCGAAGTAGCCGGTGCCGGTAAGGCCGAAGATTATGGTCTTTTCTTCGCCGGTCTCCTTGCACTTAAGAGCCTCGTCTATGGCGCCCTTTATCGCGTGAGCGGATTCCGGAGCGGGGAGTATTCCCTCTACCCTGGCAAACTGAACGGCAGCGTCGAACACCGCTGTCTGCTCGTAGGATCTGGCCTCCATGAGTCCTTCGTGGTAGAGCTCGGAAAGCACCGGGCTCATGCCGTGATACCTCAGGCCGCCTGCGTGGTTGGCGGACGGGATGAAGTCGTGGCCCAGCGTGTACATCTTTGCCATGGGGCACACCTTGCCGGTGTCCGCGAAATCGTATACGTACTTGCCGCGGGTGAAGCTGGGGCAGGAAGCCGGTTCTACGGCTATTATCCTGTAGTCCTTTTCTCCGCGGAGCTT
>JAEEGL016636081.1_pt1 | contig 12714 bp, 7 predicted proteins | sample 9134231 | NCBI WGS metagenome assembly JAEEGL01 (sample SAMN16246548, study PRJNA631951) | gut metagenome | biome: gut microbiome; feature: rumen; material: fiber-attached | host: Bos | place: Iran: Karaj | collected 2018-10 | reverse complement strand
TCTGATGAAATAAAGAACTACATCGCCGACAAACTTTTTACCTTGGTGAATTGAGCGTCTGGGAATAGAATTTTTGAGTTTTGCGAAAAATGAGTATTGTTGCTTTAATTCTGCAATATGCTCTATTCTAGAAACTCTAATGAATTCTTGCAATTCCTGAGAAAAGCGTTTAACATTTTTTCTTACGTTTCTATTGTAAGATGTTGTTGCACGTACAAGGCTCGCAAATCGCGGGTCTTGTATATTATTTCTGGCAATTCTAGCAGCCTTAGGACCACCGTTGTATGCATACAAAGCATACTTATCACCATATGTTTTAATCAAGTCCCAATAGTAATTAATTGAAACTACCATGTAATAGCAATACAAAGTCGTAATGTGAGATTTGTCTTTTGGTTTATACTGCCTCATAAATGCAGCATTGTCAATATTGTATGAGTTCAACTGACTTGGTCCTAAATCTACAGAACCATTTGGATTTTTATTTACATAGCGTTTAAAGTTTCCGCTTTCATGAACCATGATTGAATAAAACTTCATTCTGAATGTACTATCAATCTGGTCGTATTCTTCTGTGTAATACAAGAATGCGTCAGCAAAGTTTGCAGGAATTCTTGTTTTGTAAAAATCTTTTTCGAATTCTTTGTCCGTTTTAATTGATTCACTTAAATCTTGATAATAATCGTATTTTACTTGAGCTGGGAACACTGATAACATACTAAACAACACTATCGTTCCCAAAAACCACTTTTTCATTTCGATTTCCCCCAAAAATTTGAATATATTAGAATGTATAGGTATATTTTAATTTTATACCCATAGATATAATATATAATTAAAAGAAAAAAAGAAGCATTTTAATATGCTTCTTTTTCAGGAACATCATTCAAGACCGCATATTCTGCGAACCCATTTTGGAATTCGTCGCTCGAATTTCATTATGGTTTCTTCATCCTCATTAAAGGATTTCACCACTGTTTCAAATATCGTGGTGATCATATAAAATGCGATCATGAATAATGCCATTATAATTAATATGACTGGTATCATTTCTACCCTCCATCACTAATATAATATGTAACTATGCCCAACATTCACACTAACATTATATAAACTTTCTATAGAAAGAATCAGAAAAGCATCCTTTTAACATTATAATATAATTTATTCTTGGTAATTCGCACAGATAAGGTTATTATCTTGTGATTATTGAATATTCAATTTTTTTTAAATCCTAGCTAGGAGGAAAACATTATGGCTATAGAAGATAGCGGTTTTGGTGTGAGTAGTATATCTCTCCGAGATAATTCTATTCGAACTGTAACAGCTGCTACTACGCTTAGTATCCTTCCTTCTTTACATGCAGTATTCTCATCTGATGGTAAGGATAATGTCATTAGTGAAGAAACAAGTTTCAACGATGTGTTGACAAAATACGGTGAAGACTTTTTGGATTCAAACAAGTATGGTCAGCAAAACCTCAATGTTGAGAAAGTATTCGAAGGCGGCGGAACGGCTTATATTTGTCGTTTGCTTCCGGATAATGCTGTCACAGCACACCAGGCTTTCGTCGTAAATGTTGAACGAGCTACTGATATCCCGGTATATGTTCGTGATACATATGGCGATTTCGTTAGAGATGCTAACGGTAACAAAGTACAGCTAACAGCAGAACAAACAAAGGATGTAACTCAGGTTAATCCTGATACAGGTGAAGAAGAACTTGTTCCTGTTAAAGTAAATGTTCCTGTTACAACTTCAGGTATTAAGTTTAAGATTGAATTAAGGGATCTCGATGATATTAAACATGGCGATCCTGATTTTGTTTCAAGATATGGTGGCATAGTTCCGCCTAAGGCAATTTCACAGTATTTCGAAAAACATGTTTCAAATACGTCATTCCCGTTGTTCTTCATGTACTACTATGCAAATGGTCGTTGTGGAAACAACTACGGTATCCGTATTATAAATGACCTTCGTCGTGACGGAAAGGTTTCTGACGGACGTCGTTATCAGTTGTTCATTGGTAAGAAGACTTCAAATGGAGCTACTCCGCTTAGTTTTGCTAACGGGCTTTCATTCTCTTTCAATCCTTATGCTTTGGTTTCAAAGAATTCGGATGCGATCGAAGGTCTTCAGAAGATCTATCAGAACTATATTGGTTCTAAACAGAAACAGGTTCAGATTGACTTCTTCCAGAATAACTATGCCTTAATGGCACAGAAGATTACAGAAATTTTGCAGGAAGAACGTATTGTAACTGAAGGCACTAATCCTGAGTATCAGTGGCATCTTCCTCAGTCTATCGATGATATCGACTTTATTAATGGTATTGATCGTGATGGATACATGTTTGACAACGTTGTTATTGACGATACTTCTGTTAACATGGGTCAGTATCATTTCATGGAACAAGGTAGCGATGGTGATTTCGAAACTCTCACTGGAGAACAATTGGAAACACGTCGCAACGAACTCCTTGTCAATTTCTTTAACGCTGAAATCGACACAGCTAAGATCATGGACGTTTTGAAGTGTGACGCTGGTATCATGTATGATGCTAACTACGACACAAACACAGTTAAGAAGGCTATGGCCAACTTGATTAACTTCCGTCGTGATATGTGTTGTGTATTTGACTGTGGTTTCACAGAAAATCTCGAACAGGCTATTGGAGTTGCTAAGACTATTCAGACTTTTGCTGCTTCTATGGATGGTGGTGAGAACTTCGCTATCGTTCCGCACTGTGGTATTACTGCCGACCGCAATGTCAATGTTCCTGTTACAGGTACATACGAATTTGCTTATGGACTTCATCGTCTTTATCGTCTTTCTCCGTTTAGCATTTACGCTGGACAGCAGAATGGCGATGCTGGATGTGTTCGTAAGACAATTTTCGATTGGGTTATTGAAGAGTGTAAGCCTAAGGGATACCAGGAAAAACTTGCTCGTCAGAACAAACTCTATTGGGCTGTTGATCTTGGCAAAGCCATTTCAACTCCTGTTGTTGGAAATGTTACTGAACGCAATGTTTACTTCTACTCTAATGCTTCATTGTATACAGAGCAGATCTCTAAACTTGCTGAGTTCCGCAATGGTATCTTGACTAACGATATTCGTCGTGTACTCAAGTTAATCTTGGTTAAGTATACATTCGATAATGATGGTGCTGATTCGGCTATTGAAAAGGCTACATCTGAAATCGTTAAGAAGTTTGCTACACGCTATCCTGCAAATATTCAGATTTCTGTAAATCTTTACCAGACTGAACGTGATAAGCTTATCAACACTGCAACTTGCGAAGTTACAGTTGTATTCCCGGATATATTCGAGACATGGACCGCCGTAATCGACGCGAACCGTGCAGACTAATTGGAGGAAATAGATGGCTGATACAGTTATTGATGGTATTTACAGAAAAGACCCTGATGTCGGTTACGGTGTCGGTGGTATTAATGGTATGCACCATAACGACCTTGGTTGGGACAACACAACCGTCGGTATGGCGTCAAATGTATTCGACAATCTTTTGTCACAGAATGGTGTTCGTACAAATGACCCGAACTACTTGGGTGCTCTCGAACCTATTCGTGCTGGTAAATTTATTGTTAAATGGCTCAAGGTTCCTACATTCTTCAACGTTACAGCTGTTAAGTATCTTAAGTTCTTCTTGGAGAACGCTGTAAAGTCTGTTTCTGGTCTTTCAGAAAACCAAGTTGCTTCAGCTGGTTCTGTAACGTTTGGTGCAAACCAACAAGAAATGGAATTCCCTGGTGCCTATAAGCAGAATAATAAGAACGTTTCTTTGGCAACAATTACCTGTTCCGGTGACGGTTTTGGTAAATTGATGCGTTACTGGTTGTATGGTATTACCGACCCTGTAACAGGCGTTCACCACATGTATGGTAAGAACCTTCGTTTCTGCCGTGCTAATTATTCTGGTTCACTTTTGTACGTATTCTTAGGACCTACATGTCGCCCTGGAGACATCGAATACGCTTGTCTCTGGAACGAAGTATGGCCCACATCTGGTGACGGTACTGAAAAATGGAATTCTACAGATATCGGTTCTGATACATTGATTGCTGATGTAACTGCCGAATTCTCTGGAATCTTCCAAGACGGTCCGGAAGTAAATATTCTTGCCAAATACATTGTAGCTGGTACAGGTCTTGCTGGTCAGAGCTATTTTGATCAGATGCTTCCTGCTTATATGTATGACAAGTACATCAACAACATTGCTGGTCAGAAGGCCGCTAATGACACAATCAGCGGTCTTAACTTGTCTCAAGAGTACAAGATGTCTGGTGATAACGTTGGTGAAGTTTATACTGACGAAATCAAAAAGGTTCGCACCGAAATGATTTCTAAGTATGGACTTGATACTGAACAGATTCCGTCTAAGAACACAACATTCGCTACTAACATTAACGAAGTTGATACGTTCGGTACTACAACATACCAGGATCCGATTAAACGCAAGTAATTGTGTTTTAACGTATAGAACAGAGGTATTTTGCCTCTGTTCTATATATTTACCTATTATATTGAACAAAAAACATTACTATATACTTAATTAGGAGCATTTTTATGGCAAATGATGCATCATTTGACTTTGGGTCAGATGAGCTTTTTCCATTAGAAAAAAGCAATAGCAACGATACAAAAGCTCCTAAAGGAGCCAAAGGATACTTTAAAAACGTAGTTAAATCCGTTGGCAATTTGGGAGTCAAATTAGGAAAATCTCTATATCCTGAAGCATTTCAATTAAGTTCTGATATTAAAGAAAGTCTTGGTGAAAGTGGAACTAAAATAAACTATACTCAAATCAAAGACAAAATTAAGAATACAGTAAACTCAGTAAAGTCTACAGCTAAAGAACTTGCTGAAGATGTAGGAAAAGATATAAAAGGTGCCATAAGAACTGGTTATTTTGTTAAGTCTCAAGCCGATATGGATGAAGAAATGAATAAGCAATTTGCTGATTCTTTCGGATTAGGCGACGATGGAGACTTAGATAGTTTTGACTTTGGTAGCGATTTTGGTGATTTTGACGATGGCGATTCTGAAGAAGGAAAGCCAAGACGTCCGAGATTATCTGCTGCTGAAGCTACTATTAAATCAAATAGAGCTACAGCTCGTTTGTTAATGCGGGCTAATAGAGATAACCAGTCGACAATAATTGGTGCTACACAAACACAGATTCGCCACGAAACAAGATTGTTTGCTCAACAAATGGAAATGCAGCAACTCTTTCATCAACAAAAGATGAAAGTGATGAAAAACATTGCTACTAACCTTGCTAAGACAGTTGAACAAAACAATCTTTCATTGCGCGCACAGATGGAATTCTCCGCTAAGTCATTAGCATTCTCACAAGACTTAGCAGCAATGCTTAAAGAAATTCGTGACGCTCAGTGGACGCTTGCTAAACCTAAGACTCCAAAAGAAACACAAAAAACCATGTATCAAAAAATATTTGGTAATGGTAGTGTTAATCTTGGTGCTTGGGGAAAACAATTTAAAGAAAACTTTAAGGCAAATGCTTTTGGTGGTACATTTAGCATGATTGATAGTGCAAAGAGTGCACTTGAAATGATGACTAGTATGGGTATGAGTCCTGCTCAAGCTATTAAGCAAATGGGCGGCGACATGATATTTGATGCTATTGCTAAAGGTGGTTTGTCTTATAAGAACCAACGCGGTTTGGATATGGTTAACCAGAAGATTGCTGGTTTACCAAGTGCTTTCAACCGCATGTTAGGTTCTATAGTTTCTGGTGATAATAAACTTGTAAATAAACTTTCTGATTATGCTCAAAATAAAGGCGGAATATTAGGTAAAATTGCTGGAATCACTAAAGAAAGAATTCAAGATTTCGCTCAAGCTGGATACATGAAAGATACTGTATCCTATAAATCTGGTAGATTTGACATGGGTCCGCCAGAAGAAATCCACCCATTTGATAATAAAGCTCACTGGGCATTGACTGAAGTAATCCCTGGATTCCTTAGCAAAATTTCTGCTGGTGTAAACCATACTGAACAAGAAGTTTATGATTATTCTTTGCACCGTTTCATTAAATCTAGAGATTTGAATCAACGATACGAATTGGCTGCTCAAGAAGTTTATGATTCTACTAGAGGTATTCGAGATATTGAAGATAGTCTCAGTGGAAGTGTTTCCGACACAGCTTTCCAAAAGTCGTTGAAAGATAAAGTAAAAAGCTTGAACATGAAGGTCAAGAAGTCCAAATATGTTAATCCTGATGGCACTGTAAATGAAATGGAATTCTCTAAAGAATTCCCGAAAATGCTCAAAAGTTTTATGCATCTCGGAATTACATTAGATCAAGACGCATTGAAAAAATGTAAAATGTCATATTCTAATGGGCACTACATCTACGGTGAATATTCTGAACAGATCTTGGCCGATACTGCTTTCTCTGATGAATATGAAAAATACGTTGCTACTACAGCGTTTGTTAGAGCAGTAAATCAAATGCGTCCAAATGCAAATAGTTCTGATGAAGAACGAGAACTTTGGACAAACCTTACAACTTCAATGGAATCATATAATACCCGTTTGTCTGAAGCAAACATGGCTGTCGAAGAACAGAATGCTCAAATGGGTAGTGTTACTGCTAATGAACAAACTATTTACAAACGAGAAACGAAGAAACAGATAGAAGAACTTCAGTATAAAATGCGAGCAGCACAAGCCAAACTTGCGAATGCTAAATCGATGAAAAATGATAAGTACATTGGAAAATATGCTAAAGAAGTACAAGAATATCAATCTCGCATTATAAAACTAAAGCAATCAAGTTCATTTGGTACAGAAGACATTAATGCTGGTCTTGACGATATGACTTCTAATGGACGTTTTGGCAATTATGCTATTACTTCTTTGGAAGATGATTCTACAAATGGTTTAGTAAGAAATATTTACAATTTACTTCTTACAGGTCTCGACGTATATCCTCATGGAAATGATTTTGAACGCTACAAAGAACATGAAACTTTGACATCCAAAGCCAGAAGTACATTAGGTACTCGTCAAAAAGAAAAAGCCGATGCTATCAAGACAGCTGCCGATGAACGTCAATACATTGAATTGGATGGACCATACCCAAAACGACAAGACGAACAAATTGACTGGCTTAAAACAAATGGTATTGCTCGGGTGGAAGATGTTACAGATCCAAAAACAAATAGAACTACTACGATTGTTAAGGAATGGTTATACACTGGAAAACTATACTACAAAGGTGTAGGTGGAAAGTGGAATTCTATCAAATGTGATCCAAAAGCACAGTTCCAAGTTGGTACAACTTATTATTTTAGTACTAGTGAAAAACGAGCTTATGAACAAAAATCGACTCGCGAATACCAACGCCAAAGTAAATCTTGGATGCATGAAAATATTCTTAGTAAGATTCCGATTGTTGGAAAAGCATTTGCCGTTTATGATAAACTTGTCGGTAAAGTTAACGATGTAGCTGGTGATACTCTTGGTGATATTTTCTATGCTGAAAACAATGGCACTACGAAAAAAGCTGTTAAGAAAGCTAAGTCTGCTGCTGAAGCAGCGAAGACTAAAGCTGGTGAAGTAAAGAAAAATGCTGAAGAGTTCTATGATAAAAATATTAAAGGTAAAACATTAACACAAATCGCTAAAGATGGCATCAATGCTGTTAAGAAAGTTGATCCTAAAGCTTTAGTTGCCGCAGGATTGGTTTCTGGTAAAGAATTAGTTGATGCTGGTATTACCAAAGGTCAAACTAGTATTAAAGAATTGTATGAAAAAGGCTTAATTGCTGAAGAGAAACTTGTTGGAGAAGGCGCTGAGAAACTCAAAGGGATGATCGGTGAAGAAAACTACAACAAGATTGTTGAAGATTTAGGTTTGGCTAGCGATTTTGTTTCAGATAAAGTTAAGAAAGCAAAAGATAAAGCTTCTCGAGCCGCTCGTATTGGCAAAGTCAAAGCTGGTCGCGGAATGCGAAAAGTTAAAGGCTTAGCAGAACACTTAATCGGTAAAGAAAAGATGGATGCTATAGAAGGAGCTATTGGTGAAGGTAAAGCTGCTCTGTCTTCTATAAAAGATGGCGTTGTTGGTGGAGTCACAGGTGGATTATCAAAGTTCTTTTCTCCTGATGGTGAAAATGATGTTAATGGTGATACAGCTGAAGAGATGGAAGCCAATAAAGTTGAAAAACAAAAGCTCAAAGAAGAACAGAAAAAGAACGGATTCCTTTCTAAGATCTATGGTGTTATTACAAATTTTGCTAAACATGGTATTGGACTTGACAAGAAAACCATGGATGGTATTGATGAATCTAATGAAAAATCTGCTGAAAAAACCGGCTCTTGGTTAGAACAAGGAATGGATTTTATAGGCGGAAAGGGATTCAAAAATTCTAAACTTGGTAAATCTGCCGTAGGTAAACTATTGCGTAAAGGTAGAGTTATGCTTGGACGCAGTGGTATTGTCAAAGGTGGAGCAATAAATACTGGTAAGATTGCTAGTTCTATCGCTGGTAAAGTTGGTGGATTAGTTGGTGGAGCAGGTGGTGTCACAGGAGCGGCGGGCGGTGGTGCAGCTGCTGCTGGCGGAGTAATTAAAAAAGCTCTTGAAACCATTGGTAAAATACCTCAACTTGCTAAAGGTGCTGGTAAATCTGTATTCGGTACAGTTAAGTCTAAATTATTAGGATTCGTAAAACAATTTGCTCCTAAGTTATCTGCTAAAATAAGCGCTGTATCTGCAGCTAGTGCAACATTGATTGTTGAACTTTCAGCTATAGCTTTGGGTTTCACTAAAGGTATGGCTAATGCAAAACAAAACTTCAAAGTTGGACACGGTATGTCTATTACTTGGGGTATGCGTTTCTGTTCAGGTGTAGCTGAAGCATTGAACGCTGGTCTTTTAGGTATTCCCGGATTGATCGCTCAATGGTTAGGCAAACAAAATGTTGCAATGTGGTTATTTGAACTTGTAGGCAGCCGTGCTGATAAACTTCAACTTGAACTCTATAAAAAATATAATGAACAACGTTCTGTAATCTTCGGTATTAAACAACCTGATGCATTGGTAGCTTTTGAAAATAGATTTAATATGGACAATGCTGGTACACAGCTTTTATCTGGAATGAAAGCGCTTGGTCAGAATGTTTTATCTGTATTGTCATTTGGCTTGGCTGATAACGACGATGAAAAGAATTGCAGAATATTGGGATTCAAAACTGTCAATATTTATAAATATTGGAAAGAAAAGAAATTTAAATATCTTAATGACTTGCGTATTAGGGTCGCTGAAAAATATGGTGGCATTAAAGCTATTGAAAAAATGACAGCTATAGATCCTAATTCTATTAAGAATACTGATCAATCCGAAGATCCTAATGCTGTACAAACAGATGCTGATACTGAGACAGAGAATGCTGCTTTTGAAAATCAAGCTAAGTACCGAACCGAGTATCTTAACGAAGCTAGAAAATGGGTTCTTGATGAGCATTTAGCATGGTTGACATCAGAATGTACTGTTGAAAAATTCAAGAAGTACTCTGGCGAAAGCGATGCTGGCGAAGAACTTGCTCAAGGAGTAGGTGGTCGTCTTAAGAGAATGGGAAAGAACTTATGGCTCAGTACACCTCTTGGCATGCTAACAAAAGCCGGCAGAAACAGAATGGCTAATCATTTCAAAGGTGTTCTTAAAGGTGCTGCCGCTGTAGGTAACTGGTTCAAGAATATATTTAAAAAGTATGATCTTGATCCTAAACAACAACAAATGATGACTGATGCTGGTGCTGCTATTCAACAGGTTCAAACATCAGTAGATCCAACATTCTTTGGCGAAAATGATGCTGAGAAAGTCAATCCTACAGGTTCGTCTGAAGGCGCTATTGATTCTAATAACGTAATAAACGTTGGTCAGAATGGTGGTGCTGAATCTGCTGGTGAAGGCTATTTTGTCAAAGTCGAAAAAGACAAATCTAATGAAAGTAAAGTTAAACAACTTGTAAATGCTAGGGAAGGTTTCAATAACGGATATTCTTCTGAGAAATCTACGCGAAAAAATAAAGAACACTATGATTTGAACAAAATGCCTAAGACTCAGATCATGAATTCTATCGCTCAAGATTTCGCAGATAAGTTCGGAAATGAATTGAACAAACGTTTGGATATTCTTAACGAAATGCACAAAGAGCAAGTTCGACACAACTCTGTTGCCGAAGACTTCTTTAAATCTGCATTAGCATTTATGCTGGAAATCGCAAAGAAATCTGGACAGGTTCAAACTTCTTCTAGACTGCAAGATATGATAAGCGAAATATCAAAATAATAAAAAAAAAGAAGGGGGTGCTATAAAAGCACCCTCTCTTTTTTACCATTTCCAAATTGGATTTTTGCAAATGTAGTCGATTCTTTTCATGGATCTATCGAAATCCTTCATTCCCTTTATGAATAAAGGAATCCCGATAGCCAATCCTATCGCAACCACACCACAAATAATATAGAAAATCATGTCAGACATAATAACCTCCTTTGTCTGTAAGGAACTCATACGTGTTCCTTCTCATTATTATAATATGTTATTATGTATATGGTACTGAATTACAAAAATAAAGAATTACAAATTTATATAATAGGAGATAATTTTTATGGCTAAAGCATTAGCAGATAAGGTTCCATATGTTCATCCTTCAATCGAACCGATGTATCAAATAGATTTTAATCTTGGTTCTCCAGCAGATCCAGATACAAATATTCATAAATTTGGATGTCGTTTTATGTGCGAAATGGCAATTTGTCAATTTGTTGCCGGAAAGAGACTTAGTAAACAAGATATATTAAAAATATATGATGCTGCAACTGGTGGAGCTTGGGGCGATAATGTTATGGCTTCTAACTGTGCAGTAGGCGCTAATGAAGCTAAACTTATGGAAGGTGCTTTAATGATACTTGGTGATAATAAACATTTAATTCAACAAGTTATGGTTAAAGGTGTAGCTTCAAATGGCGACTGGAATATTGATAAATATACAAAATCTCAATTGCCTGGCAAAGGCAATGTTTATTTCGTAATAGTTGATATGAATACCAATAGTGGTTCCGAATATGGTGGACACCATTTTGTTTTATTTAATCCTATTGGTGAATTAATCTATGATCCGGCGAAAGGTACGGTTCATGGATATAGAGGAGTAAATCGTTTGCTCTTCTATAAAGTAATTAACAAGAAATAGTAACAAAATAATATAAAAATCATACACTAGAATTCATGCATCCTTCATGCAAAAATGAATTCCTCTGTAAGACTTTTCTTCTGACTCCAATTCACCTCCTCAAACAAATAGAATTGGTGCATTTTTTTCTCCTCCTTACTCATGTTCTAGTGGGCGATTGGAACATGTCATAAGGGCCTCCTTTATTTTTTACCTCTGATAATGAATTTTCAGAAAGTGGTGGAGACATGAGGTCTCCACCACATTTTTTAATCGTTAACAGAATAATATATTTAGGAGATTAATTAAAAATGGCTAAGGATACAAACACTTATCTGAATTCGACCTCAGGTGAAAAGAAAGGCTCTCCGTTGAATTCTAGAATGAATAAAGCTTCTATAGATAACTCTGAATTAACGAATATAAAGTTGGTAGATGCTACAACAGGTCAACCAATACAAATAAAGTCTGTAATTGATTCAATTCGATTGTCTAATTCTGAAGGAACTGAAGATCATACTGTTATTTTTGATCATGTTATTCCTGATGCTTTATTGAATCAGTTTATTATAGAACACAAAGAAATGTTTAATACTCGTTCTTGTATTGATGCATTAGGTCTTTATTGTACTGAATATATGTATAACCAAGTAACAAAACTTGGCGATCAAGAACAAGATTTGACTAAAATAGATGAAGCAGATCAAGATGTGCGAAAACATCTCGAATTTACGAACTATGTAAAAGGTGGCGCAATGGGCCGCAACCCTATTACTGGTTCATATGACGAATCTCTTATGCGTGATTCTTCAGAAGGCAAATATACAAGAGTTTCACCAAATTTAGGAATAGGATTAGGTGAAGCTACTGTATTGAATCCTACTTTCCAGTTTAATAAGCGAGATGATCCTAGAACTAACCCTCTATATACGAAGATTGGTCGTGTTTATTCTACAAAGATTATGAATAACTGGCCAGTTATTATGTTTCAACCAGGAAGACTTAAGTATAATACTGGATTCTTAAAAATGTTAGGTCTTGGTGGTGGAGCTGGTCTTACAGATGCGTTAATTCGTACCGGTGGTGAAGGTATTAAAGGTTTTTTTGCTAAATTGCTTTCTCCTGCTGTAACAGCTGCACAAGTTATTGGTACTATTGGTTCTGGTATATTTGGTAGTGGCAAGATGGTTTCATTTAGACAAGCTATCAAACTATACAATCAATACTTCTCATCACTTTGCGCACAGTTAGGTCAGTTCATGGGATTGTATCATCATGATCCTAAAGTTGGTTATTCATATTGTGGAGAAATATCACATCTTGATATTATTCATGTATTGCCAACTCTACACATGTTCGGGCCTCAGAAATATCAATATTCACAATTTATACCATTTCGTATTCACAAGAATATGATTGGATCAGAAACATTCTCTAACTCTACTACAGAAAACCCATTGGCTTCAGAATTAAACTCTGCGGCT
>JAEEGL016405384.1_pt1 | contig 12714 bp, 9 predicted proteins | sample 9134231 | NCBI WGS metagenome assembly JAEEGL01 (sample SAMN16246548, study PRJNA631951) | gut metagenome | biome: gut microbiome; feature: rumen; material: fiber-attached | host: Bos | place: Iran: Karaj | collected 2018-10 | reverse complement strand
TTATTACTTCCTCCTCCTTATGATGATAGAGTTAAACCTTTAGTAGATATGGTAAAAAAGACAGATAACCTTATAGTAGGAGTCTATAATCTCTTTTTTACTAAAGATTTAAGATATATTCCAGACAGTTTAAAACCTATCCAATCTAAACTCTACAGTGCTGATTTAAATAATTTAGATTATAGTAGAATTGTTAGATCTGTTCCTTTTTTAGATTACGGTTTTGATATAGAGAATACAAAAGAGGAAGAAGCTACTTTAATAAAAAACGATAATAATTTTCTTCAAGATACAGATGAAAAGAATGATGTAGTAACGGATATAGGATCTCAAGATGATAAAAATTATAGTTTTGTTCCAGGACCTAGAAGGTATAAAACAATTCTGGCAGAGGTAGTAAATCGATTAGATAGTAGTGTTATTGATAAAATTAAACCAGATCTTATTTCTTTTAGAATGAAAGAAACTCATAGTGAAAATATTTTACTTCACTATAAAATAGGTACACATAAAGATAATATTCAAAGAAACACACTGTCGTATGATGAATTAAATAATCAAGGTGGTTCTTATAAGTCGATATCTTCAAAGATAAATGGAGGAGTTGTTATAATAGGGGTTGATGAAACGCGGTTGTTAGTTGAACAAGCTGATGATCAAATGAAGGATTTTATATCGAATACACCAAAAATTCCATCCTTGACTCATAGTGGTTTCCAAAATAAGGTATCAAGACTTTATTTAACTTCTTGTGCAATATCTAATCTTATCTCTTTGGATTATCTTAGAATATATAAAACATCGTATGTGTATATAGTGATGATTGTATTATCCTTAGTGTTGAATATTTTCTTATGGAAAAGATTTGATTTTACTGGAGCTTTGATACTATTTTTTTTAATACAACTGGTAATTTTTGTGGGAGTATCTTTTATCCTTCAAAGGTATAATGAACTTGTTGTTATATCGGATTTCGTTATAGTATCGTGGTTGTCTTTTGTATTTCTTGGAGGATGGAAGTTTAAAGATTATATAGCTTATAACATATATCTTAAAGAAAAAGGAGAAGAAGAAAAACAACTCGCTGGAGAATATGACGAGTTTTTAGAAAGAGTTGTAGAAGACATTGAATCTTGTTCTTCTGTGTCTTTGGAAGAAGTTAATCAAGAACTTGGTAAGTATAAAGAAGTTAGGGAAAGTAATGCTGATAGTATACATGATGAGAATGAGTTAAGATCTATGTTAGAAAAAAGTAGATCTACTCTTCAAGATCTCATCCTGTATGTAAAAGAACTTATAAGATTAAATAAAAAGGTACAAGAACAAGATATTAAACCAGATTTATCTCAGACTGATATCAAAGATTTAGTTGATGAACTCATTGAAACATTCCATGAAGAAGTATCGGTAAAAAAACTTATTTTCGATACTCAAGAATTAGATAGGATAATAGTTAAAATAGATAGATCTATGTTAAAAGAAATTTTAACAAATCTAATCTCAAATGCTGTAAAGTATTGTTTTGCCTCTTCTGTAATTAAGATTTATACCAGGATTGAAAAAAAATACGTTACTGTATTTGTATCTGATTATGGAATAGAAATCCCAGAAGAAATAAGAGAACATGTATTTGAAAAATTCTATAGAGCTAGTGATGATAATATTAGAAGTAAATCTGGATTTGGTATGGGACTTTATTTAAGTAGGTATTTTGCTTCTATTATAGGTGGTCAGCTTGGAATATCAGACACTAAGGAAAAAGGTAGAGTTGAGTTTTACCTTAGAATTAAAATCTAATACTAGAATAGAACTGACTATAAGGAAAGATAGTAAAAATGAAGATTAGAAAACAATTTAGAATACCAACACTTAAAACAATTGGAATGATTGTTTTCTTCTTGCTTAGTATTGGAGTTATGGGGTGTCTTCTTTTTGTAGGAGGTATGTCTAGATATAGTGGTTTAAAATACGTAGAAAACTCAATATTAAATAAATCTCTTAAAAGAGTAAATTCTACTGTTAGAACTTCTAACAAAGCTTCCTTGGATTCTAAGATAAGAATAGTATCTTTTAATGAGAAGGATCTTCACTCTGGTAAAATAACTAAATCTAAATATCTACTAGATGCTTCTTGTGAAGAATACGCGGATGTTATTTTAAAGATTGTTGCTCAAAAACCTCAGGCTATTTTTATCTCCTTTATGAGACCTTCTCACGAAGGAGAAAAACTTGAAGTTATCGATAGACTGATTGATAAAATCCCAGAGTATAAGGATAGGATATTTATTATAGATTCCTTTTCTAAAATATGGTCTTACTCTTTTGATAAAATTAATACGGTAGCTGATTTTCAATGTACAAGAGCACCTCGTTTAAAATGTCAGAATATACAGCTAAAAGACAGTGTTTTTTATAAGATTAAACAGTTTATTCCTCTGGATTTAAAAGAATCATCTTCCTATATTTTTAATATTTATCCTAAACGTACTATTTTGAGTTTTTCCTTTACTGATGTTATAGAAGGGGATCTAGATTTAAAAGATAGTGTGGTCTTTTTAGGTAATGATATCGTTCAACCTAGATTATCTCGAGAAAAAGATGAAAGTATTGTAAAAAGAGTGAAAATACTTGATGATGAACACTCTCCCTTATATAAGTCTACCCCTCAGCACATTTATCTAGCAAGAATAGCAAGAATGTTAGAGGAAGGAACTATTGTTACTGAAGAAGGTAAACAAAATATTATCCTCTGGGTCTTTATAGTTATAGTATTTGTTTTATGTCTTAAACGACTGTTTTTAATATCGATTCTTCTAATAGGAACTCTTTCTTATTTTGCTCCTATGATTAATAGCTTTATGATAGAAAAGTATGGAGTATATCTTTCATTAGGAAGATGGGTTTATATATCTATATTGCTGGTACTTTTAACAGGGTTAGTATTTTATTTCTATATTGAATATAAAAACGAAAGGTTAAAACATCAATCTTCTCTTAGACAAAAAAGTTTTAAACTTAAATCTAATTTTATATCTCTTATTAGTCATAACTTAAATACGCCTATATCAAGATTGTATTCTCTTTTAAGTATTGCTGGTATGTCTGGGTTTTCAAATAAGAAGTTAGAACAGAATATAGCAGGGATGTTTTTTACTGTAAAATATGCTTTAGGAATTAGAGCTATTAAAGAAAATAAGGGTATAACAAGAACATGGAACTTGTCTCAGTTAGTTCAGGATTTTAAGGATAATATGATTCCAGTACTGGCTAATCTAGGGATTAGAGGGATTGATTTTGAAATCAAAGTTAGTGAAGATAACTCACTAGCTGAATCTAGAAGATTTTTATGTAATGAAAGTGTAGTAGAGTTAGTGTTGGTAGCTTATCTGTCTTTATTAAAAATAAAAGGGTATATGGAAAAAGATGAGTGTGAGAGTGTTAAATTAGTTTTTTCTTTAGAAGATATCGATCAAAAGGATGTAGTAAAGGTATCTTTTAATCTGATAAGTACTGATGGTAACAGTCTCCAGGTAATAGATATAGACCATATTTTATATAATAGGGCTGATACCAACTCCTTAGCTATAAGGACGAAACTTTTAGCAAATTACCTTGAAATATGCAAATCTAAGAATCTGTATGAAATATCGGGTAGTAGTGAGGTTTTGTTTAAAGGGAACCGATCTTAGGGATTTTCTTTTTATAGGAAAATTGTTACTATAGAGGATATGGTAAGAAGACTTTAAGTGTTTGCTTTTATAATTTTTATAGTGTTGAGAGATATTTATGAGTAAATGGATTGTTGCTATCTTTTGTGTTTTTTTTATGTTTTCATGTGATTTAGATCATAAGAAAAAGTGTGAGTGGAAGTTGATTCCTGATATAGATAGAAAAGATGATGAGTCTATAGATGAAGGATATATTCCAGTATGTGCTAGAAACTTTATTACAAAGAAGCAAGATTGTAGGATGCAAGCTACCTTAGAATATGCTCAAGAAAGTTATGGTAAACTTTTTAGATATGTAGATATCAAGATAAAAAGTGTAGCTCTTCCAAGAACTGTAGAAAGTATTAATTTCGATCGTTGTAGAGAAGAAAATTCTAAGTAAGGACTAAATAAAATCTTTGTATGTTTATATATTAGATTGGAGTTTAGTATATGATGTTAGGTTTTATAAGGATGGTAGGAGTAGTTGGTCTGTTTTTATCTTTATCTTCACCAGCTTTTTCCGTACCTAAGGACTGGTTACAAGAGTTTGAAAAGGAATTTGCTTCCTCAGATTATACTTCTCTATATATGATGTTAAGTTTTAGCGGCTATTCTAATGTTGGACATATAGCTATGATGACTGATAAAGATTTTAATCATGGGAAAATATTTGTAGTTGAGCCTAACCAAAACAAGGCATCATATGTGACAAATTTTATAAAAAAAGATATCGGGTCTGATGTGAAGAAATTTGCTCTCTGGGATAAAATGGGTGAGTTTAAATATATAACTTTTGGAGGAGTAAGTTATAGGTTTTATCACATAGTAAAAAAAGAAGATAATAAACTAGAGATTGTAAAATTTCTTAGTATAAATAATCCGAATAATTATAAAGATAAACCTGACAGTAAACCTTATATTGAACTTAAAGATTTCTTCTTTTCTAAACTCAAAAAATTTGCCATAGAAGAACAGAAAAAAGAAGAACAAAATAATTCGGTTAACCTAGAGGGAGATTCTGGTAAATAAATCTAATAGATTTATTTACCAACATTAAAATAATTAAAATACAGTTTATCTTTTAATGACTGATTGGTTGTATTTATATAACGAATGAGGGTTGAAAGTTTTTTTAACTGTTCTTCTTTTTCCTGACGTATGATTTTAGTAACCTCTTTTATAGAATATTTATAAGTACTGGATACGGTAAGAAACTTTCTATCTTTAAATGAGATTAAGTTAAATCTAAGTAGAATAGCCAAAACATTTTCTATTCCAAAACAGGATCTAACTTTTATATCTTGTTTTAATCTAGAGAGGAGTTGAGTTTTAGTAGTAAGACCTTGTTTAATATATGAGGTAGTTAATTTGTAAATAGATTCTATAATATAAGGTTCAGGAAGAGATATATCTAACATGAATCTATGTATCGTTACATCTTCTGGAGAGTAAAACATATAGGTATTAGAACTTAAGCCATCTCTTCCAGCTCTACCTATTTCCTGGAAATAATCTTCCATACAAGATGGCATAGATGAGTGAAATACAAACCTGATATCAGGTTTGTCAATACCCATACCAAAAGCTTTAGTAGCTACAAGAAGAGAACCTGGTTCTTGTAGAAAGTATCTTAGGGATTCTTCCTTTTCAGTAGTAGAAAGTCCTCCGTGATATTTTCTACACCGGATGTTAATTGAGGATAAGATAAGTGAAAGATTATCAGTCTCATCTCTAGTAGTTGTGTAAATTATACCAGATCCAGATTGCTTTTTTAGATATTTTATAAGTAGGAGAATTTTATCTTCATAGGTGTTAGAAAAAAAAGTCTTTATGATCAGGTTTTCCCGTATAGAGTTTACTGCTATCAGATGAATTGAATCTGTACCAGTGATATCGCATATAGATCTAAGTTTAGATTGGGTTGCGGTAGCAGTTAGGAAAATAAGAGTGGGATTTGTAAAGACCTTTAAAGTGGAGTGAAGTTTCATATAAGAAGGTCTAAAAAATTTCCAATCCGAAATGCAGTGAGCCTCATCTATAGCGATAAGACTTACATGGTTATGTTTTAATATAAATTGGATAAAACTAGGAGTACAAAACCTCTCCACTGAGATAAAAAGAATTTTAATCTCATGGGATTTAAGTTTAGCTAGAACCTGTTTTTTTATTTCCCTGGACATAGATGAGTGTAGGCATTCTGCCGGGATAGATCTGTCTTTTAATTTTTTTACCTGATCGTCCATTAAAGATATCAAAGGAGAGATAACAAGAGATAATCCCCGACTCATAAGGGCAGGAATCACATAACACAGGGATTTTCCACTTCCAGTAGGGGAGAGAATAAAAGTAGAGGTATTATCCCAGGTAGAGTTAATACAGTCCATCTGGTGTGCTCTTAAGGTTTTAAATCCAAAGTAGTACTCACATAAATTACAAGCAGTATTTAAATAGGTAGTTTTATCTTTAAAATGGTTAAAATTAGGGTTCATATTCTTCTCCAGGATCTTTCACATCCTACAATAGCTAAGTCTATAGGACAAGATTATAGGAGTAACCCTAGAATATAAATAAGGAGTATATTTTAAGTGCATGTTTGGTTATTTGGTTGGAGTTTTTTTATATAGTTTTTTTACATCTAGTAGTATTTTTGATAAGATTTGTCGTTGTTAATTTTTGAGCCTGTGTATATATTATATAGGTTGAAATTCTGTAACGGTGTTTTGTTTCTGTAGGAAAGTATAAGGAGTTTGTTTATGAGTTATAAAGAGACCAAAAAATATTTAAAAGGTCCTGATAAATTTCAAAAATATGTGTTCTCCCTTGCTAAAAGAGGAGTAGAACATAAGCATTTTATTTTGTTTGTATTTTTAGCAATATTTTTGTGTATCTGCGGTGGTATCACTTATAATCTGATAAGTTCTAAAGTTACAGCTAGATATCAAGAAAAAATAGCTACTGTTGATAACGAAGTATCTGAGTTTTTATCTAGTTCCTATTTTAAAGATAAAAAGGATGAGGCCGGTGCTGAAGGAACAAAAACTCTATCTGATTTCGCAAAAAAATATGAAGATTTATTCCTATCTAAACCTTCTACACAAGAAGGAAAACTTGTAGGACTTAAAGCAGGAAAGCTCTACCTTGATGATAAGGCCTATGATAAAGCATTAGAAGTTGTTGATAAAGTTATATCAAAGAGTAAAGACAGTGTATTCCATCAAGTAGAAGGATATTTTTTAATGTTATCTATACTTGAAGCAAAAAAAGATTACGATCTTGCTATAAATAAAATAGAAGCTTTTTTGTCGAAAGCTCCTGAAAGTATTCAAGCTACAATGATGTATAATCAAGCTCGTTTTTATATTAAAAAACAAGATACTGAAAAAGCTAAATCTATTCTTACATCTATTGTAACTAAATATCCAAATTCTAAAGATTCCGCTAAAGCTTTGGCATTGCAGTCTACGATAAAATAGACTAGAAGGTTTGTATGATAAGAACTTTGTGTTTGACTATAATAATTTGGTGTTTATTAGGAAGTTCTTTGCTTTTTGCAGAACGTATAGCTCCAGCTCATGTTATTAATCTTTCAAAAGATAAAGTAACAACAAAATCAGTTATGCAAAAGGATAGATCTGGTTGGGTAAAGATGGATCAAAATATTATAGTAGGTTCTTATAGTGACGAGTGGGTTGAAGCTTATTCACTAAAGAAACAAAGTCCTCTGTGGTGGATTAAAGCTCCATCTTCTCTATCTGTTCCAGCTTTAGCCTCTTTGGATTCTAAGTACGTGTATCTGGCTTTTTATGACGGATCTGTAATGAAAGTAGATCTTCAATCTGGAAAAGAGCTATGGCAAGTAAAACTAGATTCTCACTTAAACCACGGTATGGCTTTAGCTGATAGTGGAGTGGTTTGTTTCTCAGCTAGACAAAAACTCTACCTTCTAGATTCTGCTACCGGGGAAAAACAGTGGGTATATGATCCTTCGGTAGTTTTAGATATAGTTCTTGAAGGAGGAGCTTCTCCTGTAGTTAAAGATGGGGCCATATTTATAGGACTTGCTGACGGAAGAGTTCAAAGCGTGGATATGTCTGGAGGTCTTATCTGGAGTATAGATAATTTGGATTTAGGATCTTCTTCTAAATTTAGGGATGTTGTTGGAGAACTTGTTGTTGGATCTGGTATTCTTTTATATACCCGTGCTGATGGTTATGTTTTTTCTTTTAAATACAGTCAAGACAGTCAAGCTCTTTTATGGAAAGATAAACTTACAACCATTTATACCTCTAAACTTAGCGTAAAAGATCCTAGTAAGTATATTGTAACAAGTAATGATGCCATCTTTTTCTATGATGTAAAAGATGGATCCAAAACAAAACAAGAACTACTTGGTACTAATTTTTCCCTGTATGAAACTCAAAGTTATATTTTTACAATCTCTTCTCAAGGTATAGTTCAAGCCTTGAAAGATGGTAAATTAAGTTTTGTTAAAGATCTTCAAGCAGATTTATCTCGAGGAGCTTTTATATATAATGATAGGGTATATTTTGCCTCTTCTCATAAAAAACTATATGGATTTGAATTTGTAGACTAGACTAGACTAGATTAGTTAGTTCCAAGGACCATCTATTTGAAATTCAGCCATGTACATCCCGTCAGTATCAGGATTCAAATATGGGTTAGTTTTTACCTCTTGTACTAGTCTTAGATTAGGGTATTTTTTAATAATACATGCTGAGATATCCTCATTTTCAGCATTTAAAATAGAACAGGTGATGTAGATAATCTTTTTTGTTGGTCTAATTCTACCTATAGCTTTATCAACTATTGAAAGTTGTAATGAAGTTATATCTTCGATTTTCTTTTCAGTTAAATTCCATTTTAACCAAGGAGATCTTCTAAGAGTTCCTAGTCCTGAACAAGGTACATCAAGAATTAAACAATCTACATCTAATGAAGTATGGTTGTGTTCTAGAAGATAAATATTTGATAAACCTGCTCTTTTAGCTCTGCTCTTTAGTTCTACTAATATCTGTTTTCTAACATCATTACAGTAAAAATTAGAATTTTGAAATCTAGTAGCAAGATTTAAGCTCTTTCCTCCCGCTCCAGAACAATAATCTACAACATTTTTGCAATCACAAAGATCAATCTTAGAACAAATCATCTGAGATGATTCATCCTGTACTTCAAAAAGTCCAGCTCTATATTCTTTCATGCTTTCTAGATGAATTTTAGAATCAATAGCTATACCATGAGTTAAAAGATGGTATCTGATATTACTATTATCTAGAATATCTAAAAGTTTAGATTTAGAGGTCTTTAAGGTGTTTACTCTGATAGTGGTAGAGGCTCTTTCCAAAAAAGATTTAAAAAGTTCTGTGTAATAATCTGGATATGATAACTTTAAGTTTTCTACTAACCAAGTAGGAAGAGAATATAGGTTTTCTTCAGAATTTAGCTGCTCTACATAAAAATGAAAAGAACTAATGTCTTGGTAATGTTCTTGTATAGCCTTCAGCGATACAGGTTGCATAAAGGAAAAAGTTTCTTTTTTTATTTCATCTAGAATAAGTTTAGGCTCTTTAGAAGATAGAAGATAAGATAAAAATAGAGGACAATAAAGATCTGATTTATTTAAAAGAGAAGAATAAGTATCTATATAGGTTTTATTTCTGATGTAGAAATAAAGACAATCTGAGATAAAAGATCTATCAGAGGAACCAAATTTTTTGTTTTCTTTAAAAAAAGAATACAGAAGTTTATCTGTAGGTATAGAAAAGATAGTTTCTTCAGATTTAGATAGAAGAAACATTATCTGATTAAACCTGTATTTTAAGTATTTGTAATGTGTATCTAAATTACTCATCCGTTTAATAACTTTTAAGGATTAAATAAGAAAATATTAAAATAGATAACTTATCTGCTTTTACCAACTAAAAGTGGTGCCATCTGTATTTACATTAATATACATAAAAAAGTAGATGAGAGGAACACTAAACCTGCTCATCTACCTTAATTAAATAACGAACGAAAACTAATTTCTTTCCTGTATTATAATAATATCTAACTATCTAACTCCATTCATCCATTTTGTGATTAGAGGAGAAAGAACCAGGATAAATACACCACCTGCAAGAGCGGTGAGACCTACACCGTTAAATACAGATAGAGAAATATCAAGGGTTTGTTCTACGGAGATGTTTTCATCTACAGCTGTAAGTCTAGCTATGTGTTTTCCAGCTTGGTGAGCTATAGAAGAGGATAAGAACCAGAATCCCATCATAAATCCTACTAGTTTTGCAGGAGATAGTTTTGTAACAAGAGATAATCCTGTTGGGGATAGAGCAAGTTCTCCGATAGATTGAAGTAGATACATAACTATAATGAAGATAGCTGGTATCATACCGTTTACAGCAAAAGATTTACCGAGTTGAAGTCCTACGAAACTTAGTCCCAGTAGAAGCAATCCAAAACCAAATTTGATTCCTGCTGGAGGATCAAAACGAGTTCCTGACAACTTATTCCAAAGCATAGAGAACAGAGGAGCAAGAACTATAATAAAGAATGGGTTAAAAGACTGGAAGTTAGAGGCTGTAAGAGAAACTCCTAAGAAAGTCTTATCAACATTCTTTAAAGTAAACACTGTAAGAGCAGATCCTGCAAGTTCAAAGAAGGTCCAGAACATTGATGTGAACAGTAACAAAATAATGATAACCCATAGTCTTTGTTTTTGAACAACATCATATTTAAATGAAACACCAAGTAAACCAAATATTGTTACTAGTCCTGCTACCCCTAGTACATAATCCATTAGATCATTTTTATTGATTAAAAAATAAGCTATAGGAACAAGAATCAAAGTTCCTAAACAAGTGTATATGAAACCGTTCTTATTAGCACCTTGAGGAACAAGTCCTTTATCTTCCAGTACCCCTTGTGATTGAGCTAAGAAGAATACGATAAGACCGATAATCATACCAGCTCCAGCAAGTCCGAAACCGTATGCCCAACCTTCAGTTTCTCCAATAGTACCACAGGTAAGACCAGTAAGAACAGCACCTACGTTAATACCCATATAGAATAGGGTAAAACCACTATCACGATATTTAGAATCTTCAGGATAAAGTTTTCCAATCAGACTCGATATATTTGGTTTAAAGAATCCGTTACCAAGTACTAGAAGTGATAGACCTACCATGAAAGTTACATTGTTTGTGATCATCAAAGAAATCTGACCTAGAGCCATTAGTACTCCACCCCAAACAATAGCTTTTCTATATCCTATAACTTTATCAGCAAGATATCCTCCAAGTAGAGGGGTTAGATATACTAAAGCACCGTAAGCTGCATACATTCCATAAGCTTCAGTCTCAGTAAGACCAAGCCCTGCTTTAAGACCACTTTCAGAAATAGAAGAGATAGCGTACAGTACTAAAATAGCTCTCATCCCATAGTAGCTGAACCTTTCCCACATCTCTACCATGAATAAATAGAAAAGAGCTTTCGGATGATGCTTTCGGTTCATTGTAATAATTAAAACAACCCATGCTATCATCACTACCCAAGCTATAGCCATTACCCCATAAGGGCCAATACCACCAGACATCCAAAAATCTCCTTTCAAAAATTAAAATTACACTAATTAAACTTTTTAAAGATCCTAATTAACACATATTGGCTAATTGGTCAATAAAAATATCCAATTTTTACAAGAGGTTAATTTTGTATCACGATTTACAATAGCAAAAAATCTTATTTTTGCTCCTTGTCTAGTTAAAAAAATGAGGGGTCTATACCAAAGAATCTCAGGCGTAATTGGTGAAATTAAAAAATAATTTAAAGTTATTTGTAATTTTACCGAATAAGAATTGACCTCTATATAAATTAATTAACTTTATGGAGCAAAATTATCATGTCTCAACCTTCGATTAAACCACAATATGGAACTTATGGATATCAACAACCTTTATATAGACCGGTTCGTGATGAAAGAATAACTCCAGTTTATAAAGACGGAGAAGGAACCGGAGCCTTTAATAAAAAAAGTAAAAAACTTGCCCTTTTAATCTGGGCACTTTCTCCAGCTATTTGTTTAAACAATCTGTATACGGGAAAGATAACTAAAGCCGTACATATAATGATAGCATATGTATTATCTAGTGTTGCATTATACTCTAACCAATTCCTAGCTAAGATTTTTCCATATTTTGGATCAACCATGTTTATATTAGGAACAATTGGAATGTTAGCTCTTTTATGTAACTGGGGGTTAGAGTTTTTCCAAATTGTGTTATCTAACTCATTAGATGAAAGATCTTCTAATCATCATAAATCATCTGATGTAGTAAAAAGTAAAACAATAGCTCTTCTTTTTTGTTTTTGTTGTGGAGTATGTTGTGCTCATAACTTGTATCTAGGAAGAGTTCATAGAGGGGTGTTCTTACTTGCAGCCCCATGGATGTTAACTGCTGCGTACTTGATGATAGCACTTTTTATGAAAGGAAGTTATGAAGGCTTAGCTACTTCTGCAATTGGTTTACTATCTGCTATCTTTATCCTTGGAATGTTTATTAACTGGATTATAGAACTATTTCAAATTCTATCTGGTCGTATCGTAGATGATTATGGAAGAATGGTTCAATTAAAATAATTGATTGAATTATCAGAAGGAGTTTTATCAATGGAAGATTATTCAAAAAAAAGCAGTTATGGAAGTTTTGGATACAAACCACGTACTCCTTTAACTACAGATAGTAACTCTATTAGTGGAGTTTATAATCAACAAAGTTTGAAACCAAATTATAGGACTATCGATAACAGCACTGATAGAATAGATCGGACTAAAAATAGCTCCTTTGCAATGAAGAGCATAAACTCCTTTACTGAGTTCAATATTAATAAATATGATGGAGTTAAAAAATATTTAAATGAACATCTTACGGATACTCATAAAAATATTATTAATTTAGTTTTTTGGGGAATCTTTTTATATTTTACCTAT
>JAEEGL016329793.1_pt1 | contig 12714 bp, 17 predicted proteins | sample 9134231 | NCBI WGS metagenome assembly JAEEGL01 (sample SAMN16246548, study PRJNA631951) | gut metagenome | biome: gut microbiome; feature: rumen; material: fiber-attached | host: Bos | place: Iran: Karaj | collected 2018-10 | reverse complement strand
CAGGCATTGCTGGGCCAACTTGGAAACGAATATATTCTATTCCGCAATCTTGCGCAGGTGGACGCCGCCAAGCAGACGCGCCTCACGTCATTTGTCCTCATCGCAAAGCATAACAACTGCGCTGTCGATATCAGGGAACTCATGCATGAATATGCGGTGGGTGACGAGGAGGTCAGGGAGAATCTGTTCCGCCATATCGCCACAGAGAACGGCTTTAAGGTCAAGACAGTTAAACTCTCCTGGAAAAAGATGCAGGACAGCCTGACCATAGTGCCTTTTATCGCCATCAAGAAAGATGGCAACTACGCCGTGTTCAGCGGAATGAAAAAGGATGAGGACGGCACATTCCGCGCCGCTTTTGTGGACCCCTCCTCCACACAGTTCAATACACCTGACAAATTCATATTCTACACCCAGGAGCAGTATGAGGAGGAATACAGCGGTAAGTTCGTCCTGCTCAAGAAGGAATACAAGTTGACGGACGAGAACCAGCCCTTTAGCCTGCGCTGGTTCATCCCCGAATTCGTTCGCAACAAGGGCGTATTCGGCATGATTGCCCTCATGGTGGCAATGCTCTCGATTTTCTCGCTGATAGTGCCATTGTTCTTCCAGATAGTGGTGGACAAGGTACTTGTCAACCAAGCCTACAATACTCTGAACGTGCTGGGCATCGGTATCGTTGTGGTCATTCTTTTCAATGCGCTGGTGAGTTACGTGCGCAGTTATCTCCTGCTGTTCGCCACCAACAAAATTGATATATCCACGGCCACTAAGACTTTCACCCACCTTATGAGGTTGCCTGTGGACTTCTTTGACAGAATCCCCTCTGGCGTTCTGTTGAAGCACATGCAGCAGACAGAGAAAATTAGGGGCTTCCTCTCGGGACAACTGTTCTTCACCATTCTGGATGTGCTGTCCCTCTGCATTTTCTTCCCATTCCTCCTGCTCTACAGTCCCACCTTGACCTTTGTTGTGCTAGGCTTCTCCGTGCTCATGGCGCTGGTCATCGCCAGCCTCATAAAGCCATTCCAGCGCCGTCTGGACGAGTTGTACCAGGCAGAAGGAAAACGGCAGAGCATGTTGGTGGAATCTATCCACGGCGTCAAGACAGTCAAGTCACTGGCGCTGGAGCCAGTAGAGAAGAAGATATGGGATGATTCCACCGCATACGCCATCAAGTCATATTTCCGCGTGGGCAAAATCTCCATGATTGCCCAGAGCATAAGCCACATGTTGGAAATGCTGATGACAATCTGCGTGATATGGCTTGGTGCGCATCTGGTGTTCGACCATGTGATTACCATTGGTGCATTGATTGCTTTCCAGATGCTGGCCAACAGAGTTACTGGTCCTCTGGTGAAAATGGTGGGCCTCATACATGAGTATCAGCAGATTGCACTGTCCGTGCGCATGTTGGGCGTAGTGATGAACACGCCTGCTGAACCTGCAGGCGGCGGCGTTAGGAACCAGATTCGTGGCCAAATTGAATTCGAGAGTGTCAGTTTTCGCTATCAGCAGGACCTGCCATTCGTGGTAAAGAATTTCAATCTGGGCATACCTGCGGGAAGCACGGTGGGTTTTGTGGGGCGTTCTGGCTCAGGCAAGACCACCGTCACAAAGTTGCTGCAGTCCCTGTATCCAGTCACCCAGGGGCTTATCAAGGTGGACGGCATCGACATTCGCGAACTGGACAAGGCACACCTGCGCCGCAACATAGGCGTGGTTCTCCAGGAGAACTACTTCTTCAGCGGCTCTGTCAGGGAAAACATTTCGCTTCCTAAACAGAACGCAACTCTTGAGGAAATCATCTATGCCTCCAAACTTGCAGGCGCCGATGAGTTTGTACAGAAACTGCCACGGGGATATGACACGATACTTGAGGAGAATGCCTCCAACCTGTCTGGCGGGCAGAAGCAGCGCCTGGCAATTGCCCGCGCATTGCTGACTAATCCGCCCATCTTGATATTCGACGAGGCGACCAGCGCTCTTGACCCGGAAAGCGAGGAGGTCATTCGCAGAAACCTGAGGAACATAGCCCGTGGAAGGACGGTCCTCATCGTCTCGCACAGGCTTAGCATTGTCAGCCATGCGGACAAGATTGTGGTGCTGGACAAGGGCGAAATCACTGGCTTTGGAACGCATAAGGAACTTATTTCCAAGCCTGGCATCTACCGCGAATTCTGGAACCAGCAAATGAGAGTGGAGGATTAAGGACAATGAAAGACAATACTCCTGCTGAAGTGATTGAGTTCCAGCCTGATGCGCTGGAAATACGTAACGCCCGCCTGCCTTGGGGCATAAGGCTAAGCGTATGGATTCCGTTCCTGCTGCTTGTTCTGGCGATTGTATGGGCATTCATCGCACAGGTGGATGTGGTGGTCCAAAGCACGGGTACACTGGTGACCGACCAGCAGACCATCGTCATGAAGCCCTTGGAACGCTCCGTCATACAGAGCGTTAACGTAAAAATCGGGGATATCGTTGCGAAGGACCAGATTTTGATTACATTCGACCCCACCATAAACAGGGCTGAGGCAGAACGTCTAGACAATGAGATGAAGGCACTCCAGGCAGAACTGTCTCGTCTCCAGGCTGAGTTCTACAATAAAAAATACGAAGGCGGCAAAACGCAGTTCGAAAAGTGGCAGTTGACTATCTTTAGCCAGAGGCAGGAATATTACCTGGAAAGGATGAATTACTTTGGAGAGGCAATGTCCCAGATTCGTGCTTCTATGAAAAGCAGGAAGGACAGCCTGGCAAAGCAACGGGAAAGGCTGGAGGCAATCAAGGGACTTGAGGAGATTTTCAAGAAATTGCAGGAAAAGGGCGCGGCTCCCATGAAGGAGTATATCGAGATGTCCATCAGCCGTATGGAAATGGAAAGCACTGTTGACCAGTTGGAAAACGATTTGCTGGAGTTGCAGCACAGGCTGGGTACTACTCAGGCGGATAAGAATTCGTTCATCCAGCAATGGAGGAATAGCATTGCCGAGGATATGGTGAAGGTAGACAGGACCTTGGCCTCTACCAGCAAGGAATACGAGAAAGTGGAGCAGTTGATAGAATATGTGCACTTGAAGGCACCCTGCGAATGTGTCGTTCACGAAATTGCAGATTTCTCGCCAGGCTCGGCTGTGAGGGAGGCGGAAGCGCTAATTACATTGGTGCCTCTAGAAGGCAATATTGAACTGGAGGCGGAAGTGCGCCCTCTTGACATTGGAAAGGTTACGCCTGGTGCAAATGCACGCGTCAAATTGACGGCATACCCATTCCAGAAGCATGGCACACTGGGCGGCGTGGTGCGCAACATTTCCGAAAACACCTTGCAGAAAAACATGGGCGCACAGCATATTACATCTTATCGCGCCCGTGTCACCTTGAATGGCAAACTTCATGGCGTAAAGGACAGTTTCCGCCTCATACCAGGCATGGAGGCGCAGTGTGAAATCAAGTGCGGCAGGCGCCGCGTAATAGAATATGTGCTTTACCCGCTGATTAAAGCCCTGGATGAGGCTGCTAGGGAGCCGTAGCCAGAACCGCATTCATGGCAAGTTGGTCGATGTTTTCTGGCGTTATGCTATGGTAATGTATTCCGCCGCAAGAATGCGGCGGCACAGAACCACAAGAATGCGGCGGCACAGAGCCACAAGAATGCGGCGGCACAGAACCTTTCTGTGCCTCGCCGTTTTCGGCGAGGTGGTTCTGTGCCTCGCCGTTTTCGGCGAGGTGGTTCTGTGCCTCGCCGTTTTCGGCGAGGCGTAGCCATAAGCAAATCTGGTTGAGTATTGCTGCGTCAGTGCGCGTCATTGGCTTTTCCTGCGTTGTATAGGGCCAGGCGGCTGGGGCTAGCAGAAGAAGACGTCCCTCCGCACAGGCATCGAAAAGGTGTCCGACTGGTTTTTCCAGTTTAGCAAAGCCCATGTTGCGCAATGCAATCAGCGGCAGTTTTCGTTTATGAATTTCAAGGGCTATTTGGCGTTCCCCATCTGAAATGCAGGGGCTTATTATCACTGCCCCATGGCCTGCTGCCACGATGGCATCTTCTAGGCGTTCCTCGTATTCGTGTGTGGATGATGCTATGATTGGCTCCCCATTTGCGTCCTTTGCTATCTTTAGACCGCCGCCAGACTTGGGGACGCGGTTCCATGCGAGATACCGCCGCGAACATTGCACTTGGTGTAGTGGCCTTGAAAGAAGATGCCTGTTGCCTAGTGCCTCAAATTGCCCGATGAACCGCCCATTGTCCAAAGGCAGAGAAAGCAAAGCCACACGCGAGAAGAGATATGGATTTGCTCGCTTCTCAGCCAGGCGGGCTGGATTGGCGCGGATATAGGCAATCATTGACGCAAGTTGTCCTTCATGCAAGAGTATCGTGTCTTGGAGCCTTCCGCCCATTTGGGACCGCCGCAAAAATGCGGCGGCACAGAACTGTTCTGTCCCTCGCCGTTTTCGGCGAGGTTTATATTTCGCCAGCGTTTGGTTGCGCCTGCCTTGAAGCCGCGTATGAGTGCGCCTAGCGGCTTGGGCAATGATGCTTCTACGAACACGATAAAGTGAAAATGCTCGGGCATCAACTGTTTCTCAATTATCTTGACCTGCGTGTAGAGACAAGGCATTTCCTCAAGCGCCTCAAGCACCGCTTTGCCGTATGGGGTAGGGGATATAATCCATTTACCGCCGCAAGAATGCGGCGGCACAGAACCACAAGAATGCGGCGGCACAGAACCGTTCTGTGCCTCGCCGTTTTCGGCGAGGCTAAGGTGCCCCAGCCACTCTTGCCTGCGGTCCTCAAGGGTTACTGTAATCATGTATATGGCACGCTGGGTGTAGTCCCAATCAGCGAGGCGGCGTGTCATGCGGTGTTTGTATAAACACAAAAGAGGTTTACGTACGTTGGGGGAGGTTTGGTTAGGTTGAGATTGGTTTAGGGGAGGTTATGCGGGATTGAGTGTGCGGTTTGGGGAGGATGTGATTTTGGGGGAGTGTGCGGATGAGAGTGTGCGGGCAAAAAAAGAGGCCCAGTCGAGAGTGTTTCGACTGGGCCTTGATTTTATCCGAAGCGTTTCTTCAGTGCCTCTATGGCCTTGACGAGTTGCGCCTGCGTCAGTGCCGAGAATGCCTTTGGCGGGGCATCCAGGTGGTTTGCTCTGGCGATGAAGCCGAGGAGCCAGGCGATGTCATTGCGGATGGGCGGAAGGCTTGGCTTCAACTGGTGGAAGACGGCTATGAGTTTCGACACGAGGGGCGAATTGGACGCCGGCGCCGATGGGCTGCGCTTCTTTATCGCCACATACACCTTGACGCGCTGCTCGGGGGTGAGGAGCGTGGATGATTCCACGCCAGCGATGCGGCGCAGGAGTTCGCGGTACTCGCCGTCTGGCAGGTTGGCGTTTTTCTGCGCTATCTTGATTGCTGCGACTGAGACTGGCATGGCGTCACCTCGTAGGCAGGCGGTCGCGCCCTTCGTAGTCAGCCAGGGCGGCGCGGAGGAACTTGAGGTCCATTGTGATGCGGGACTTTGCAGCCGCCGCAGACGCATCCTGAAGCAGCCACCAGAGACGCCTTGCGCCGCCGCGCCCCTTGTCGTTGGCGGTCTTGAATGCGAAGTCCAGGAGTTCATCTGTGGGTTCCATGTAGGGCCGTAGTATGTCCGCGCATTCTTCGCGGGATATGAAGTCCGGGATTATGAGTTTGTCGCGGAATCTGCCTATGAACTGCTCCAGGTATTCGCCGAGGCCGCTGTGTGAGCACTCCCGCATGAAGTAGTCCGTGGCGATGAAGGCCAGGGCCACGCCCGTGCGGTCGTGGAGGCGGCGCAGGTACTCCAGCGCCCTGGCGCGTCCTGCGCGTGACGGGATGAGGCGGGCGCATTCGTCCAGGATGATGATTGCGCGATGGCCTGTGAGGAACGCCTCCAGTGTGGCGGGGGCTGTTCCCACAGCCGATGCGACGGCTGCCGCGATGTCAGCAGTGCCTGTCGATACGGGGCAGTCGATGTAGTACGCGTCCTTCTTTCGTGAGGCCCATGCGGTTGCGGCGACTGTCTTGCCGCGCCCTGTGCGTCCCTGGATGAGGACGCATGCCTGGCGGTTGATTGCGTAGTCCAGTGTTTCGTTGATTGCCTTGGTGAGGATTGTCTGGTACATTGGTTGTTTCCTTCTTGTTGTTGGTTGATTGCAAGCCTTATCCGCCGGCTGAAGCCGGCGGCTCCGATAGTTTATTCTTCGGTGGCCAGTATGGAGCGGAGGCTTGGTGCGTCCGTCCTGTCAGTTTCGTCTGTTTCCTCGTCCTGGGCGAGTGCTGTGAATATGTCCACTCGCTCCTCTGGGAAGTCGTGGCGTGCCTCGTTGATGAGCTGCTGGAGGTCCGCATCGACTGGCGGCTGCTCCTGCTCTGGCTCGCGTAGGGCGTATTTGGTGTAGGAATGCTCTGCGCCCTTGACGGAGCCTATTGTGCCGAGGCGGACGAGGCCGCTGTCCTTTGGCGCGTTGAGCAGTTCGTATGGCGAGAGCAGGTGGAGGCCGCCCGTGAGGTCGTTAAGCGCGGTCAATGCCTGCTTCATCTGGCGGCGCTGGCGTGCAAGCAGGTCAGCCAGGGCGTCCCTTGCCTCGGGCGCATCGGCGAGGGCGGGGACTGGATCGCGGCGTGTGGCTGTGCAGATGAACGAGCCGTCAGGCCTGTAGCAGTGCAGGCATTCGTCGGAGACTGGGTCCAGTTTGACCACCACGGAATCGCCCACCTTGAGGTCGTCGCCGATGTATCGCCTGCCCGCCAGTGTGACTGCGGGGCCGCGCACGACCTTTCGGAGGCCTACAGGGCGGCGGAAGGCCTTTGCCATTGCGTCCTCGGAGAGTGGCTGGTAGCGTGGGCGTGCCTCCCATACGTCTGCGGGGCATTTGTTCTCCAGGATGATTGACTTCTGGGGGCGCTGGTGGAAGTCCCTGAGCCATGCGGTGAAGGCCTCAATGAACTGCTGGAGCGAGGGGAGGTCCTCCGGGTGGCGGTCGTACCACTCGGCGTCCATGGTTCGTTCGCCAGGCTTGCTGCCCAGGTAGTCGGGCATGGACTTGTCGAAGCCTCGCATCATGTTGGCGAATTCGCGTTCGATGGTCTTTGCGCGGGCGTTGTACGCAATGGAGTTGGTCATGGATATGCCCAGTTCCTGGAATATGGAGAAGTCGCGCCCCGCGATGTTGAGGGGCGTGGAGAATCCCTGGGCTGTGTAGTCCTTGCCGTTGTCGAAGTATGCGTAGCGCGGGGGGACGCCGTACTCGTAGCAGTATATGGCGAGGGTGTTCGATATTGCGCCCGCGTCTATGGGGTCCGTGGAGATAGTCCAGGCGGCGAAGTAGTTTGATGCTGCGTCCAGTAGTGCGCAGATGGTGGGGCGCACTGCCCGCCACTTGTTCGCCTGGTCATCCCACACGCGGCATCTTGTGTCGAAGGTGCGTGAATCGCCCACCACCATGTCGCCAGGTAGGATTGCGGACCAGTCGCGGTCTATGTAATCCACGAACATGTTCTTGAAGGCGGTGCCGCCGTCCCTTCCGATGCAGACGATTGCCTTGTCTATCTTCCTTAGATAATATGCCGCCTGGTTGAATGTAGGCGGGACAATCGAAGTGTTGTCCCTGCGGAGGCGCTTTACCGCCACGTCGTATGCCTGCGTCATGGGCAGGCGGTGTGACGAGAGCCATACTGCGCAGAGGTACTTGTAGAAGTCTGGGCTGCCTACAGGTTCGCGGCGGCCCCTTGCGTATCCGTCCGCCAGTCGCTGGAGGATTTCGGGTTCCTGGCGCGAGGTGTAGTTGCGGGGGACCAGGGGGGACCAGTTGCGGTATGAGGAATAAGTCAGGGTGCATACGCCGTGCTTGCCGCCCTTGGCGAGATTGGGGAAGTTCTCCATGTAGCGACTGCGGACGAGGCCAGCCGCGTCCTCCAGGCCCAGCCGCTGCGAATCGGCGAATGTGCGTACCATGAGGACGAACTTGAGGCGCTCCTTGGCCTTTGCGGCTGCCTCTGCGGGGAGGCTTGCCAACGGCACGGAGCATGGAGTGCTGCGGCGTGGGACGGCTGGTAGATTCGCCTTGCGCAGGACTGGGAGCTGCGCTTCCGGCGTGGCAGGCGCCGTGGCGCAGTCAGGCTGGTCATTGGCGGCGGGCTGTTGCTGCTGCTGTTTCTGGTTTCGGAGTGCGAGTAGTTGCTTGAGGTCCATGTGATTTTTCCTTTTGCTAGTGTATCATGATTCAGTTGGACGGGATTTTTTTACGCCAGCCGGGGAGGGCTGGCGCGTTCTATATGTTCTCGGTAAGTGTTGTGATGTCGCTGTCCAGTTCGGCGAGCATTTCGGATAGCTGCGACTTCAATGCCAGCATGGAAGTCAGGTCCGCATTGGACCCGTAATAGACCTTGGCCGCGTCCACCAGGCGCCGCGCCGCCAGGGACGCGGAGGATGCCTGGGAGTGGGTGGAGACCATTGTGGCTATTGTCTCGTCCGAGGCGGAAGTTAGGTCGCTGAAGAAGCGGTCTATGCCAGGTATAGTGAGTTGGGTGTGGCACTTCGCCTCACCGAGCCATTCGGCCACCGCCGCGCGAACCTCGTCCCTGGACATTGTCGCCAGGGCGGTGTATCTTGTCACAAACGGCAGAAGGGCGTTGGCGGCGGTCTTGTGTATGCGGTATAGGGCAAGCAGTTTCTGCAGGTCCAGGCTGAAGAGCAACTGGAAGCATGGGGCGTTGCGGTATGCCAGCAGCACATCTCCGATAGCGCGGCGGTGGTGCAGGTCGTCCCCTTCGAGGCCGCTGCAAGCCGCCGCCCACTTGACCCATTCCTGGGCGTCGTCAAAGTGGCGGCGGGCGTGGGATAGCAGCATTGCCATGGAGGGGATGGCGATCTTGGTTGATTCGGCCAGGTATTCGATGGTCTGGGTGGCGGTGTCCAGGTCCTCTGGGAGTATGCCGCGCTTGATGTCCGCCAGCGTGTCCAATACGGGACTGGCGTAAACCTCTTTTGTGCCGAGTGTATCAGATACACTCGCGTAAACCTCTTTTGGCTGGAGTGTATCAGATACACTCGCGCAAACCTCTTTCATGTCCTCCTTCATGGTCGCCTCACTTTGCCAGCAGTGCCTTGGCGATGTCGTATGTGGCCAGGTCGCCTGAGATTATGGCTGCTGCGCCGTTGAGGTCGAACCCGTCGGCGATCGCCTTCTCGACCTGCTTCTTGTCTATGGACGATGTGACCTTGTAGAGGTCCAGGCCGAACTTGTCCGAGATTGCCATTAGGGCCTCTTCGCTGAGGACTTCCAGTTTTGTGGCGGTGCGGAGACCGTATGTTCCCCACGGCGTCTTGCGCTTGCGTGGCTTCACGAAGCGGTCCTTGTGTGATGTGATGTAGATGGAGAGCTCGTTCACGAGGATCTTTAGCGCCGCGCGGTCGTTGGCTGTGTCGTCTTCCAGCGCGGCCTTGATGTCTGCGATGCGCTTGTCTGCGGCGGCCTGCTTCTTGCGGATTGAGATTTCGAGTTGTGCGAGTTGCGCGAAGAGTTCGTCCGCCTCCGCGACCGATGTCCCTTCGATGCGTCTGTTGTCGTTGATGATTGGCATGTTATCTGTCCTCCCATTTTTCGATGATCGCGTTCACCAGGCCCAGCGTCCAGCATAGAATTGCGGGGCCGAACAGGACGGCGAGTATCGCCGCGCCGTGGAGGTATGTGATTTCGGGTCTCATTTGTACTCCTTCGGGGTTACTGTTGCTTCCTTGATATATATGTGTATGTGCTCGATGAACTCCTGGAGGGCGTGGGCATGGCTGGTCGCCAAGATGGGGTTCGCCTCCGCGACGGCCTTGCAGATGTAGGCCTGGACGGGTGCGTATTGTTGCGGGGCGGCTGAAGCCGCCCGCTCCGAGAGATTTGCCGCCCGCTCCGATTGTTGCGGGGCGGCTGAAGCCGCCCCCTCCGAGGGATTTGCCGCCCGCTCCGAGGGTTCGGGTTCGTCGGCGAGGTGGATACGGAGTTGCTCTGGCGCGGAGGCCTTTGGCTGCCAGCGCAGTTTGCGGACCTCGGAGAGGTACCAGGGCATGTTGCTCAGGATCTGTTTTGTGTGGCCGTCGAACCACAATGTGGCGACGCGCTCCGCGAAGTCGGCGGCGATTGCCACTGCCTGGCCGGAGCCGCCTGCGGCGCGGATGAGCGCCCGCATCGCGGACGCCAGTGTGTCGAAATTCTCCTTTTTCTGGTTCATTTGAGTTCCTCCCTGGTTCTGTTGCGTCTCTGCTCTGCCTCCGCTGCGGCGTTCGCCCTTGCGGTGCCAGGCGTCCATCCCAGAAGGGCGTCCACCATGTCCAGCACTCGCCTGGACAAGGTCAGGCCGTGGATTGCCTGGCTGACATTCGCCTTGCCGCAGCCAAGCAGGTCTGCGACCTGGAGCTGAGTAAGCCCCTTCGCCCTCATCGCTGCCTGTGTCGGGTTTTCCATTGTCTTTTTCCTTTTTGTGGGTTATAGTATGTTTGTTTAGAAAACGGCATTAATGTAACTACATAATTTTGTAGTTCAAATACAAAACTATAAAATTTTATGATTTTACCTATAAAAATCATATAAAATTATGGAAAGAGATGAAATAATAAGGTTTGGCAAATGGGTCAAGGAGCAGCGGAAACTACGAAAAATGACCCAGTTGGGGCTTGCCGCTGCCCTGAATCTTGCGGGAGGCACGATAAGTGCCATTGAGCAGGGGACTATTGCAGCCATAGGGCCTAAGATGAAAGAGACTATAGAAGCCTATTTTAGGGGCGATTGTCTCAAGGTGGAAAAAACTGTAAACATAGACCTTGTCGAAAAACTTGCTGAAGTTGTTGCCGCGCCAGATTTCAAAGACAAGGTTGATGTTATGTGCAAAACTTTAGGATGCACGCCCAGGGAAGCCATAGTAATGATGTTTGAAATGGAAAGACGAAAATTAACTACATAATTTATTGATTTATATATACTAACTTTTATATTAAGGCTCGCAGTCAGGGAACTGCGGGCCTTTTTTGTTCCTCCCCCAGCCCGCGTCCCTGTGCTGCGTTTACCACAATCAACAACGGAGGCAAGACTATGAAATCACGGGCGAAGAGGTACGATGACGATGACACGCTGCGTGGCGGGATGCCTACGCAGGGAAAGCTGGTGGCCATGGCGCAGAGGACAGGCGGCGTATTGACGACGATACTGCTGCTGAAGGACGGCAGCGCATGGCATGTTACGCATGTGCTGGCTGATTTCGCCGGGATAGCGGGGCACTGCCACACTGCACAGGAACTGCTGGAGAACCACGCCAAGAGGCAGGGAGGGTGCGAGGAATGAACCTTTCTTTTGAACTCAGATGCTGCAAGGCGAAATGGGCCCGCATTCTGCGTGGGATAAGGAGCGAGAAGCTGATGGTTGCGGCATTGAAGCTGCGTCTTGAGGAGATGCAGGGCATTGTGCATGCCATGGAGATTGACAGGCTCCACAAGGAGGGCGTTCTGTGAGCAGGTGGCTTGACGGCGAGATAAGGCGCGAGGAAGTATACGGCCTGGATGAACTGCGGGCGGGGGACATACTGCTGTTCCACTATCCGCGCACTTGCACCGTCACTGGTCTTTGCCGCAGTTGGATAGAGCGGGTGCAGAGGCGTCTGCTGGTGGATTTGGGCGTGTCCGAGGGCATTGCTTGGCTGTATGCCAGGTACACGCACGTTGGCATGGCCGCGATGCAGTCCCTTGGCACCTTCGATGTGCCAGGCGTCAGGGCCAGCAGCATAGTTGAGATGACCACTCCCAGATGCCGCATCGGGCGCTGGGAGGATGTGCCTTATGGCACGGAGCTGCTTGTGCGCCGCCTTGCGGACGACGAGCCAGGCGCATACGGCGCACTTGCTGTGGCGCACGGCATGGACGAGGCGCGGGATGGCGTCCCCTATCCGTACACGGAGCTGCTGTCATACTGGGTTTGGAGCTGGTACATCGGCAAACTGACGCTGGGGCGCAGGTTCCGCGACATATTCACTTCCCCCGAAAGGGACGTGTGCAGCGGAAGCGTCTGGCGCTGGCTGAGCGAGGCGGGCGCGGTGCCTTGCCACGAGCGGCCAGAGGCCTGGTACCCCGCACGTTTCGCCGCCGAGAACAGCCTCTTCCGCACAGTGGGCGTATGGAGGCTGATATGATTTTTATTCTGGGGAGGTGGGAAGGGTCCGAGGGACCCTTCCCACCTCCCCAGGCCCCACCCTCTATCCCGTGCTGCGGCGCACTGCCGTTCCGCATTCGCGGAACGGCGATGCGCCTGGGATGGAAGGTAGTGGAGGAAGGAATTCCCCAGGGTCGCAAACGCAAATGGTAGGAAAAGACGTGGTCTGGGGATGGCGGTGGACGCGGGCCGCCTTCCAGGGCTTTGCCAATTTTCTCCCTGGACAAGCAATGCGTGGCAGCATGGAGAGACATGCGACATTTTGTGATTACACTCCAGGGCGGCGGGTTTTTGCTAGTTTTCCACCGCCGCCCATGCCGCCTGATAGTTGCCCCAGCCTGCGGGGTCCCTTGCCGGCGGCATTTAATAGGCAAGGGGGGCATTAGGCGCGAGCCAGGCTACGCGCCAAGCAGGTGACCTGGCATATTCGACGAGCCGAGGGGGCGGGGCCTTTGCCCCCGTCCCCTCTTTTTACAAGGACAAGTGAGATTCAAGGAGGTAT
>JAEEGL016091430.1_pt1 | contig 12714 bp, 11 predicted proteins | sample 9134231 | NCBI WGS metagenome assembly JAEEGL01 (sample SAMN16246548, study PRJNA631951) | gut metagenome | biome: gut microbiome; feature: rumen; material: fiber-attached | host: Bos | place: Iran: Karaj | collected 2018-10 | reverse complement strand
TTCTTTCTACTACTTTACCAGTTACTTCAATAACATATTCGTTTTTTAATGAATTAGCTATTTCATAGTTTTTATTATCAGGATTTACTACTATTTGAATAATACCTGTTTTATCTCTTAAATCGATAAATAATAATCCTCCTAAGTCACGTTTTTTAGCTACCCATCCAGCTAGTGTTACAGTTTTACCAACAGATTTCATGTCTATTGTTTCATTGAATACTTTTTTCATATTTATCCTTCTTTCTATAAAATAAAAACTAGTTTCATCCACAAGGGACGAAAACTAGTTATTCCGCGGTACCACCCAATTTACTTAAATTATTTAAGTCTCTTTTATTATAACGGTTATCACCGGACTTACGTCAACTCCAAAGTGTCCTTCAAAATACTATCATACTAGCTTTCACCATTTACTAGCTCTCTATAAATCAGGTATTCTTACTCTTCTTTTTCTTCGTTTCTACGTGTATTTTATATCTTTTTATATTTTTAGTCAATTATACTTTTCTTGTTATAGTTCTTTTATTAGCTTGATTAATGTATTCTCTTAAATATAAACGAGAATCTTCAAATGAATGAAGTGTCATGTATTCTAAAATAGAATTAGGGCGCTCTATAATTCTAGTTACATCAGGAGCAATTCCACATTGTTCTAAATACATTTCTGGATTTCTAGTTTGTGGTGGAATATAACTACAAATATCTCTTCCTGAATAGTAATTCATTGAACGACCATTGAATACTATTACTTCGTCTTGACTAATAATATAACCAAAGATTGCACTGAAACCTGACTTAGTTTTCTTAACTTTTACATAGTTATCCATATGACCAGGGTCCATTGCCATGGATTTTATTGTATTATCTTTATCTAATTCAATAATAAAATTACCACCATTTTTTAGATCTACTACGATTTTACCGTCTACTTCACGTTTAGAACCTCTAACTACATTAGCACTAATTTTGTTTAATAATCTTCTATCAGCTCCAGTTAAAAGAATTCTATGAGAATATAATAATTCATCTATAAAACTATATTTCATTTTATACACTTCCTTATTCTAAATTAATTATAACATTTATTATTTTTTTTAGTCAAACTAATTACTATCTATAGTTGACAAGTAATTTTTTAAATAACCACTATATTCTAAATACATTTTATGGTTATTGAAATATATTGGTCTTACTACATCTGGTAATTTAATATCTATATCAGCGTATTCTATTAGATATTTAACAAATTCTGAACAATAAAAATAGTCTTCTCTTTGTACTTTTATATGGAACGCTGATAGAAATAGTCCCAAAACGTTGAAGTGATATTTTTCAGGATTTGATTTAAAATCATTAAGTTTACTTTTAATTTTATTATATTGAATACTTGTTACTTCAATTGAATAAACAGCACACTTAGTATTTTTAAATCTTTTAAATGTTCCTATATTTATTCCTTCTTTAACAAAACCTCCTATAAAAGGATTATAAGGATTTAGTCTTCCGAAGGAATACAATTCATTAAGTTCTCTATCTAATGATAGTGATGCATGACAATATTTATCTCCAGTATATAGTCTTATTATTCTAGATAAAATTGTTCCGGTATAAGATAATAAGATATATATTTTTTTCTTACCTAGCATATAACCACCTTATATTTAATATAAATTGGTATAAAAAAAATATCAAGAATTTCTTGATATTTATTTGGCATTATATACCATTTTTTCAAATCTTATATTATTATCTTCAAGGTTAAATTCCATTACATATTTGGCAAATACATCATATGATATTTCTTTACCATTTACAGTATAAACATCTTTTTCATATTCGTATTTAACATTATCATATGTTGCTTTACCATTTTTTTCTTTAGATATTGTATAGTAATCATTCTCATAATCATAAGCAATCCAATAGTTAGCATAAGAAAGTTTTAATGTGTCATTTTCAATACTTGAAGATAGGAAACGTAGTACTTCTCCTTCATAAGCACCTTCACAACCAGTAGCATAAGTTTCTGCTACATATTTACCATTTTTATATAATAGGATAGTTGCTCCTAAACTATATTGAGCATCTTTATTATTTTTTAACTTAGTTAAGAATGATATATCTTTAAAATACTTAGTATAATCATCTGGAACTATTGTAACCGTTTCATCCGCTTTTAAGAATCCAAGTTTACTAATAACCATTTTTCCTTTTAAATCATCACTTAATTCATTAATGGTTACAGTCTTTTTATTTAATGGCATATCTGGAGCACCACATAATTCATATGGTATTAATGATTTAGCTTCTTTAGTAAGTTCTTCTTTATCATATTTGTTTGTTCCTTGTTCTTCAGTTTTTTCTTCAGGCTTTTCTTCAGTTTTTTCTTCAGACTTTTCTTCAGTTTTTCCTTCATCGACAGGAGTTTTTTCTTCATTTGTATTATTGTTTGAACTCGTTTCTTTAGTTGGTATATTGTCTTCTAATAAAGTTTTATCTTTTTGTCTGGCACCTAATAAGTATCCTATAGCAAATATTAAGCCAATAATAATAATTACTAGTAGAATTATTACACTTTTGCTTCCGTCTTTTACTTCTTCTTTTTCTTTCATATATTCAACCTCTATTCTATTATCATTATATCACAAAAAAAAAGAATAATAGTAATTATTATTCTACTTTAAATGATATCTTGTATTAAGTGTCTTGTTATAACCTATTGCTGTTCCATCGCTCTTAATTATTAGTAAGAACCACCACTTAATATTATTAGGCAGAGATTTGTCTGTTTTATCTATACCATCCATAAATACCGTATCTGGTTTTAATTCTAAAGAATAGATATTATTTTCTTCTACTCTTTCTTTAAATATCTTAGTATAATCTTCTTCAGTATATCCCATTTCTTCTAAGGCTTCTTTACCTTTTTTATAGGAATATGTTCCACTATAATAATCATCTTTTATATTATCTTTATTGTTGTATATATAGAATTTATGTTCTTCGTCAAAAATAAATAATTCATCATCAGCACTTTCCCATTTCTTTAATAGAGTATATTCTTTTATATTATCATTACTATTATTTGATACTACTGTCTTAGTATTAGAATCAATTACTCTTTGTACTATTACATAAGAAGTAATGAAAAGTAAAAGTGCTATTACACATAAAAGGATGGCATTTGATAATTTGCCATCGGATAATTTTACTTCTTTTTTCTTTTTATCTTTTCTTTTTTTAGTTTGATTATTATGTTTAACTACCAATGGTACTTGTATTTCACTAGTATTTAGATTTTCTTTTATTTTTTCTAGTTCTTTTTCATCTTGCATACAAATACCACCTTTCTTTATTTTTCTTGTACGTAATTAAACATAGCTGTTAGTTCATTAGTCATAGTTGTAGGTTCTTCATATTTTTCTCTATCTATTGAAGCTCTAATAACAACTGTTATACTTTCTTTACTCTTTATTTCTTTTATATCTTTATCATATGTAAATACAACTATACTATTTGGATCTTTAATTGTATAAATAGTGTCTGTAAGTTTTGCATCCAATAAACCATTATTAGTTATAGTTACACGATATTCTACTGAATCTTCAGAAGTGTTTAATACTGGGTTTACTGTTAAAATACCTTCACTATATTTTATATTGCCTGATTCTGCTTCGCCACTTATTAGTGTTTCAACATTAGTAATAGCTACGTCCCATTTTTTAATTTTACTAGAATGGCTTTCTTCTATGGCTCTAGTAGAATATGATACAAAGCCATAAGACATTACTACCATAACTAGTAATAGTGCTAAAATTATTAAATTTTTTTTATCTTTCATATTCATCATTCCTTGTAATAAGAATAACATTTTATCGAGTTATTCTCAAGTATTTAGTTATTATTTATTAATATTCTTCTTTAGAAAAGATTCTAAAGGTATTTATAGAAAATACTATTTTACCTTTTATCTTACCTTTTATTATATTTCCAACATTTTTATATCTACTATCGTAAGAATCTAGGCGATTATCACCTATACAAAAATATTCATTACTTTCAGTAGAAATAGGATATAATCTATCTCCTTGATTAGTTTTAGATTTAATATAGTTTTCTATTAATTCTTTATCATTTATGAGAACTTTGCCATCGGCTTTAATATCAAGTGTTTCATTTGGCAATGCTATTATTCTTTTTATAATATTAGCATTTTCATATTTATATACTACTATATCTCCTCTAATGTAGTTATCTTTTTTCATGGATATAACTAGTTCACCAGCATTAAATGTAGGATACATACTAGTACCATCTATTTTATAGATTCTAAATTCATATTTAAATACAACTAGATATACTATTGCACCTAAAATAGCTAATACTATTAAAGTTTTTATTAACTTTTTCATATTATCAATTCCTTTTTATTCTATTTTTTCATATCTGCTGCAGTTTGATATAGTTTATTTTCATCTACACTTTCTAAAGCTTTATAAAATTGTAGTTCTATGGCACTTCTAAAATTTGATGCATAATCTATGTTTTCTATTAATTCTTTTTTATCTATTTTAGCCCAATTTAGGTTTTGCCCGCCAAATCCTAAATTCTTTGTTTTGGCTAGACAGAATTCTCTTATAAATTCTCTTATAGCTCTTCCATTACCTTCTCTAAAAGGATGGATATCTACTAGTTTTATATATAAATCTGCTAGAACACTAGCTAGAGCGAAATTACTCATAACATGTTTTACTTTTTCATTTGCTTTAGCTAGTTCTATATCTACTAATTTTTCTATATGTTTATAATCAGCGAATGCTGAGTGACCTTTTTCTATATTAACTGTTCTAAATGTTCCTGCCCAATCATATAAATCTTCAAATAGATATTTATGAATTAAGCAAAGATGAACTTTATCAAAATCTCCATCAATAGGATTTTTAATTAGTTCAACTAGTTTAGCAAATGATGTTTCTGCTTCTAGTTTATATAGTTCTTCAGCATTAGTTATTCCGTATTTGTTTCTTAAAACTATTCTTCCATCACTTAATTCGGGATAGACATATTTATTCCATTCTTCATCATTAGTCATTGTTATCACCTCTTTGTAGCGTTAACACTGGTGATTCCTGATGTAATTCAGCTATCTTCTCTTCAGCGTAATGTGTTACATAATCTATAGATAATGGTAGATCATCTAACCATAAAGAAGCAGCAGCTTGCTCGATAGCACTAATTAAGTTTATTTCTTCGTTGGCCATTTTCTATCACCACTTTAATTATAAAATATTTTTGTTTTCTTTACTACTAAAAACAAAAAAATAAAGGAATAAATCCTTTATTTCAACATCTTTGTGAATCCTAAATCGCTACCCACATATTCTGGTAATTTTCCATCCCATTTTTGAATAAAATTGTCAAATAAGATTTGTTCTGTTAAAGATTTTTGTTTTAGTTCATTAGCTTGTCTTTCTGCATCTGCAGCAACGATTATTTTTTCAGCATTAATTCTTTCTCTTTCTAATTCTTGTTTTGCAGTTAATACTTTTTGCTCTGCTACTTGTTTTTCTTCGATAGCACGGTCGAATTCATCACTGAAGCTGAAGTTTGTAATATTAAAGTCGCTTACTTCAATACCATATTTTTCAACTTTTAATGATAATTCTTCCATACATTCTTTACTTACAGTGCTTCTTTGAGTAATTAATTGTTCTGCAGTATATCTAGATGTAACAGCTTTAATACTTTCTTCAATAGCAGGTTGTAAAATTACTTGTTCGTAATCTAATCCAACTGTTTTATATAAATCGATTGCTGAATCAGTATTGATTTTATAGTTTACAGCAATTGTCATTTCTACTTCTTGTAAATCTTTACTTGAGCTAGCTGTTTCAACAGATAGTTTTTGAACTCTAATATTCATTTTAACAATTCTTTCAGCCAAAGGAAGTTTTAGTACAACTCCTTCTCTTACTGGAACGTTAGATGCTTTACCAAATCTTACTCTTATACCTACCTCACCACTATTAACAGTTCTAAATGATCCTGCAAAGAACATGGCTGTAGTAGCAACTAGAACTCCTGTTGCGATTAATATTCTTCTTGTTTTTTCTTCCATAATATCAACTCCCATCTCTATAAGAGTCGATAAAACAATTAAAAAGACTCCTATAGTTATACTATAAAAGTCTCGTTCTATTAAGTTTAATCCGGGTAATCCGTCTTGACGGATTAAACGACTTTACGTCTGAACTACTCCCTCTTACGTAATTATAATATATCATAAAATAGCTATTTTGTCAAGATGTGTCAAGTTCTATAAATGATAACTTTTACCTCTATTTATCTTTTCTAATTGAGCTTCAGCTTCTTTTCTTTTATTAAGTGTATTTTTATATCCCTTGTAATTCAATACACTTACAGCTCCCCAAGCTAGGCATCCGGCGGAAGCAAGAATACCTAGTGTTGTGGATTTATTATCAAAATAACCTATTGCATTTACTGCTTGCATTGCTGAAAGAGTACCACCAATAGCTACCATAATCTTATTGTATCTAATGGTTTTATTGTATGAATCTATGGACTCTCTAATAGTATCTTGATAGACATTTGTATTTATATCTTCTTCCACAAAAACACCCACCATCTTTTTATCCATTTCTTTTGTTTTATCTATCATAATATCAACTCCCATCTCTACAAGAGTCGATAAAACAATTAAAAAGACTCTTATAGTTATACTATAAAAGTCTTGTTCTATTAAGTTTAATCCGGGTAATCCGTCTTGACGGATTAAACGACATATAGTCTGAACTACTCCCTCTTAAGTGATTTTAATATACTATAAAATAGGCGCTTTGTCAAGGTGTGTCAAGCTGTTATAAGCTTTTTATTAATGAAACATTAATTAGACAATGTATATTTATTAATACGTTTAGATACATAGTAAATTATTGTAGCTAGTAATATTGTAAATAATATTATTAATATTATTTGAATACCTGTTTTAGTATTTGGATTAAGATTTATTTCTCTTTCTATTTCATCTACTATAGGTGCTATATAAGATATTTTATTAATGATATTTAATCCATATATTATGTTATTTCCAGTTGGAGTTATTGTAATAATAGCACCTCTTTCATTTTCTTTATAATCTATTCCATCTACGTTATTAATACTTAACATGCTTATAAAGCTAAAGAAATCATCGTATTCTTCTGTAGCTTTATATGTTCCATATGGTAGATCTTTAAATTCTAAGACACCTGATGAATTAATAGTACCAGTATAAATTTCTTCTGTTTCTAGATTTATCATTTTTATATTGTGATTATAATTACTATTTAGATTGTAAGATGCTAATACTCTATTTAATCCTATTTCATCATATTGAATATCATTACTACTTGATGTTGTATAACCATTCTTTAATGTAAAATATAAAGTTACTGTTGGTATATCTGTTAATTCATTAGTTATCGTATAAGTATCTTGATCATATGTTACTTTAGTATATCTTTCTAATGGTTCTTCTTCAATAGTATATGTGTATTTGTAACCATTTTCATCGTATACAGGAAGATTATCTACTAATAGTTTCCACTCTTCATTAGTTATTTCTAGTTCTTTATATAGTTCATTATTACGTAATATATTTACTATTGTTTTTTCCGGACGTGTATTATATTCATTATCACTATCTAACCATTTTTTAGTTATTTCAATGGAAGTAGTACCTTCTAATGTGTTAGTTACTGAAGTACCACTTTCGTCATAAGTAATAGTATATTCATCGTTATCTATATTTTCTTTTATTTTATATATATATTTAACCTGATTATCATCATACTTAGGTACTTCTAAAGAATAAGTCCAAGTATCTGCATCACCAGATAAAGTAATATCCTGATATTCATTATCATTTTGTAATAATGTTATATTTAGATTATCTGGTCTTGTATCATAACTATTACTTCCATCAATCCAATTTTTAGTAATTGTAAGAAGAATGTTTTTCTTTAATGTATTTGATATAGTAAATTCTTCTTGATTATATTCTATTATTGTGTAATCTTCATTTACTGAATCTTCTTCAATAGAATAAGTATATTTAACACCATTATTATCATACTTAGGAATTACTATATCTTCACTTATCCATTCATTAGTATCTCCGGTAAGAGTTATTTCTTGGTAGTTAGTATCATTCTGTTTTAGATCTACTTTTAATGAGTCTGGACGTGTATTATAGGCATTACTGTTGTCATACCATTTTTTCTTTATGTTAATGATTTGGTTTTCTTGTAATGTGTTAGTAAATGTCAGTGTATTAACATCGTAAGTTGTACTATATCTATTAATATCTGCTTCTATAAAAGTATAATTGTATATATTTCCAGACGAATCAATAGCTGGTAGATAGACATCTTTAGTCCATTCATTAGTAGAATAATTTCCAGATATAGTTAAGTCTTGATAATAATTATCATTTTGATTAATAGTAATTGTAGTTTCAGTTGGTCTAGTTAGATAATTATTGTTATTATCTATCCATTTTTTAGTTATTGTGTATTTCTTTGTTAGACTGTTAGTAACTGTGCTATTATTAACAGTACCATGATATAGATAATCACCTGCTACTATGTCATCTTCTTCAAAACTATATGAGACAGGATTATTATTTTCATCGTATTTATCTAAAGTTATCTTTTTAGACCATTTATTATTATTATTATTTTCATCAACATTAGAAGTATTTAAAGTTACTTCCATCATACGATTATAATCGTTATCTGGAATAACTTTTATTTTTTCACTATTAGGTCTTACACCCAATATATTATTGTTATCATCCCATATTTTTTCTATAGTGTATTCTTCCTCTTCAGATATATTTGAAGAAGGTAGTTTTACTCTTACTATATTAGAATTGATACCCGTTATAAAATCTACTGGTTGATTAGTTATTGGATCAATGGCATTCCATTCTGTCCAACAACCATTATATGCAAGTGTTTTTAAATCTTCATTAGGTGATTTCATTTTAATTAGAACATATGTTAATGTGTTAGACGGCAGTATTGCTCTATTACCAGTAGAATCCAAATATTCAAAAGCGAGAGATTTTACTTGTGATTTATCAACATTATCATTATATTCTTCCCACGAATCATCTTCATTTAAATTACCTGGTTGATCGCTTCCGGAATAATAAACTTTTATATTATATCCCTTAGATTCTGCATATGTTGTATCTACCCCAAGAAAATCTCCTTGCCAATAATTTCTTGTTCCAGCAGCTTTTATCAATTCTTGATTAGAATTTTTAGTATAATTTTCTAAAGAGTTATATATTATTAAGTTTGTTACATCTGCTGTACCAGTCGTAATTCTTATCTTATAATAATAATCTGAATTTAGTGGTGTATTAACTGTTCCGGTTTCATAATTGGAAGTATCTGTTTTTGTTTGAACTAATACAGCTTGATGTGAAGAAACAATAGAAGTAATTGTTGCTGTTGAACTTCTAGATAGCACTTCTTCTTCAGAATCATCATTTCCATTTATATCAAAAGCTTCTATGTCTCTATTACCATTATCTTTAGTTGGTCCAGGATATGAAGAATAATCTACGTTAATATTTTCTGGTATATTAAACAAGTATGCTCTATCCATCCACTCATTTCCATACTCTATCACGGAATCATAACTAATAGAATATTTGTAAAGGTATATTAAAGATAAGAAGCATGTTCCTCCGCTTCCTTTAAAGCCATATAGTGGTTCATCTAGTCTTACTTTAATATGTAGTCTTGTTCTTTCGGTATTGTTCCAATTCTTTACTATTTCAATAACGGTATTAGATTTGATAATATTCAAATAATCTCTTTCATTAAGTTTATTAAATGAAGAATCATAAATAGATGGAGATTGTGAATATATTCCTATATTGTAATCACTTGTTCTTAATGAGTTTATTATTTCTTCTGGTGTTGAATTTAATTCCATACCCTTTGGAAGCAAATCATAAATATCATATCCATATATTCCATAATTAGAATCATAATATGGTGTATAGTGTTCATCAAAACTTTCTGAGTGTTGAAATCTAGCTGCAATTCCAAACTGACCTAAAAATTTTTCGTTTTCGGCATCTTGTATTATTGTACTATCGGATTCTTGTACTAAATCTAAAGAATTGGCTGGTTGTGGAATCTTTAATTTTTTCCAAGAAGATGAACTGTAGCTTCTTTGTATATAGTCTCCGTGTTTTTGAAGATCATAGTCAATAACATTTTTTAATATGTTGTCATTATTATATGTATCTAAATCTTTTTTATTAGTAAGTATTCCATCTTCATAAACTTTTAAATATGCTAGATTGTAAATATATCCAGTTTCGGTGATATTTGGGATTTTGTATCCTATAGTTGCTGTAAAAATATAATTTGAATAATTTGTATTTGGTACCTGTACTCCTTCCCTTAAATCCTTAATTTTATAGTATGCTCCTACGACTCCGTCATTTTCTGTAAAAAGTAAATATGAACTATTTCCTGTTTTGAATTCTGAAAATAATGTATACTCTGTTTCTCCTTTTTTTCTTATCCATAATTCAACATCATATTTATCTTTAGGTATTGTATCACCATTACTATTTTTAAGATTTTCATTAAAATTAAGTGTTTTGAAATAGTACTCATTATCTGTCATTTCGTGTATGCTACCATCATTAAGTTTATATAATAGTTTCTCATCACCTATTACTAAATCATATTTATTTCCTAAATATCTAGTTCTCCCAGCAATTTTCCAATAATTATTACTTCCCCAGTTATTTGAGATATCCATATCAGTCATTTTATAACTATCTCCCCATTTTTTTTGGATAGTATATATATCCCCGTCATAACTGTATGAAAAATCTTTTAAATCTATATTTACTGTATCAGTATCTAGTATTTCTTCTTCTGTATTATTATTGTATACACCCCATAACTCAGCAGTATTGAATATATTCATGTTATCATTCTCATTATTGTATAATGATTTTGGATATCCAACATACATGATGCTGTAATAGCCGCTTTGATTAGGATAATAGTTATCAAGTAATCCATATTTTATATCTACTTTGTATTTCCCATTTATTATTTCTAATTGATTCCCAGCATTGTCAAATGCTATGCATCCTTCAGGTAATTCTTCATATATTAAAGCATCGGTATAGTGAACTGTGTAATACGGATATGATTGTGTTTTATAATATGAACTGAATAAGTTATCTACTAAAAAGATATACTTAACCCATGTATAATCGTTAGGATTGTCATTTAATCCATCATAGGATATAATTTGATCTGCTTTTTTTTCTAAATTAAATGTTTGTTTTGTCCAGGGATGGTAGTAAGTTCTTTCATAATGTAATGACAAAGAATTACTTTGAATATTGTTTTCATCATTGTTTGTATATTTTAATTGTGCCACTATTTCATTATCATACTCGTGAAAGCATTCGTCTTCTCCAAATTCTATTAGTTCTGAAGCTTGATATTCTGTTTTTTTACTCTGCTCAGCAGTTGGTGTTACAGTATATATTATTTTAAATGTGTCTTCAAAATTTGACCTATTTTCTATAAAATTATTATTTGTAAATTCATAGACTTTTTGTCTAGCTAATGGTTCTTCTCCTGTTATAAAGTTCCAATCATATCCTGTATGGGTTGAATAATTAGCTCCTATTAATACTTTTGAATTTGCCAAAAATTTGTAATAATCTCCTACAGCTACTGTTTGACTATTTCCCGAATTCGGTCTATATAATTCTCCGTAAAATAGATTTGGTATTGATATTTTAATACTATTTTTAGCGTAGTCTCTTATAACATTTGTATTTTTTATTGTTAGTTGTACCGTTATAGTCCTAGTTTCCCCTGTATCATATCCGCCATCAGATGCATCCCAGTTTATTTCGGTTAATGGTGTATTTCCGTTATCGACTGTGGAATCATAAAACACTGTTGATAGTTCCCAGTTGTCTAGTTCTACTGGGTCATTCATCTTTACATTAGTTACTTTATTTGTTTGTTTATTTGGGTTTTTGTATGAAAAAGATAGAGATAGTAATAATGTAAATATGAATAACACTAATAACATATATAGTACATGTCTTTTTTTATCTCTATTCATACATATACCTCCTAGTATATTTATTATAACAAACATACATTAAAAAATCAGTATTACTACTGATTATTTATCTAGTATTTTAGAGTTTACTACTTTAATGAAATGGAATTCATTCATTCTTAGTATTTTTATACTCTTTCTATCTATTTTTACTTCTATTTTATTAACATTATCTATTCTTTTATTAACACCATCTATCATTATGAATAAGTTATTTTGTTTTTTACTAGGCATTAGTGTTATTACTTTAGTACTTGGTATTACAATAGGATTTACTAAAGTATTATAGACTTTACTACGTAATGGTGCGATAGGTGTAATAGATAATATATCTAATGTGTTATATAGTATACTACCTCCAAAACTCATGTTATAAGCTGTAGAGCCAGTACTAGTACTAATAAGTAAACCATCTCCTGTATATTGTTCTAATAGTTCATCATCTATATATACAGGAATACTTAAAGTATCAAAGTTATTACTTCTTATTACTATTTCATTTAAACTATTAAATCTATG
>JAEEGL015874126.1_pt1 | contig 12714 bp, 9 predicted proteins | sample 9134231 | NCBI WGS metagenome assembly JAEEGL01 (sample SAMN16246548, study PRJNA631951) | gut metagenome | biome: gut microbiome; feature: rumen; material: fiber-attached | host: Bos | place: Iran: Karaj | collected 2018-10 | reverse complement strand
TCGGACAGCCTTTGGCAGGGCTTGCTGCCGGAGGCGGAGCGTTTAGTCCCGGCCATCCTGCAGGGAACGATCCGGGAGTATCCGGCGCAGGAGCGCCTGGCCCGTCTCTGCCCCTGGCTGCATGACGTCAAACCGGAGACGGTCGCGACATTTTCCGAGCGGATCTTTCCCGACTATGAGCTCTGGTATTTCCCGTCGGCCTTCCGAGGCTTCCGGGAAGAGGAGACCGCGCAGATCCTGGGGCTGATTCTGGCGGATCCGGAGGCAGCCTCTGCAAAGCATCTGAACTTCCATCCCTTATCTGCCACGATGTACTATGACTACGAGGGCAAGCGGCACATCAACGTCTACCGCCTTCGGGTCATACAGAAATATCTGCGGGATCGGTCCAACGAGAACGTCCGTTTCCAGCTTCGGCGAAAGCGGGACACACTCTATGTGGACTTCGTTTTCCATCCGGCCTGTGAAAAGCTGGTGGATTTCTGCGTGGCTGCGGAGCGCTCCGGATTATTGAGCTATGAAAAGGCGATCACGATCCTGATGGACGTTTTCGGCTTCCGCCTGGACGCCTTTGACCGACTGAACAACGAGGACAAATATCTGTCCACCATGAACGACGCGGAGGAAAGCACCAAGGCTTCGATCGCCGACTACGTGACCGGCGGCAGCGTGGTGGACGTGGGCTCCGGCGGGGGCGTGATGCTGGATCTGCTGGAGCAGAAACGACCGGAGGCACAGATCATCGGAACAGACATTTCCGACAACGTGATCGCCTATCTGGAGCAGAAGCGGATCCGGGAAAACCACCGCTGGCGTGTGCTGCGCCACAACTTTGTGGATGGCAAGCTGCCCTTCCGGACAGACACGGTGGTGTTCTCCTCCATATTGCATGAGATCTATTCCTATACGGAGGGGCCTGACGGGAACTTCGACCTGAATTCCGTCCGGGTCGCCCTGAAAAACGCCTGTGAGTCTCTGAACCCGGGCGGCCGTCTGGTGATCCGGGACGGGGTGAAAACCGCCCGGCGCGAGCAGGTCCTGCTGACCTTCCTGGATGAAGCAGGCATGCCCTTCTTTGAGAACTATCGGCGGGATTTCCGGGGGCTGAAGGACCTCCCGGAGGAGGAAAAGGGAGACCGGCTGGATGCGGTCACGGTCCGCGGCGACGTCAACTACATTCGAGAATTTCTCTACACCTACACCTGGGGCGCCGAATCCTATGCCCATGAGGTCCAGGAGCAATTCGGCTATCTGACGCTGAAGGAGCTCTGCGCCTGCCTGGAGGATCTGGGCATGCAGATCCGAAAAGCCTGCCAATTTCTGGAGCCCGGGTATGCAGACCATCTGCTTCCCAAGATCCGCCTCACCGACTGCAAGGGGGAGGTCTTGCCCCTTCCGGACAGTAACCTGATTGTGGTAGCAGAGAAGCGGGATCCGGACGGATGCGAAGGAAGAGATCCAAGTTGCAGACCCATCAGGGTGCTTTGACGGTCCGATCACAATACCGGTTATACAAGGTGCTCATTGGATTGCTTTTTGCGATTGAATTGAGCTGTGACGTCCCGGCGGATCTGCCACGATTTCACCGCAATATCAAAAAACCACATGCCACCCGAAACCCCTGACGCTGTCTGGGGTTTTCGGCATTTTCGGGGGGATTTCCGAGTCGCTCTGCAAAACCGTCATTCGGCAGTTCAAATCTGCCCATCACCTCCAAACAGGAGACAAAAATCTCCCGTTACCAAGCAAAAATGCCCGTAAAACTCCGGTTTTACGGGCATTTTTGTATCATTTCAGGAGTCTAAGAACTGGACAGCTTTTTTCAGATGCCATTAGATGATGCAGAATGATGCACAGTACTGCCACAGAAGCGTCAGAAGGAGCTTCTGCCTTTTTGTGAAAAAGGCCTGCCCAAAACAGGCACTGTACGACCAGCACTCAGACCGGCAAAAGCGATACTGCGATCAACAGCCCGCGAAGAGCCCTGGAAGACATTTTTCGTATCATTTGCTTACAGATCTCCTTTTTGTCACTTCGTATGTATCTCGTTCTACATGCAGATCATACTCCGTTTTCTCGCCGGCTGGGGAGACCAGCGTCAACACCGTATCTCCTGCTTTTTTGAAATCGGCGTGCAGCAAGTAATCCTCCATACCATCGTCATAGCGGATGGAGACTTCGCCGTACCTGGCATCCGCAAGGTACACCGTATAAGAGTCATCGAACGGGTGTTCCTCGTTGTTGCCCATGATTTCCGTGCTGTAAACCGGAGGATTCAGCAGGCAGAGCACCGTCAGGATGATGACGGCAACAGTGCCGATTGCCGCACCCACTATCCGGATCTTCTTGCTTTGAAAAATCGCTGCGGGATAAAGGATCATGGCGCAGGCGCAAAACAGGACAATCAAAATATACCTTGACAGATAGAACTGAAATTCCGAAAAGTACTTCAAGTAGGAGTCAGCGGTCAGTACAATCATCGGCAGAAGGATCAGATAGCCCCACCATTTGTCCTTTTTCATCCAATAACCGATAAAGCCCATGGGGAAGCAGAGCAGGGTCCAGAGGAACCAGTATTTGTAATACCCGAACAGGCCCCAGCCCAACGAGCTGAACGGAACCTGGATCAGATAGACCAGCGGCTGGCTGATCAGAAAAAATACGAAGCACTTCCATGCGGAATCCAGGTTGCTCTTGCTGTTCATGATGATGAGGATACCGAACAGAATCCACACCTCAAATGTCACCGTGATCGCAATGAAGGATGTGTAATGCAGCGCCGGGATGATCGCCATGACAGCGGTAAATACTCCGGCGATGAGGGCTGCGATGATCAGCTTCGGCCAGGTCAGGTTCATGCCGCCAAAGAGTTTTTGAATTGACTTTACCAAATTTGCTTCTCCGCATAATAACTGCTGATTATCGTGATTTGGTTCCTTATGAAAGATGCTTTTTGATTCGATGGATATTCCTTCCATCCTTGTATTCATAGCTCACTGCGTCCATCGTCTTTTTTACCAGGAATATTCCCGGTCCGCCGATGGGACGGTCCTCAGCGGAAAGCGTCACGTCTGGGTACTGCTTTGCCAATGGGTCGAAAGGAACCCCGTGGTCGATGAAGCTGATCGCCACGGCCAGCGGGTCCTGCTCCGCCTCAACCCGGACTGCGGCAGGCCCAGTGGATGGGTCATAGGCATAGCGGGAAATGTTGCTGAACAGCTCGTCGATTGCCGCGTCGATCTGCATCTGAGCCCTAATAGGGCAGTTGAGCAATTCCAGCTCCCGATCTACAAATACCGTTACCTGCGGGATGTTTTCCAGGACAGCTTCTAAGGTCAGTTCTTTCATTGAGCCGCCCCATTCATTCCGCGATATTCCAGACAAAGCATGGTCAGATCGTCAAATTGCTCGGCGTCCTGTACAAAATCGTCCACGGCACGACGAATATTTTTGAGAATTTGATCCGGCGCCGCGTCTGGCTGCTCGTTCAGCGCGGCAATCGTTCGCTCCATACCAAACAACTCTTTCTCAGCGTCCATGGCTTCAGGCACACCGTCCGTATAGAGGAAGAGCTTGGAGCCAGGCTCCAACATGAGCGCATACTGGTTGTATTTCATTCCTTCCATGCCGCCGAGCACAAAGCCGTGACGGTCCTTGAAAAGCTGGAAGCTTCCGTCCGGGCGCTTGATCGCCGGGTATTCGTGACCGGCATTGGCAGCGATCAGCTTTCCGGTGGAAAGCTCCAGAATGCCGACCCAGACTGTAACAAACATATTTTCCGGATTGTTGGAGCAGATGGCCTGATTCGTCATGGTGAGGATCTCTGCGGGTGACTTGCCCAGCATGGCACAGCTCTGCAGGATGATCTTGGAAGCCATCATAAACAGGGCTGCCGGGATTCCTTTGCCGGAAACGTCAGCCATGATCATACAGAGGTGGCCATCATCTACCAGGAAGAAGTCGTAAAAGTCGCCTCCAACCTCCTTGGCGGGGTCCATGCTGGCGTAGATATCGAATTCAGGCCGATCCGGAAAAGCAGGGAAAATGTGTGGAAGCATGGCAGCCTGAATTCGGGTGGCAAGAGCGAGTTCGGTTCCGATTCGTTCTTTTTCCGCGCTTACCGATTGCAAATTGGTCATGTAGGTTGCCACGCCGTTCGCAAGGCTTTTGACGTTCTCCGCCATAAGAGCGAGCTCGCCTCCGGAACGAACCTGTACGTCATCAAAGACCAGTTCCTCCGGCGGAACGCCTTGCTGCATCTTTTTGACGAAGGCGTCGCTGCTCTTCGCGATCCGTTCGATCGGTCCGATCAGATAACGCTCGGTGTTGAATAAATACAGAAGTACGATTACGGCTGTCAAACCGGCTGCAATCAGGATAACCGTCCGCACATAACTGCGCAGGCTGACTTTGATGCGGTTGATGTCGATCTCCACACAGAGCAGACCGACGGCCTTTCCCTTACTGTCATACAGGACGCGATAGCCGTTCAGCATGTAGCCGTAGCCCTCGGAGTAACCCTCCATCGTTCCGTTTTCGAGCTTTCCGTTTTGGATTGCCGCCTGCAGCGTGCGCAAGGTATCCTCCGGAAACGCGCCTTCCTCGCAGGGCATTCCCATGTACGTCAGCGAAGCTCCCTCCGATAATTCAGCCTGGGATTTTGCGTTTATCGCATAGTGGAGACTGTGCAGATCATTGGCGTCCTCAAAATAGACTGCGTACAGGTATTCGATTCTGGAGGAATCCTTGATTTTGTTGAGCTCGGAGCGGAATTCTTCATAGTTCTCCGGCATCTCCCGTGCTGCGATCATGTCCCCGAAGGCATTATCCACTGCCGCGCATGCCGCGTAATTCAGTACGGTATCCGCATAGGTTGTATAGCGCTCCATGACATTGTCATAGAAGAGCTTATATCCAACGGCGGCAATCGCAGCGGTTAACAGACCCATAAAGAGAATCGCTGTAATTGCTGCCTTTGTCTTGATGCTCATTCCTTTTTTCACGGTTCAACATCCATTCTATATATGGTTTTGAAACAGGCAAAACTTGCAACAGCGGGTCGCCGACATGGTCGGCCCGCAAGTCATCATTCAATGGTCAGAAAATCGGGAAAGCCCGTGACCTCAAAGATCTCCGTGATGGCCTCGTTTACATGTGTGACCTTCATGCTGCCCTGCTGGTTCATACCCTCCTCGATGGGACCGGACACGCCGGATACGACCTGCGCCGAGTATGACCCAGACCTTCACGTTCGCGGCGTGCAGATAGTCCGGGATCTGATCGGCGGAGGAAATCCGATTGACCGCTTTTTCGCGGAAGATGTTTTGCTCCTGTTCTATGGCGGTCTCTTTTTTGCATAATTGTCCATTTAAATTATTATACATAAAGCGCGCCGGTAATTCAATCTTTTTTCTGCCGCTTTTTCAAAAACAAATTGCGGATCGAGCTCGCTTCCGGGTTGACGCGGGGCGTGATTTGGAGTAAATGATGAAAACAGCCGACCGGATGCTTCCCGACTGGGCGTCCCAATCGGCCTGCGGAATCATGCACATCTTCGGATACGGAGGGGTAAACCGTGGGGGTCAGCGAGGTCATTGTCGGCAATGTGTGCAGTCTGTGCGCAATGGTATCCGACTCGATCAGCAGCACGCGCAGGAAGCACAGCCAGATCATGCTCATCCAGTGCCTGAGCCAGGTCTTTTACGGGGCCGGCCCGATCGTTCTCAGGGGGTACAGCGGCGCCGCGCAAAACGCCGTCGCCATCCTGCGCAACCTGGCTGCGACGCGGAAATGGCAGTACCGGATTGTGGAATGAACGCTGATCCCGCAAACATCGTCTGTTTGTCAACAGGGCGGCGATAGGCAGAACCTGTCTCATCGCCGACCTCAGCATCTGTCCGGGCACTTTTCTGTATCTTGTTCGTGACTTTTGCTCGCAGGTGTGATATGCTGTCCTTATACTGGACTGCAATAAAACCATTTAGAAAATGGGTTTATTCGCCGAATGCGATTTGCATTCGGCGTTCCGCGTGGAATGCGGAAGCAGTCGTACGTACAATATCTGAACATGCCAAGCATGAATGCTTGGCATCTGCGGCATTCGCCGCCGGCAATAAAACGATTCAATCGTTTTATTGCAGTTCAGTATTATCCGGAATGACAGCCGCATCATGGATTAACCTAACAGAAATGAGGACACCGACAATGAAGCGTTTGATTTCTCTGGCTCTTTCGATCCTGCTCTGGGTCAGCCTGGCAGCGCCCTGTGCGGCGGCCCGGGCCGGCTCTGTGCGGCAATGTGCCTGGGCCGCGATTGAGGCAATCGAAAGAAACGCCGCGGCGGACGTCGACGTCCAGGCCCTCAGTGCGCGGACCGCTGCCTATGAAAACGCCGTGGATGAAATGATCCGGGCGGTATGCGCTGCGCCGGACTATGTGCCCGACAGTCTGGACCGGCACGGGGATTTCTTCTTTTGGGAGACCACGGACGGCAGAGCAAACGGCTATTCGCCCTCCCTTCGGGCCAGGTTCTGCCTGGCGGCCTCGAACCGCGTCGATGACCTCAGCGGCACGTGCGTGAAATTGCCTGAGCAGACTGCAGCTTTTTCTACCGCTCAGGATGCGGTTGCCGTACCGACTTCCGATCCCGATCTCATAACAGCCGAAAACCGGGACGCAGCGGTGGTCCTCCCATACTCGGAGTCCTGGTATTTCTATCCCGAGCTCTGCATCGCGGACGGCGCCGCGGCAGCAAAGAGCACCTCCGGAAATCTCAAGGTCTATCTGCAGCAGGACGTCACCGTGGACACGCTGGCAGAGGCAATTGCGGAAAACGGCTTCGTTCTCATCAACTCCCACGGGGTTACCGACTACGAGCTGAGCAGCGACTATGCCTCCCACGCCAATAGCTCTTACATCTGCATCCCTACCGATGAAGGCTTTACAGCGGCGGACCAGCAGCGCGTCTCCGGCCCCTACGGATACTACCGCCACGCCTTCTACGCCGGCAACGTCTCGGGAGAGGAGCACTACTGCGTGGACGGGACCTGCATTTCGAATCATATGCAGAGCGACGCGCCCAACAGCTTCGTCTGGCTGGGCTTCTGCCTGGGCATGGTCACGGAGGGACTGTTTGCGCCGCTGCAGCAGCGAAACGTGGAGGCCATGATCGGCTTTTCCGAGGCAGTCACGACGGACGCCGACCGGGAGTACCGCGCCGCCTTCTGTCAGGCGCTGACAGAAGGGGCCACAGCGGGCGAGGCCGCGGCATATATGAAGGAACAGGTCGGCTGCCCCGACCCCTATCAGACGTCCCATGATCCGGCCTGGCCCGTGGGCGTGTCCTCCCAGGACCCCTATCCCGGCAGGGATCACGTGAACGAGCCGCAGGAGCTGCTGTCCGGGTGGGAGCTTTATCCGAGTTATCCCATTGAGATCACGGTGGAGCCCGCGGAGGGCGGCAGGGCAGTCCAGAGACGGACCAGCATCCTGATCACGCCCGCCCAGGGATATACCTTCTCGGGCTGGGAGATCACCGCGGGAGACTGTTCGGCGGAGCTGACCGAAGCAGACGTTCTGAACTTCACCCTTGCCGGTCCGTGCGCGGTGACGATCCGCTTTGACGCCCGTACGCCTGCGGAGCTTCGCTTTTCCGCCGGTTCCGGCCAGAGCGCCGAGACGATCACCGGCTATGTCGACGACGTGGTGACCCTGCCTCAGCCCTCCGGCGAGCTGACAGCGGACCGATACCTCTATCACTTTGTCGGCTGGAGCAGTGAGCCCGTGGCAGAATGCGGTCAACTGGAATGCCCGCTGCTCCCGGCGGGAAGCAGGTACGTGCTCTCGTCTTCGGAGGCGGAGCTTCACGCCGTCTACGGTTACTTCGTGCCGGAAAACCCGGCCGATCAGGGGCAGTTCCGGCTTGTGACCCAGGAGCCGTCAGACTGGACCGGCGACTACGTCCTGACCTATAAAACGACCAAAGCGCTGCGGGCGGAGCGGCAGTACGCGGGGCAGGCGGTCTCAAGCCCCCAGGGAGTGATTTCCATCGAGGCTGCCGGATACTTTGCCGACGGAGAATACCTCAACGAGGTGCCGGATTCCATCGTCTATGCGTGTGCTCCGCGCACGAGCGGAACGTGGAGCCTTCGTATGAAGGGCAGCGAGAACTATCTGGCTGTTCCCTCCGCCGCCGTCCTGCTCACCACGGTGACAGACCCCGCCGCCACCGGAGCAGGCTGGCGATTGGGCTGGAATGACGGAGCTCCTGTGATCAAAAACACCTCGGTTGCCAATCGCTGTCTGCAATACAGCACCTCTTCATCGAGCTTCTGCGCGCTCCAGACCCAGCTCCACCCACTGACCCTCTATGTCCGGGTGCCGGGTGAGCATTTGTATACAACAAGTCCCCAAACCGGACCCAAGCTGCCCTGTGACGGCGGAGACGACTGCCCGGGGAAAGTATTTCAGGACATGCCGGATAAAGATCACTGGGCGCATGACGCCATCGACTGGGCGATCGTGAACCGGGTGACTGCCGGAACCGGCGATACGACGTTCAGCCCCATGGATACCTGCACAAGGGCACAGATCGTGACCTTTCTCTGGCGGGCGGCAGGTTCCCCGGAGCCTGAAACCGCCGAAAACCCGTTTGAGGATGTACCCTCCCGGGCTTACTACGAAAAAGCGGTCCTGTGGGCGTTCGAAGCCGGCGTCACCTCCGGCACCGGCGAAACGACGTTCAGCCCCGATGACGGCTGCACCCGCGCCCAGGTTGTAACCTTCCTCTGGCGCTTTGCCCGCAGCCCCGAACCGACTGTCTCCACGAATCCCTTTGAGGACGTGCCCATCGGGGAGTATTACGCGAAAGCAGTCCTTTGGGCAGCCGAAACCGGCGTCACTGCCGGAACCGGCGACACGACATTCAGCCCGAAGGATACCTGCACCCGCGCCCAGATCGTGACCTTCCTGTACCGATTTCTATTAGGCTGACCGATCGATTCCAGCTGCGCAATCAGACGGTGCAGCATACAATGCTGCACCGTCTCAGTCTGTCAAAGAACCGACGATTTCAGGTTGTGGAATCGTCGGTTCGAGCTATTATGTCGGCAAATAATTTCTCACGGTAACTACAGCACCGACTGTCCAACAAATGTCCAGCAAAAACAGCCCGGAAACGGCTCTTTTTGGGGAAATAACTTTCTTTTTTTTATAAGGTATGGTAAAATTATAAAAATAAAGAAAGGAAAAACGCCATGATATCGGAGCTCAGCGTATGGGCAGCGACAATCTTCCCGCCGGCGGCGACGCTGCTGGTGATGCTGTATATCATTTGGCAGGACCCCTATATCGAAAAAAAGAACCGCAGCACGATGTTTTGGATTGTGCTGCTGGTCTTTGGTATTCTGATTCTGGACTGCCTGAACGCGCTGTTTTTGATCCGGGTTCTGGTTCCCGAACGAATCGTTGCGGACATCTGCTGTTATGCGGCCCGGCCTCTGGCCATCGTTCTGCTGCTGCGTGTTTTAGAGCCGGAGAAGCGGCATCCGGTTTGTTGGGTCTTGCTTGGCGTGAACGCAGCGATCCACATGACCGCGCTGTTTTCCCCGATCTGCTTTACGCTGGATCCCACCGGCTTTTTTATCCGCGGCCCGCTGGGCTATACCTCCCACATTGTCAGCGGTATCCTGCTGGCCTATATGACCTGGGCGTCTGTTCGCATCTCCTGCAGAAGCGGGAGGCGGGAATCCCTGCTGCCGGTACTCAGCGTCCTTTTGATCGTGGCTTCCGTCGTTTTGGACTCCCAAATCTCCGACGTCCCGGTCCCTATGGTGACCTGCGCAATGGTCCTTTGCTGCATGCTTTACTACATCTGGCTGCACCTGCGATTTGTCCGGGCCCACGAAAACGCCCTCATGGCCGAGCAGCGCATCCGGATCATGATGTCCCAGATCCAGCCGCACTTTCTCTACAATACCCTCTCCACCATCCAGGCTCTGTGCCGGACCGACCCGGAAAAAGCCTTCGACGTCACAGAACGCTTCGGCACCTATCTGCGGCAAAACCTCGACGCGCTGCGCCAGACGCAGTGCATCCCCGTGGAAAAGGAGCTGGAGCACACGCGGGTCTATACGGAGATTGAGGCCCTGCGCTTCCCGAACGTCCATGTGGAGTATGAGATTCGGGACACGGGCTTCTCCCTCCCCGCACTGACGATCCAGCCGCTGGTGGAGAACGCCATTCGGCACGGGGTCCGCATCCGCGAGGACGGGCGGGTGCGGATTCAGACACGAGACGCCGAGGACTTCCATGAGATCACGATCACCGACAACGGGATCGGCTTTGACGCGCTGTCTGCAGAAAACGCGAACGACGCACACATCGGTCTGAGTAACGTGAAGGAGCGGCTCGCCGCGCAGTGCGGCAGCAGCATGGAAATTGTCAGCGAAGCAGACCACGGAACAACGATTACCATTCGGATTCCAAAATAAGAGGAATGACTATGAAAATACTCTGTGTGGACGATGAGGCCCTTGTCCTGGGGCTGACGGTCTCAATGTGTCAGTCGCTGCCGGAGTCACCGGAGGTCGTCGGCTTTTCTCGTTCCGGGCAGGCCCTGGAATGGCTGGAGCAGAACGCCCCGGAGATTGCCCTGCTGGACATCCATATGGCGGATATGAACGGGCTGACGCTGGCGGCGAAGATCAAAACCCTTCGGCCGGATACCGCGATCATCTTTCTGACCGGCTATTCCGAATATGCGGTGGACGCCTTTGCGATGCACGCTTCCGGCTATCTGCTCAAGCCGGTCAGCCAGAAGCGGCTGGAGGCCGAGGTCGCCCATGCGCTGCGCGGCAGACCGGCGCAAAAACCGACGCCGCATCTGTTTGCAAAAACCTTCGGCAGCTTTGATCTGTTTGTGGACGGAAGGCCCGTCTTATTTGCCCGTGCCCGGTCAAAGGAGCTGCTGGCCTATCTGATTGACCGGCAGGGCAGCAGCGTCACCAGGCCGCAGATTTTTGCCGCCATGTGGGAGGATGTGCCCTACGACCGATCCATGCAAAAGCAGCTCGATGTGGTCATCCGCAGTCTGCGTACCACGCTGGAGGAGTACGGAATCACAGATTTTCTGGAGCTGCGCCACGGTACGCTTCGCATCAACCCGGAGAAACTGGAATGCGATCTGTACCGCTTCCTGGAGGGAGAAGCAGAGGCGGCCAATTCCTTCCGGGGCGAATACATGAGCGCCTATCCCTGGGCAGGCCTGGCGGAAAGCTTTATGAATCAGGCTTATGACCGAATCACAGAGGAGCAGAAATGAAACAGGAGCTTTACACCCTGGAGGGACGTCCCGGCTTATGGCGGGTTCTTCCGTTCTCAATTCAGCAGATATTGGCAATGTTCGTATCAAACCTGTCCATTTTCTCACAAAACGTGGTTGCGGTCATATTTGTCCTCGCGCTTGTGCTGAATCTCATCCTGCCGAAAAATATGGAGGGGTGAGCTGTCATAAATCGAATGAAAGAAACAAACAAAAAGCAAGTCTTTCAGAGGGGCAGCAGATTCGTGTCCAATACCATCCGAAGCACAAGACCGATGCCAGACTGATGTGACCGGTTTACCGCATAGAGGGCAAAGTGATAAAATAGAGAACAGAGCAGGAGGGAGAAAAATGTTTGAACGCAACCTGTTTCGTACAGATATGCTGAACTGTGCGCTTTGCGCGGACGCGCCGTGCTCCGCTGCCTGTGCGAAGCTCAATCCCGCCGGACTGCTTCGCAGCATCTGGCTTGACGATGAAAAAGCAGCCGCTGCGCAGCTGGGGGATGCGAATCCCTGTGCCGCCTGTGCCGCGCCCTGCGAGGATGTCTGCGTCCGGCCGCACCGGGTTCCGATCCGGGAACTGATGACCCGGCTTCATGCCCAGGTCCGACCGCAGCTTGAAATTCCGATTCCTGAGGACGAAACCCGCCTGCGCACGGAGCTTTGCGGCGTTGGGCTGGAAAACCCGTTTTTGCTGTCCTCCTCGGTGGTGGCCAGCACCTACGATATGTGCGCCCGCGCCTTCGAGGCAGGCTGGGCAGGCGTGTGCTTCAAGACGATCTGCTCCTTTGACATTCATGAAGCCTCGCCCCGCTTCTCCGCCATCACGGGAGATAACGGCAGCATCATCGGCTTCAAAAACATCGAACAGCTCTCCGACCACAGCGTGGCGGAGAACATGGAGATCTTCCGCAGGCTGAAGAAAAACTATCCCACCAAATTCATCCTGGCCTCCGTCATGGGGCAGAATGACGCGGAGTGGGAGGAGCTCTCCCGGCTCTGCGAGGAAAACGGCGCGGACGCCATTGAGCTGAACTTCTCCTGTCCCAACATGGCCGACGGCGGTCTGGGCTCGGACATCGGCCAGGTGCCGGAGCTGGTGGAGCGATTCACTGCCGCCGCGAGGCGAGGCACGAAGCTGCCAATCCTTGCCAAGCTGACGCCCAACGTGGCGACCATGAGCCCCGCGGCGGAGGCCGCGAAGCGCGGCGGCGCGGACGGGATCTCCGCCATCAACACGATCAAGAGCATCATCGTGGTCAATCCCCATACCTATATTTCTTCTCCCGCGGTCCACGGCATGTCCGCCGTAGGCGGCTACAGCGGCAACGCGGTCAAGCCCATCGCCCTGCGCTTTATCGCGGAGCTGGGGCAGAATCCGGCGCTTCATGG
>JAEEGL015247764.1_pt1 | contig 12714 bp, 5 predicted proteins | sample 9134231 | NCBI WGS metagenome assembly JAEEGL01 (sample SAMN16246548, study PRJNA631951) | gut metagenome | biome: gut microbiome; feature: rumen; material: fiber-attached | host: Bos | place: Iran: Karaj | collected 2018-10 | reverse complement strand
GTTTATCTGCTGGTCGTTCCAGCCACTGTTATGGATAACTGCGGTTTTGCAGTTATCAGGTACGAGTATCCTGGCTACACCGCCAAAAAACTCATACATATTGACATGTGCAGTGATCCATGATCTCTGTTTCATATCCGGAAACGCTTCAACATATGTATACTGGCTGTAAGTCATAACCCCGACGAATATATAGGCTTTTAAGATCTCGCCTGTATCCGGGTCTATGATCATGGCAGTATCACCTGCCCAGTCAACTTCGACCTGTTCACCGGGTTTACGGCCGATCTGCATAGTTGCACGGTGTTTCTGCTCATCCTGTTGGATGTGATAGCAGAACTGTGAATACATGAAAGGCTCCTCGCCTTTGGCACGGCAGTCTTCAATGTATTCAGTCCACAGGAGCTTTTTGCTTACTCCGTTGCGGAGTAGCTCCTTACGTATGTGATCAAAGTCAGGCATCTTTTTGTTAGATGTAGCCTGTTTGGCAGAAGGGAAAAACTTTTCTGCGATCACATCATCGGTCTCGTTGGCATCCAGCGGCCAGGAGATATTTAATTCTTCGGCACGCTTTAGGACTCGGTTGACCGTTTTTTTGGAGACATTACAGCTTGTTGCAATGTCTTGCTGGCTGAGATTCAGGGCATGAAGCCGTATGATCTCACGGTATTTGGTCATATGTGTGACCTCCTTTGAATGTATTTACACCGATTGGTGTATAGATACATTCTAAAGGATATTTAAAACGGTTTCCACTTCCGAAATGGCGGTTTCCTCAAAAACGGAACTGCGGTTTCCAAACGCCGGACCGAGTGGACACAAAACGCGGATTATTCAATAAATATAGACTACATATCCTAAAGTTAGATATCAGCTACATATCTTCTTGTTGATAGTAGTTTCCCTAATATAACTTGATTATATAATATAAACATTAAAATATCATTAGAAAGAATAAATCATAATAAAAACGAGACAACCTTTGCCATCTCGTTTAAATCCTATTATAAAAACAATTAAAACCTCATTAACATATTTTTTTCATGAGCATTTATCAAATTATATTAATATATCTCACGCTTCATATTTTTATATTTATTAAATAATTCAAGACAAGCTTCTCTATCCATGCACTCAAGATAATCTTTAAAATTCTCACGTCCACCGGACATACTATCAAACTTTTCATCCCTAAAACCTATAAGTGCATTATCTTTTATAGTACATCCATAAATTAGTGTTTAATCATTCGGAAGATATTTTTCCATTAATTCTTTTTTAATGAATGTTTTCGCCATATTTCCATTGCTTACCTTCCAATCATATTGAATCAAAATAGCTTCGTCAGACACTCCATAATCCCCAAAGACTATCAATATATAGTACCTTCGTAAGAAAATATCCTGTTCAGTCCGAGAAACAAACTCTCCAATGCAGCAATTTGTACCTCCCACTACATCATTCGGGATTCTTGAAGCACAAAATTGACGAATGCTTTTTTCATCATTTTCATTAAACTCAACTAATTCATTTTCCTCGAAAGATGTAGTCATATCTTGCAAGCAATGATCTCTTACAAGGATTCCATAATACTAAAGACTTTCTTCAGACATATTTACAATTGCTTCTTCATCAAGCTCAGGAGTGATTATTTCGGAGGAACGTGCATTGCATCCACAGCAAAATATGCATACCATCACCAATACTATAAGCTTAAATATGAAATATTTGTTATCAAATTCTTCTGTAAGTTTTGTATTTTGTTTTCCAACCTTTGAGATAAGCATACAGAGATTTCCCTCATTGTCATATTAACAAAAATTTAATATTGACTTATTATAACATAATTCTTGACATTGTCAAAGAAATAATATATAGTCATAACGAGCTGAATAATGTAGTTTACTATCATCCAGCTCGTTAATTATCTTAGGAAATCTAATTTACAGAAAATCTTTCACACACTCGAAAAACATATACTCAAGCTTTTTCATTTCCTTCATTGTCAAATACATAAGTCTTTTTTGTTCCATCCGGCATTGTAAACACCGCTTTCGACATATATATCTCTCCATATTCATAATCTGCCGTAAAGACTTTTTCACTTCCCATATCACTAACTATAACCTGTACAAGATTCTTTGAACTTGAATCATACTGATATTTAACCTCATATCCTGAAAAACCCAAGAAAGATGATATATTATATCCATAATTCCTTCCGTATGGAATTTCTAACACGCCGTACGGTCCATAGTGTTCGATATCAGATATGGTAGCTTCATCTAATTTCAAGCTATCTATTGATCCAGATTCCATAAAATATTCAGCATGGTTACCATATGTATCATAATATGTCAATTCTGATAAAACACTTTCATCATCATATCCGATAATCCAAGTTAAAACGTTTCCATCTGAATAATTCCATACAGCCTTTACCTGGAGATCATTTTCATATTCATACAAAGCTATCATTGTTTCATTGGTCTCTGTATTAGTACAATCTATTCTTACAATTTGTCTTTGCTCATTATAATAATATTTCTTATCCGTTACTGCCTGTTTGCCCCAAATGTTCTCTCTCTTCATTCCTGCAGATCCATTTGTAAAATAAAACTGAACTTCTGAAGAACCACCTAATTCTGTGATGTTATTATCTTTGTCCTGAATCCAAGTATACCCATTCGGATTAATATGAGTAATGGATGTTTGCGCTCCTGAATTATCAAATACCCATATTACCTGTGAACCAGTAGAATAAAGCCATACTGTCTTTGTATTTATGTTCCCGGTATACTCAAAAGCAGCCTCTATTTTCTCATCTGAATCAGGCCTTGTAGCTGTTAATCCAACGATTTTTCCGCTTTCATCATAGTTATAATCCGAAAGATCAATGTGTCCAAAGTAATTGCTAAATGCAACCGCAGCATATGATTGTTCTCCTGCATAACATAATACATAGCCATCTGCAAAATCAGGGATATTCTGGTGAACGGTCTCTTCCGGAACATCCTGATGAGCCGTCTCATCATACCATATAATCTCTACCTTGGCATCAGCATGAACAGTATTTTTCGTCAGTTTTTTATTATTACTTAAATCCAACTTTTCCAGATTATTATGCCAACAATTAATCCATGTAAGATTAGGGCACCCACTTATATCCAGTTCTTCCAGTTTATTATCCCCGCAGATTATTTCTGTAACCTTTTCCCCACTAATTTTGAGTGATTTAACTTTCATACCCCAACAATTCAATTCTTCCAGTTCGGGGTTGTTGCTTGCATCAATGCTTCCAAAAGAAATTACAATTTCTTCCTCATCGCCAAATGTTAATCTTCTTATCTTAGTATTACTACAATTAAAGCTGTCCAACTGCTGAAAGGCCTCTATACCTTCAACCGATTCCACATCGGTTTCACTGACATCAACATTGTTTACTGCTTTTATCTCTTCAGTTGACAGATAACCGTCCTTATCAATGTCAAAGCCTGATATATAGTTTCTGAAGATACCATCTTCAAATACATCTTCGCTAATCTCAATCTTACGTATTACTTCTACACCTTCATCACATACCAATCTGGTCAATTTAGTATTTCTACTTAAATCAAGCTTCGAAAGACCGGTTCCTACGCAATATAAATATTCCAAATCCACATTTGGACTCAGTTCGATTTTCGAAATATTATTATCCTCAAAATCAAGCCTCTTCAGTAATGTATTTTTACTCAAGTTCAGATTATCCAAATGATTAGAAAAGCAATAAAGCTCTTCCAGTTTAACATTATTACTTAAATCGAGTTTCTCCAGATTATTGCATCCACAATTTAAGAGTTTCAGAGCCTTATTATTTCTTAAATCCAATTCCGTAATTTGATTAAATGAACATGTAAGATCTTCTAATTTTGAAAAACACTCGATTCCCTTTAGGCTCTTAATTTCGCTATTTATGCTTATACTTATGTTCTTTACATCTTCCGCCTCTTTTAAAGATAATATTCCATCTTTATCCGTATCTATTTTTTCTAAAACATAATTTCTGAAATTATCATCCGGAAAACTTTTATCATCAATAGGCATTGTTTCAAATGCTATGGGTTTTGTTGGTAACTCTACACCCCAGCCGCCTGCCAGAAAACGTCTGAGCATAGTAACATCCTTAGCGTTGATCTCATCATCTTGATTTAAATCCGCTTTTTCTTCGTTTATGTTAACTTTCCAGCCTCCCGCAAGATGACGACGGAGCATGGTTACATCCTTGGCATCTATCTTTCCATCATCATTAACATCGCCATACCAGACATCTGCCGTTTCATCAGCTTTTACTGATTGTACCGGCAGGCATCCGACCACCATCATCACACACAGAAATAAACATAAAAAAACCGTAAGCTTTGATTTTTTATTCATACAGCGTCTCCCTTCATATGTATACGAATATTATTCATATATGTATGAATATTTTATCATCAAAGCTTACTGTCGTCAAATTATATTTATGAAAACATTACATTTGTGGTTAATATATTATGACATTGTCAGTTATCGGAATATATTCCCATTCATAAATATCCAATATGTATCTTTTTCCATCCGGATCTATCTTTATATCTACATATGGATCTTCCTCTACATAATCTTTATTATACTTATATAATTTTCTACAATACGATCCATCACTTCCATAGGTATTCCTCTCATAAGCCCAATAACCTTTACCATCATTATCCCCATAGCTTTCGAGGCTATACACTATGGATCCATCAGAATACCTTTTCAAAGCTTTTCTGCAATCCGTGCCCTTTTCATTATCAAAATATTCATATACAGCTTCATACTGTTTGTTTTTCCATTCTATATCTTTTCTTTTTAGTTCCCTTCCTTCTTTATCATTATAATATTCTGTAGTAATGATATTATCACGTATAACAATTATATGAGTTAGAATAATGTTCCAGTCAGAATCGATTATAATCTCATTTCCTGTTCCGTTTCCATTATCATAATATTTATATTTCTTAATCATCCCTGTTTCTTTATCAAAAGAATAATTATAGGTATACACGTATCTATCATCAATTATCTCCATAGTTATTACTGATCCTTCATCATAATAACTAATTGACAAACCTTTAGTATATATTAACCTTCCTTTATCATCATATAGCGTCTTTTCAGAGTCATCTTCTGTAATGGAATTCTCTTCAGAGTCATATTTCTTAATGATAGTTTCCCCATCCAAAGTCTCTCTAGTCAAAGATTCAGTTATTTTACCATCAATATATTCTTCTATGTATAAATATCCGATATCATTTCCATCATCATCTATATGAATAGTTGTTTTTCTTATAATAACTCCATTTGAATATTCGGTTGTAGTTACAGCATCATATTTGTAAGACGGGCTAGTAGTGTATATTGTCTTTTGAATTACATCAGTATCCTCTTCATATATATATTTCGTATTATGAGAATGCCCGGTATCCCAATTGTGCTCATAATAATCTTCACTTATTATTCTGTTATTCTCATCATACTCATATATAAATGTCCTATTAAACTCCAACGTATCATCCCACATATAATATTTTTTAATTATTCTACCCATGGAGTCATAGGTATACTCCGCAAAAAACCATTCTTCTCCCAAAAAATGATCATCCAAATATTCAAAGCCTGTTATAAGTCTCCCCTGTTCATCATAAGTTATTTCTCTAACAGTCTCTAAAAAATTACCCTCGCTCAAAAACTCCTTAGTTGTACGTCTGATCATGTCGCCATTTTCGTCAAAATCATAAATAATTATAGCATTATTCCATCGTTCAAAACGATCATCAACAATCCTTATTACTTTCCCATTATCATCATATTCCGTAGTATATTCGCCGGTTTTTCCCGAGGGCGTTTCTATATATCCGCTAATTAACTTTCCATCCGGACCATATTCCATAAACTGTGTTCTTGGGGTTCCATCCCATCCTTTTCCTTTTGCAGTAGATGTTTTTTGGGTACCATCAGAATAATAAGTATACTCTTTCTCGTCGGTCAGAACACCTTTTTCTGAGCGTTTTTCTTTTATCACTCTATCATTATTATCATACTCATATTCATCTACATATTCATATTCATGGTTTATGCGTTTTACAATCCTTCCTTTTTCATCATAAGTGTTTTCTGTTTCTAATTTTATATCGTTCTGAATACTTAACTCGCCATCTGTTTTCAAATAACCGTTCTCATATTCTTCTTTAAAATACAGAGTAGGAGTGCCATTTTCACTAACCTTCCATTCAAAACTGTAATTACTGTCAAGTGTAATATCGTTATAAGCTTGAAGTGGATCTTCTACTAAAATGTCCGACAAATCAATTATTCCCAGATTATATCGTAACTTTACACCCTTATCATATGTATAACCCCATCCGTTCATTATATCAGCACTTGCAGGAATATCTACATAGGAAATAGCATTTCCATCACATTCAAAACAATCTAATTTTGAGTTTTGACTTAAATCCAAACTCGTCAGTCGATTATCACTGCAATATAATTCTCGAAGTTCGGTAAAATATTCAATTCCTTTTAAATCGGATAACCCTAATCCATTTACATAGATTTCTTTAACACTTTTTATTTCTTCTTTTTCAAGAATACCATCATCATTTTCGTCAAAATTATTAATCACATATTCTCTAAATATGTTATCCGGAAAATTATTTTTATCTATTGATACTCCCTCTATCAAAGCAGGATTTTTTTGAGGCAGTATAATCCCCCATCCACCCGCTAAATATCTTCTAAGTTTTGTTACATCCTTAGGTGTAATAGCTCCATCTTCATCTACATCTCCATCCTCCGTAGCTACATCGACACCCCAGCCACCGGCCAGATAACGTCTAAGTTTTGTAACATCCTTTGGTGTAATACTTCCATCTCCATCCACATCACCAACATATTCCACTGCATCGGCTCGTGCACCATAAACTGGCATAGACTGAACTGTCAGTATCAAACATAACACCGGTACCCAAAAAAATTTAGTCAACTTACTCAGATTTCTGTTCTTCACTCTTCTTCCCTCCGTTTTTTTATCTGCAACAAATAACAAACTTTCTGTATTTTTTCAAATGTCCGCTATTCATTTGTATATTTATAATACCATATCCTTGTCTAAAACTCCTACATCATACCCAGCATATACGTTTTTCTGAGCTGTCAAAAAACACAATTACTAAAGTACATATTGCAAAACCAAGCACTTTTATCTTCATCAAAACTCCAATTTTATAGTTATATTAGGATTTCATATTGTATCCCATCTATATATAACAACTTAAACCAAATAGCATTCAAGGCTTAATTATAATTACCGGCCTTATCCCTATGCAAGCATGAATATCCTTTTCAAATACATCCGAATATCCAGCAAATAGTGCTTGTTCAACTTCATCAGGTCCTAATTTAAGCCACCAGTTCCCACAGTAGTATTCTTTTAATAAAGAAATATTCCCCTCTTCAAATAGTTCCTTTTCTGAAAGCAGATCTACTATATCATGTCTCAACTCAGCAGAATCATTAATTAATGATTCATTCGATTTTATCATGTTCAATTCATCTGTGTTAAAAGCTTTCTTGCAAAACAGCTCATTTAACCACTCTCTAACATATGATTTTTCCCAGTTAGTTGAACCATCTTCATAAATATACGGGAGCGAAGTAATTATGTTTTTACTTAATAAAAGTATTCCATCTTCTGAATTTGATAATACTATCCACTCAATTGGCTGAAGTGTTAAATCATTAAAGCTATATGATTGTCTATATGATCCGAATCTCACAATATCACCTTTTTGAGCTTTTGCTATATCTTCATAAGATGTCATATCATCTCTGCTTTTAGTGGCATATTCTAATTGTTCCATTTCATTGTATAAAACTTCAGTTTCTTCATCCACCTTTACATCCTCAAGATACAAGTTATTTGTCAAGTCTTTTTTTTTTATATGATTTCCCCAGCATCTTAATTCTGTAAGTTCAGGATTTTCGCTAAGTTCAATATCTGTTAAAAAATTATCACTACATCTTAGCCCCTCAAGAAGGGGTGCCATGCTTAAATCCAACCTGTATAAATAATTATGTTCACATTCCAAAAAAGTCAATTTCTTATTATTACTCAAATCTAGTTCTGTCAAATTGTTTTTCCCGCATAAAACAAGTTTCAAATCTTTGTTACATGATAAATCTATCTCTGTTTCCAGGATATTCTCGGCATATGGGATTTTCAGACACTTCTCACGAAGGATAGACTCTACCTTCTCAAGTTCTTCTTCAAGTTCAATGATCGAATTAGCAAACCATTTCACCGCTTCCCTGCCGGCATCTGTTCCTTCGTTGATTCCGACGCTCTTCTCCGCACAGTTGAAGATCTGTTCTGCCCTGTTGTACCCGCGTCCACGTAGCTTGGCATTATGCCAGATCTCTTTCAGCCCTTCAGTTCCGAGGCTGACGATGTCTTTCGGAAATGGTGCATTCTTTATGACTTCCTGTGCAAAGACACTGTCCAGTTTTCCAAAGGCTTCCATATATTCAGGAAAATATATCTTCATTTCCCTATGCAGCCTGTTGATCGTCCTGATCCTGTCCTCACTGAGTTGATCACGTAACATCGAAAGATGTCTTAGTTCAGCATATATATCCTCCGGCAGATAAGGCATACCATAGTTGCCGTCCTTGACCAGATTTGCTATAAGTTTTGGATCTTTCCTGTCATTCTTGTCCTGGCTGTTGTCCTCAAGCTCTTTCGTCTGTTTGACAGCGTAAGGATTTACCTGTACCACACTGATCCCATTAGCGATCATCCAAGATGCAATGCAGAACCAGTAATGTCCGGTAGGTTCAATGCCAAGAACTATCTGTTTCTTGTTATGTCGTGCTGCTATGTTGATGACCCATTCCTTTGCCGCCTGAAAACCTTCGGCTGTATTGCTGAACGAAAATGCTTCCCTGTTAAGTTCGCGTCCTCTTGAATCAATAACCCTTATATAGTGTGTTTCACTGCCTATATCGCATCCTACAATAAGCGTGTCATCACTTATAAAGGAAAGCTTTTCATTCTTGCCAAACTTACGGTTGATCTCCAGATCTCTCCAGGTAGCTGCCTTCATTTCGGTGTTGATAGAATCAATTCTCTGATTCAGTTCCTCATCAGACACAACATTGTTTACAGAATTGTTGATAACTACTTGATTTTTTCTCTTTTTTGTTTTAAGATTCATTTTAGATACCTCCCGTATTTTTGGATTTTACCAACTGTCCAGTCAGTAATAATTCAACTTTACTTGAGGTATTTTTCAATGTCAAGGATTTCCTTTACTGTTTATATTATACAGGAAGCTCCTATTTAATACTATTTCTTTCATATTATAACATCGAATGATTATTCTTTCAACAAATATAAAAAAGTTATGTCCAATACGAAAAGCAATTAGGGACTGCGCTCAGAAATGCAGTCCCTTCTCTCTGATTAAAATCATTCTTTGTTTTCCTGCTTCTCAAATGATACGACTACCCACCCATTAATAGTTTTTTCCAATTTCATATCATATAAACATACCATACTGTCTGAAAAAAGAAAATGCACCGCATACCCCTTTTAGCAGGTATGCGGCGCTCCAAATAATATCTACTCTGTAATCATAATTTCAAATATCTGATTATGACAATCTGTATAACGATGTCGACACGGTAAAAAGTAATTTTGTCCCAGGCTATGCCGCCTTCCCTAGCTGCACTCCCCAGCCACCAGCCAGGTAGCGCCTCAGGATGGTGACATCCTTCGCGTTTATGTTACCATCGCCGTCTGTGTCAGAGTTCCCAGATACGATCTCGACGTTCCAACCACCTGCCAGGTACCGTCTTAAGGTTGTGACATCCTTTGCATTTATTTCCCCGTCGCCGTTCACGTCACCAGGTATGACATCTCCGGCTAGCTGCGCAATAGATAACGATGCTTGCTTCGCTGGTGTACCCGCATAGCTTACGATGCCCTGCGTGATCGACACTTCCCTTGCAGCCGCGCCGACTATGACAAACGTGTCGGCATACTTGTCCTCTTCACTCAAAGGCTTCGGGATAATAGTGTATTCACCTGCAGAATCCAGTTTCAGCGTGTCGGAGCTTACTGTTGAGATATCCACGAACTTGGAAAGCTTTACTGTTATGCCGTCCGCTGTCAGTTCAGCGCTCACCAGCTCAGGAGCCGCCTTACTCACCATGGAGAAGTCCACGTCAGTCCTTATGGGGGGAATCCCCATCCATTCAGTCTCCATGGTTTCGTAACCATCTTTCTCACATACTACCTTCCACTCGCCTTCCGGCACATCCCAGAGATACTTGCCCTCATAGTCAGTGAAAAGCGGGTTGCCCTGATCGTAATCCTCGGCGTTCCACTTCACAGCAGATCCCGTCTCCGGATCCTTATAGTATACAGTCACAGTAGCTCCCTCAAGCACATTGCCCGGCACAGCTTCGTACACAATGCCGCTTGGGTCGATGATGAATCGCAAAAATCCGGCAAGAGAGAATTCCCTGTTGTTCTGGATGCAGTCAGTTATATAGCTATCAATCAAGCCTATGCCCTTCCCTATGAAGAATTTTATGACAGTTGAGAATGGAGGCTCTATGCCACAGGCGTTCAATATAGGACCTGTTGCGAGCGAATTGAACATCTTAAGTCCAAAGAGAAGCGTGGCAGCCTCTTGGTACTTCTTGTTGTCACCAGCCATCTCCATCTGTGCGCAGTACTTCATAAAGTCACTGCCCATGGACAGTCCCTTCCCTATGTCTCCGTAGGTATCACCAAACACATACTTCATGTATGCGTTTGTGCCCTCAGTCACAAAGGCATTCGCAAGGTCGCACTCAAAACTGTCTGCGTCATCCCCCTCGATGACCTTCAGCACAGATTTACCAGTCCAGACATCCTTAGCCGTCTTAAGGTCACTACTGAAGTCCAGGAGCATGGTTGAGATGATGTCGCTGTTATCAGAATCGTGAATATAGTAGGTTACTGTCTTCCCGCTCTCTATAGTCCTCAGCCCCGAATCCACGAAGCCGTACCGTTCGGGATCCTTTGCTATGGTGTCTGCAGAATAATAAGTACCGCCGATGTACACACCATCGCTCTTGTCATTGGAATACAACTGGAATTTGCCGCCTGCCACGCCGTCAGAAACTTCGATATTGGCGAGGAATGCATCGTTATTCTGCCCGACTATCTCCACGGAGCTATTCTCGGCAAACTCTACTGGTAGCTCCTCAAGTTTCTGGTCTTGCTCATAATCGTAGCTGCCGTCAAGGACCGTCTCTGACTTCTCGAGGATGCTGATGTTCAGCGACCCGGGGACATACGACCTCGAATTCTCATCAAAGTAAGCCTCCGTAATCCAAGTTCCCGTCTCCCTGTTGTAAAAAGCTTCGATGTATCTCTCACTGTTAGCCTTTGTGCTTATGACGAACATCCTGTCTATCCTATCATTGTTCGTTGCAGTTATCTCGAACGAAAGCCTATATGCTGGGTTGAAGCTTATGACCGGAGACGTGCCTCTCGTGAACACGTCAGTGATATCAAGCGTCTGCACGTTATCGCTGTGCTGGTTGTAATTGAACACAACCTTCTTAACCACAGGCTTTTCGGCAGAGTAGACTGTCGTGACAGCCTCCGTGGCCTTACCTCCGCACTCCGCATATATGGAATATGCGGTTCCTGTTTTACCAACCGGAAGTGAAACGTTACCCTTATACTTCCCGGTATAGGCATTTGACCTAAAGGTACCTGCGAGCTTGTCATTCACGTATACGCTCACATCCTGGTTCTTCGCCGCTATGCCATACACCTCTGCTATGTACTCGTTCACCGTCTCGGGTACAGCCACAGTTATATCCGGACATTCCACGTCAAGCATTCCTATGGACTGCTCCCAACGAGAGTTATTGTAGTCAAAATTCAGCTGCGCTGATACCTGGTAGCTACCTATCTCAGTCACGCGCACCGTGAACCTCAGCTCACCCTCTGGCGAGTCAACGGGGATCACACCGTCCCTTATCTGCTCTGGGTCAAATGTGATGTTCTTGCTCTGTATAGATTCAGGAAGTAGGGTAAGTGCCTCTGGTAAATCAATGCGCAATTCGATATTCTCAGAAAACTCTGCCACCGAAGGCATCAGTCTATATCTTATCGTATAGTTTACAATTCCATTCACATTTGCTTGTTCCAAATTAGTTACAAGGTAAGTATTCTCTGTATCAAGAACAGAGAATCTAGAATCATAAAGTTTGTTGCAACCATTAAATGAATTGGCCGAAAAGAGGAATGTCTCTCTATTCGACTTTATCCATTCAAGATTAATACAATTAACAAACGATCCTAAACCTATCACTTCTACACTATCAGGAACATAAACTGTTTTAAGTGACGAGCAATTTTTTGCCAAATAATCTGGTATCTTATTCATACCATACTCTATCATTAATACTTCAACACTGCTTCCTTCAAATGCTCCACCATAATACCAATCACCAGCGGAAGTTACTGTTTTGGGTATGGTTATCTCTGTCATACTCACACAATCTTCGAGCAAACATGTGCCCAGAGTTTCTACACTTATGCCTAGGCTCAGTGTATTCAGCCTCTTACAGCCGGCAAAACAT
>JAEEGL014244858.1_pt1 | contig 12714 bp, 12 predicted proteins | sample 9134231 | NCBI WGS metagenome assembly JAEEGL01 (sample SAMN16246548, study PRJNA631951) | gut metagenome | biome: gut microbiome; feature: rumen; material: fiber-attached | host: Bos | place: Iran: Karaj | collected 2018-10 | reverse complement strand
GATATTTCCTTCATGCTCACTGCACCTCCTAACATCCTATAGACGTAAAGAGGAGTAATGCAGCCGAAGTCCATAGAGCAAGACCTTGCTTCGTTCTCTATCAGATCACGGATACGGAATACGATGTCATCCATAGTCATATCACTTTAGTATATCAACATCCGACAATGGTTCATACGCACCATTCTTCATCTCCAGAATGCACGTTCCGCTTTTCAAAGCATGCACCGTATGCCACTGTCCTATTGGAATGCTCACAGCCACATTAGTCCCTTCAGGCTCAATGATGAATGAATCGGAGCATGCCCGTTCAAGTTCGTCAAAATATTCCACTCGGAGCTTACCCCTCAGGCATACCATCGTTTCCGATGTCTTCTGATGCCTATGAATTGGCAAAATGCTCCCAGGCTCGATAGCATTCAGCATTCTCTGCGAACCATCTGTATCAGAATCCCTCAGGTCAAGATTCATCCTCAGTCTCTCCGAAGCCTTTGCCTGTTCTGTCAGGCTATTTAACATCGCTTGAGTAATCTTCATGATTTCTTTTTTGTGGTACAAAGAGAGATGAGCAGAACGCCCATATCCCTTTCAATATCTCTTTTATCATAGCCTACGTAAAACGACTTCAAATGCTTCTGCATAATTGCATCCCGCCTGACAGCCACGATAGGCAGCGAAACCCTCGATGGCTTCAGCAGAACGTGGATGCGGATAAGGACGCATCACACCACGGTACATAGACAGTGCTTTCACCTTCGCATCCACACCCTCTTTACCTACTTCCACCCACATATTGGGTTGGAAGCGGATCATAGCCGTATTCAATGCCCACTCCGTACATGAAGGAACCTCCATGTACCAGAACTCCTGAATCGGCTTCACCTCTGGCCGACGCTGGAACAATCTAATCGCCTCTTGACAGGCCATCGAGGTCTGCAGATGATCATTATTCGTGTCAGCAGCGTGATGCGTGATGACTATATCCGGCTCACTCTCTTTGATAGCCCCTTCTATGAACTGCACCAGCTTCAAGTGCGGTACCGTATTCATTTCGATGTTCGGAAACGTCCCCTCATATATCCTATTCACGCCCAGATATTTGTTCGATGCATTCTTATCTTCATCCAGCTCGTTGTCCTCCGGTCGGAATGCCCGCGCCTTCGCTTCTGTACACATAATACATACATCCACTGTGTCGCCACGATGCGACCATTTCCACATCGATGCACCAGCACCCAGTGTCTCATCATCCGGATGAGCTACTACTATTAAATATTTCATATTATTATCTTTAATTTTTTCCTTATTAATAAATCACCGCTTGAGGCACATTAGCATCAAGTTGGCAAGAGCACACTATTATTCTACATAAAGTGTCTCGCTATCCTTATCGTGCCTTAGGGCAGCATTTCTAAAGATCTCATCTATATCTTTATCTGTGGCAATCTCTGGCAGAGTGTTTTCTTGCTCATCATGATTACCTCCAATGATATCTTCTTTCACTTCTTTATTAGTAAAGAATGATATGTTCAAATCATCCCTACCCGATAATTTGTTTATCATTCTTTTGAACTCTATCTTCTCACTATCTTTCTCCACAATAATGTACTTGACATCATCCCATTCAAATGGAATGTTTAAAGTCTTTGGCAACAACGCCGAATCCTTATGAGCTTTTTTATATACTTCGTAATTCCACAACATCGGTTTCTCACCAATGCTTTTTAGAGTTTCAGCATCAGGTACGAACCTTAGCTCTCGCTCATCATAAAACCTGTATTTCTTATAATTCCGCTTCGGAAGCGGCCCTTCATATTGCTTGATATACGATAGCAAATAGACTATCTTCTGATACTCCACGTCTGATTCCACTTTGTCACCAAATTCGCCTATCTTTTTAGCAAGCATCTCAATGATTGTTTTCAGAGCAAATGAGTTTTGGTCACAATACCAAACTGCAGCGAAATGGTTACGCTTACCCCATGATGCATTAAAACCTATTGTATAATCCCCATATTTCTTTAAATAATTCCCTGTTTCTGCAAGTGGCAGATCACACACGCTTACCATAGGGTAAGCAAATGCAGCATTATACATTGTTGATGTAACATCTTCAAGGCTATACGACAGATAGAGACATCTGTTTTTTATGATCCCTTTAAGCCCATCTTTCTTGGTCTGATGCCATAGGGTATTTGAACTTAAGCCCATTTCTTCATTGAATTACATAATAATCGGATGAGCCATTCTGAACCCCTGCATTAAGCACTGTTGGTATTCGTTATTCCTATACATTCTCATGGCCATATTTAGAATACTTGCAGCTCGCTGATATTCCAGATTCTTAAACACTGAGGCGAACATACTGCTCACCACCAGTCTATCAGACGGAACAACGATACTTGAAAGCATCAAATTTCCAGCTCTAAATACCTCTGATGCAATATAGGGATTAAACTCTATATTCTCTATACATGTAGCAAAATTGTTTGCTTGATTAGCCTTTTTGCTGTTATATTGCTCAAATATATAGTCTGCACAAAGATTACAGCCCAAATAGTTAATCTTGGACAGATACAAGTGCAGTTCCTTTTCATCTCCAACACCAATCATTGACAACCAGTTCACAACATTCATAGCAGGATATGCCTTCAGATTTATTTGAGTTGCCGTCCAATCCTCTGTTATTAGAATCCTATCCTGTTTGTTTGCGAGACGAACACTTTGCATATATAAAGCAGAGAGCTCACTTGGCATCTTTTCTAAATCCTCATTTAACAATTCCTCATCATCCTCCAACTCACAATACTCACCTATCCATTTCTCTAGCATATTGAGTTTGGATAATAATGAGTGTTCGCGTTCATCTTCTGCTTTTATTGTAAGGAGCGCAGCCACACTTTCAGATAGGAAAGACGGTATAGCATTCCGCTCTTTCACAGCAGCATCGTGGATTGCAACTTGCATACTGTGTGGAATGATAAGTTTAAATGGTATAGCAAGATTATATTTCAACTGCAGTTCATGCAACAATAATAGCGACGACAAATCCAAAACAGGTTTTAATGGACACACATTCAATTCAACCATTTGAACCTGGTGTCTTACCGCCTGTATAGGTATCATCCTAATCTTGAAATCACCAAAAATCAACTTATAGAGTTCTGGGAATAGTTGGTGCTGATTAATGAAATAATACATTGTAGTCCTGCCTACGCTGTATAATGATTTCATTTTTTCTTCCTCAGCGCTATAGTCCTCCGTAGGACCAGCTATTTTGGCCAAATTTGCAAGGATGCCTTCACCTCCTTGTAAATCATCAATTGTAAACGAACGTATGTGTTTGCTTTGATGCTTTGCAATCTCATCCATTATTTCTTTCATAAGCTTGAAATAACGGTTGAAAACAGCCATTACAAACACCTTAATCTCCTTATTGACAGAGTTGAAAATTATTTCCTCACCCACTTTCTTTCCTATCAAATCCTCCAAATACGAACCAGGTCTGATAGTAGTGTATTCTTCCTTGCCATCTACATTTATCAGCACATAACTATCCAGTGCAACTACTTCATATTGCTTCATGATAAGGTCTTCAATCCCTTTATGCAGATGCACTTGGAAGAAGAAATCTCTTAATGTCTGAGAATTGTTCTTCTGAATTTCATCATACAAGAATGCTAATGCTTTTTCGTAACCTCCTGTAATGAGATATATGTTAAATATGTTTTGAACACTTGTCTCAGGGAATTGAAGATTCTTAAGGTCTGGGAATCGTTTTTCTATTTCATCAGTTTGGTCATTTCTATACAATGCCATCAGATGATGCTCCATCAAAATACCGTTCTCAGGATGTTTCTTAATTAACTCAGTTGAAATAATGACAACTCTTTTAAAATCCATCATCCGTTCTGCCATCATCATTTCCTTCTGCTTTAAATCATCAGAAGCAAGACCCTTCTCACGGAGTTCTTTTAGATAGCCATAGAGTTTACTATTATATTTCTTATCAGATTGGAGGAGTTCAACATAAACATAATTACGATAGTCAAAATATGTATCAGATAAGACAGATTCTAACTTTTCGATTGCGGTATCCGTCATCCCATATTTCTGGAATAAGGTCGCCATATAAGCAATCATGTCGCGTGGAATCTCATCTTCGTGAGATTTCACATACTCTATGTCAACATCATTGCCGGCCTTATAATTATAAAGTTCAAGGAATAATCGTCTTGTGACTTCATTTCCGAACTTTAACAGACTTACATATGGAGACAGCTTGTCTGAGCATATATGCAAAGATGCGCTGAAGGAGCTAATCATAGTATCTGGTATCACAATTTGCTTCTCAGCCATCAGTTTAAAGACAGTCTCTATTTCTGTAATGTTGTCTGTCTGCACTGCCAATTGAAGCCAGTCATTCATAATCGATATACTTGGCTCACCATCGTATTTGGCTAAAACAGAGAAGGCTTCTGGATACCTATTTGCAGACTGTAGCATTGATGCATAGGCCAAATAATATATCTCCTTATTAAAATCTGACGGCTTGAGTTTTGCCATCTCTTCTATCCGTTGAGGGCAATGGTCATGATTATATGCTACAAAAACATGAATAAAGTCAATATCCGGCAGTAAGTTGGGGAGTTGAGTATGATGAAGTAGTTCAAAATACTGATCTGTCAACTCCAGCATTTTCTTAGAGGCGTCTGTTTCCAAACAACCACCATCTGCACCCAACTTCCATGACGCTACGAACTGAGTTAATGCAACTGACAACCAATATGGCCACAGAACAAAACTATCTATGGTCATCACTTTCATATTAGGAATCTCTAACGATAACGCATTCTGAGCCTCAAGCACATCTTGACGACCAAGTGAAAGTACCTCTGCGAATAGTTTGTTTTTATCCTTAATCTCATTGGGGAGCCCGTCTATCTGCGTTTTCAAATCCTTGCTCTCCAAAATAACAGGTATCCATCCCCAAATATTCTGGTTATCACGCTCTCTTAACTCTTTTGACAAGGAAGTGGACAAAAGAAAATCTTTCTCCTTACAGGCTTCACATATCCTACTAGCAACAATCTCCTTGTCAAACGTGCCAGACTTTTCCATCTCGTCATAAGCACGTTTAAAATGTAGTTTGCATTGTTCTTTGTCAATAAACCTTTTGCAAGCTCCCATCAAATAATCTATACGCGCAAGTAAAGACCAATCCGGCATTCGTGCTTTGTCAACCTCTGCACGCATCGTTTCCAATAGGCTATAGGCAGTGTTAACGTGAAGTGTTGATATACAGTTCCTAATCTCTGGCAAAGTGTCTTTGACAATTTCTAACGAACCCCGACCGACCTGTTTTTGTACAGCATCAACCACATCCTCAATAGTGTCCAAAGATACACTCCGAAGTTGTTTGTTTTCATGTATAATAAAGACAACATAGGCAATGGTCAAAAATGCAGTAATAATAACAGCAGCCCAATCTATACCATTTCCATTAAAGGAGATGGCTGCTTCAAGGTTATGCTCGTTATCAATGATTATTTTAACAACAGGGAAGGTAACGTTAATACCAGCAACTGTAGCAAAGTAGGCCATAGTCAATTTCCTTACGGAAATGACAAAGAAATAACTGAACAATGGTTGCCCTATATTCTTCCAAAACCAAGGCCAATTCTTTTCTATCCTATCGCTAAAACGATAGAACAGAAAGATTACTATGACTATTAATAGTATAATCAGATACCCCATAATCTACATAAACTTAAAAGTTCGGCATCCCGTTTTATCTATCCCCTTTCAACTCCGCTCCGCCTCCCTTATCATTTCCATCAGTGGCCAGCAACAACTATATTCACAATAGCAGCGGTAGTTCTCAAAATCATCCACTTTGAACTGATGACCTATTTCCACTCTGTTTTCTGTTTGTGTTTCTGAAGGCCGGGCCACTAACATATATGCATCTAAGCCGTTGGGGAAAATCCCAACCCTGTCAAACGACCAGAAACCCTTCCTTGCCATTTCTGCAAAACCATAACTATATAACTTCCAATGATAAGGTATGTTACCATATCCAGATTCTTCAAATATGTTGTAATCATACGCAGGGCTTTCATTTCCATTAAACAATTCGTCTATTTCCTCTTGCCTCGGAAAATCCTCCTCAGATAATGACGAAAGATATTCTGTGTTTAATAGAAAACGTCGTGCGCCCTCCATCTTAGCGACCTGCGATTGCATGGCTCTAATCTCTTCAATGGTGCCAATCTTAGGATGCACAATTCCACCATTAGAGGCAATGTGTGTCCGATTCCCATTGAGAATGAAGAAACAGTCCAAATCGTGAGTTACCTGATAGTCGTGATTATACATTATGGTTCAGTAAAAATGTTCCTACATACACCACACATTCTCTCCTGTTTCAGTGTTCGAGGTCTTATGGGATGTACAAATGTCAAATCTTTCAGCGTTCCTGGTTTTTGTTCTGCGCTAAGTTCATATAACACACAATTCGAAGCATTATCCTCAGCACATGTACCAACAAATTTTTCTACCACTCTTTTAAATTTCACCTCCCCACTTGGCGTTATAACTGGCTTTCTCTTCTTAGAAAACACAACGTAGGGTAGTTTTGGTACGTCTGGCGCTTGTCGCACTAAGGCATTTTGCAGAAGTTGATCAAAAGGATAATGCACATCTGGACGAGTTATATGTTTACTGCGACTGCTAAAACCGCATTTCTCTACTCCTGCATATTCACAAGCCGCAGCCATACAAGGCAGATCTCTTTCCTTGTTCACATTGCCCCCATTCTTGCGTATCTGCTCAATTTCCCTTTTCTTAATGATAATCTCCTTGTACAACTTGTTCTGTAAACTCATCACTATTGACACATAGCAGGGTTTTATACTATCATTATCGTTGTTTATCAATCATTGATAAACTCCCCCCACCTCTTTCAGCTCTCTTCCAGAGAATGTTCCGTAGCTCTTGCCCGACACCTCACCCTTCTTATAGTAATCACACATCGCCTTGATTACCGTTTCAAAGTCCTTGCGGTCACTTATCTTGATATGCCCATCCGCGCCCACGGCTATTCTCTCGCCATAGCGCTTGCACACCTTCGCCATCTTCTTGATGCGGTTATCGTCCAGTTTTTCCAAGCCACCGTTCTGCTGAAGTTTCACCAGTTTCTTGTGCAGGCTCGTATTCGTCTTCAGATCCTCTTCTATACAGTCCAAACCGTCAATCAATCCTGTTTCCCTCATGCCGTCCACCACCTCAATGGCTTTTGCATGATACTCCTCTTGAAGACCAACAATCTGCTCAAACGGAACTTTCTTCAATACGTAGAATGTCTCATCCCAATAAACGCAGTCTATCTGTTTGTCCAGCGTCACTGCCTCACCTTTCATCAGTGTCAGCTTCTTCGATGTAGAGTTGAAAATCGTCCGTATCTGTCGCAATACGATGTTCTTTTCCGTGTCATTCTTCTCGTCTATGGCAATCTTGCTCACCATAATCTTCCTGAAAGTATATATCCACGAAGCGTTCTCTACATCTAGGAATCCGATACAATACGCCCACAGTTCCTCACTATCAGACACTATCCCGTCTATGCTCTCCACCTTCGGCAGTTCCTTACCCAGCTGGTTCACCACCACGTCCGAGAACGACGAAGTCTCCGCTTTCAACTTATACGAGAACAAATGGTCTGTATCATCCGATATAGGGTCATAATCTATCAAGGAATACTCCTTCGCCACAGTCCTTTCCAGTTCCTTAATCGAAAGGTCATACAAGTACTGTCTGATTTCATCATCCACATCTATCTGATAAACCTTGAAAACATACTTGTCCAAGGTCTTATCACGCTTACCCACACCACTTTTCAGGATTCTAGTGATGAAGTGAAGTTTCACATCCTTCTCCTTCGTCTCTTTTATCCTGTCCAGAACCTCATCCAGTTTCGAAGGTGTTCTTTTCTCACTGTCTTTCTCTGCCATAATATAGTTTAAAGCCAATTTGATACATCTGATAGTTCACATTCTCCTTATAGTCCTTCGTATCGGTGATGATAAGCGCATCGTGCGTTTCATCCGATGAGTCTCCTACTATTTTATATTCTATTTCCAACAGCGAATACCAAATATTCAGAACCGGATTGATAAGAATCATATTCGAGTTGGTGTATATCACGTATATAAGCACCATCACCACCCCAAAGACCACACACTCAAAGCCCGACGAGAAGTCACTGGCCAAAAACGGCACAATATACGTCGCAATGTATCCTATTGCCTCACTATTCCTATTACTAATCTTCGTTATCTTGACTGTATGTCCGTTATTCAGATTCTTTTTCAAGTTGTTCAGGAACACAATGATGCCCACACATCCAGTGATAGATATAATCGACAAGACTAGCGACATTCCAAAATGAGTAGCGAAGCACCATAATGCTTCTACATTCCATCCTCCCCATTTCATGAATTCCCATCCATCTTTTATTTGCTTTCCTATAACGATAGCAAATAGCGGAATATATGAAGTCACAAACAGTGAGAACAGTGCACCTCGCCGTAGTCCATTATTGTTTTTTGCGTTCATCGCCTCCGTAAATCCTTAATTCCGTGCCTCCATGGTTCCAGCATCCTTCGGATGCCGTCCCCACTGCGGCACAAACAGATATGAACAAAACTCCCACACTGCTTTCAACAACTTCATCTTCAGAACCTCCAGAGCTTTAATTTCTTCCACACAAAGTGTTCTACCCTCACAATGGGCTCCCAAATCACCTCGCCTGGATAGCTTGTAAAGAACCGTATATTCCGTTTGAATCTACGCAAAGCCTGACCAACTCTTCTTGTCAAATAGCTACCTTCAGAGCCTGAAGCTCCCACTCTTGGATCTCCATGTCCGAAGTTTCCAGACAGCAGTATCTCGCTCATCAAGAATTGACCATCTTTTACCGATACAGGGCAAAGCAACAGAGACTCCCGCATTCCGCAAACCTCACGTAGCACATACATTAACGCACCAGCGAATTTCTTCATGCCAAGCCATGAAACAATCTTCATGGTTTCAGCTTTTGAACGTTTATGCTCCTTATTCCATACGGTCAATAAATAGAAATAATCAACGACCTGCCTCAATCCCACTCCTTCATCAATCAAGTGCCTATAAATGTGATTCATCTGATAAATCACATCCTCATCTACCTTCATCACAGGAATTGACTTGCCATCTATTTCTGCTTTTTCCCGACAAACCTCTATATTACTGAAATAATTTTGAAATCTTCGATTATGGAATGGTTCACTCATAAAAGATGGTCGAAAGTGTACCTCAACAGGAACGTCATTTGTCCCTATATGACTAGTGTGTAACCAACACAAGCCATCCATATCAAAATTGACCTTTATATAATCCAGCACTGTACGAACTGGATGTTTGCAGCCTCTATCTTTCGGGGTTACCCATACATCTATATCACCGCAACTTCTGCGGTTTTTCATTTCCTTTGGATAATATCTATAGTTCGACTGTCCCTTCAACACGCACGCCAGAAAGCCATCTTCACATAATATCTTACATAATTTATGGCATGTCTTACTTGTAAGCACATTCTTTACCTCTATTTGCTGACAAACACCTATCCATTGAAGCAAGATGTCTTGAGGTGGACGCTGGTTTTCAGGTAAATGTTCCAGACCAGCCAGCATTATACCTTCTACAGCTTGCCGCTCAGCTTCATCATAAACGGCATTCCATTCATCAGGCAAAGGAACCATAGAAAGTTTCTCACGAGTTCCTAATGATACCTGCAACAATTCTATGAAAAGATTATGCATATAATTTAAATTGAGGTAATACGACCCCATTCATTCACTTTCTAGTGCAGCTAACTTTAATTCATTCAATATCCAAGTACACTCTTTACCAAAAAGAGCATACATGATACATATAACCGTATAGACAATCATCTTCAAGTCATAGAAGATGCCTGCTTTCTTTACATACACGTATTCCAGTTCACGTCGGGTCTCAAACACCTTCTCCATGTACTCCTTCTCATCAGTGAACTGATCGCCATAGATGAAATCATAAAGTGCAGCAGGACCAGATAGACCTACTGGCACCTCAGCAGCCAAATTCCATTTGCCCGTACGGAAAAGGTCGAACTGATCCTGCGCAACAGGTCTTGGCCCTATCAAACTCATTGTTCCATTCAAGATGTTCAGCAACTGTGGCAACTCATCAATCTTCACTTTACGGATAAAATGACCGAACGGGAATATCCTATCCTCATCAGGACGCAGTGATGCCTCATTCGCAGCCTTTGCCACTCTCATAGATCGAAACTTATACATCTTGAAAGGCTTATTCCCCTTACCAATTCTGTGTGCCGTATAGAATATTGGACCCCAGTCAGAAACAAGTATTCCTATAATGGCAATAATCCAAAATGGACTTGTTCCAATGATGCCTAACAAGGCACATATAAAATCAAAAACTCGTTTTATTATCTGATACATAATACGCTATTAGTTAGCGATTGAGAAATCTGCTATCAGGATGTTATGATCTGACAATTCCGTCTTGACCACTTTAACACCCTTCAGACTTAGTTTGTCATTGTAATAAATGTGGTCTATTCTCAGTCTAAGCCATCCCTCATGATAAGTTGCTCCATAACCTAAGCCCCCTTCCCACCACGCGTTCTTCATGCCAGCATCTTCCAGTGAATCCATGGGTGCAGAAGCATCAAAATCATTCATATCACCCATTACAATCATTGGTAGTGTACTTTTTTGGATTGTCTTTTTCAGGAACTGTGCTTTTTCTTTTCTTTTTTCTCGGGCATTACGATAATAGCCCCAGAACGTTTTAACCCTACGTATAGAATCTGCATCATCTATTTCTATCTGCCCCTCATGGTTATTTCCTGGTAAATGACAACCTATTATAAATAATGAATCCTTCTCTATGACCAGTTTAGAATATATACAATTATGAACTTCTCTAAACTTTCCTGACCCCAACAACTGGGTTTTACTATAGAAAACATCTCCTGCTTTTATTTTAGCGTTTGCATTGTTCCTATAAGGATAATGCTTATTCAAGAGAGAATCTATCACCAAGCAACTGTCCAAAACAAATTCATTCAACTGTATGAAATCTGCATTCTGCGCTATAATTAATCTGGCAATTTCTTCTTGTTCTATTCCATTTATAATCTTTGGTCTACAGATATTCCATGTCAAGACCCGAAACTGGTGCTCACCGCTATCACCTCTGAAATTAAAAGCGACAATATGGTAACAATTATTCCTCCAAAATAAGAAAATGACAATAGCCAAAATAATGAACAGGACAAGCGCCTTTAACTTAAGCATATCAGTATTCGCAACTTTACTCCATGGTTCTGAATGGCCACAATGCCTTGAACACCAAATAAGTTTTATTGCTCTTTCCGAATACAAGTTTTATCACATAGTACCCACAAGCCACCATCCATCGAGGAAAACGTAAAACATGTTTAGCTCTTCCTTCTGTTTTTTCGGTTTCTATCAATTTGTTGATATCGAGCAATTCAGGGTCTTTTATCACGTGAATAGTATTATCAACCTTCTTATCTACCCATTCCACCATAGCAGCTACAGCACCTGTGACATTCAGTACCTCAAATTTACCACCATCACCTATCTTGTATGCCCAGTCCGGATATTTCAGGTAATAGCGTTTCTCTATGTCACGCTTAATGTCCTGAGTATAAACCGGCGAGAACCGATAGATATTCCAGACCTTGCAAATGTCTTTCAGGCGTGATTCTGCCAATGCCTTGCTCTTGCCATAGTTAGATATAGGGTTCAATTCTGTTTCAGGCGTAATCAGGCCTTTTACCATTCCAATGGCATCAACAGTACTGATGAACAATACGGGAACATTGTATTTAGCGCAAGCCTCAAAGACGTTCTCCGCACAGTCCACGTTCACTTTTTTAAACGCTTCCCATGATACATCTTTCTCGCCCGCAGTATGAGCCAAGGCGGCAAGGTGAATAACTCGGTCTATTTTCTTGTCATCAAACAACTGCATAACGCCCTGCTTTGATGACAAATCTAAGATTATTTGAGTAAAGCCAGGATACTTTGCCTCAGAAGTCCTACGGTCAACACCTATAATGGTATGTCCTTTCTCTATTAGCCCTTTGACGACATACCCGCCTATCATTCCAGCGGTTCCTGTTACGAGTATAATCATTCTTTTCCTACAATAAACACATAATTCGTTGTGGCACTACCGCCAATATTCAGCATCATGCCATTCTTTGCATCCTTCACCTGATAACCTCCAGCCTTGCCTGTTACCTGCTTATACAGGTCAACAAACATTCTGGCACCAGAACCACCCACAGGATGACCGCATCCGATCAAACCACCAGAGGGATTGATAGGCTTGGCACCATCAAAGGCAATCACACCATTTTCAACGGCTTCACACTCCTTTCCTGGCTCACAAATGCCAAAGGATGAAATGGCAGCAAACTCAGAGCTGCTAAAGCAGTCATGCGTTTCAAATACATCAATATCATCAACGGTCAAGTTTGCTCTGCGATAAGCATCCAAACAAGCCTGACGAGTCCAAGGCAGTACGTATTCACTACCGGCATTGTCTGCCATCTTCTTGTCAAAGAGCATAGGT
>JAEEGL013898409.1_pt1 | contig 12714 bp, 11 predicted proteins | sample 9134231 | NCBI WGS metagenome assembly JAEEGL01 (sample SAMN16246548, study PRJNA631951) | gut metagenome | biome: gut microbiome; feature: rumen; material: fiber-attached | host: Bos | place: Iran: Karaj | collected 2018-10 | reverse complement strand
GCTCTCCAGAGGTCTTCCGGCCAGGAAGTTCCCGAGGTTGGCTGTGGCTCTGGCGCAGATCTTCCGGAAGGGATCGGCCTGTCTCTTGAGGCCGGCCGAATGCGGGGTGATGAGGCAGTTCTCGCAGTCCCAGAGGGGATGATCGGCGGGAAGAGGCTCGGGATCGGTGACGTCGAGGGCGGCGCCGCCGAGCCTGCCGGCATCGAGGGCCTCGGCGAGGGCGTCGGAATCGATGGCGCTGCCTCTGCCGACGTTGACGATGACGGCGGAGGGCTTCATCAGGGCCAGAGTGTCTTTATTTATGATCTTGGTCGTGGCGGGGCTGTTGGGCAGGCTGAGGCCTACGAAGTCCATCATGGGCAGGAGCCTGGGCAGCTCGTCGAGGGTGCAGACCTCCTTGATATAATCCGCGGCGGCGGTCCTGGTCCTCCTCACGGCGTAGACCTCGCAGCCGAAGGCGTTCATCAGTCTGGCGAAATTGCTGCCGATGTCGCCGTAGCCTATGACGAGGACCTTCTTGCCCCAGAGCACGTCGGGAAAGTCCACTCTCTGCCAGAGATGCCGGCGCATGTGGTCTCTGTACTGGTGCAGGTGGCGTACGAGCATTATGCAGGCGCCGACCATGAATTCCGCGATGGTGACGCCGTAGCAGCCGCTGGCGTTGGCGAGCAGGGGAGCGTTCTCTCCTTTGAAGAGGGGCAGGGCGGCGTAGCCGTCGGAGCCGGCGGAGTCGAGCTGCAGGAACTTGAGATCGGGCAGGTCGTGAAGGAGAGCCTCGGGCACATTGCCCAGCACGATGTCCGCGTTTTTGAGCATGTCGTGAGTGACTTCAGTCTGGGTGGTATAGACTATGCTGCAGTCCTTTGCCGCAGCCTCGAGGGCAGCCTTGGTCTCGCCTTCGAATTCAAGGGTCGTAAGAATCCTGTACATATCATCCTCCTGGATCGTTTTACGGGAAAGCGTCAGGTCCGCATTCCCGTTCAGCTTATTATATACGAAAATGCTTCTTTAGTGTATAAATGTATAGAAACCAGACAATTTAAAATCGCGCGTGAAAACGCGCGCGGCTGTGATAGAATAACAGCCTGTCCGCGGCGCGGGGCAGAGCCTCAGGAGCCGCAGAAAGGATCAAAATGAGCAGAACGACACTCTCGCGCAGGCATATCGACCTCGTCAACGGTCCCCTGGCGAAAAACATAATACTCTACGCCCTCCCCATCATCGCGACGGGCATGCTGCAGCTCCTCTTCAACGCCGCCGACCTGGTGGTCGTGGGACGCTGGTGCGGCAGCGTATCGGTGGCGGCCGTCGGCGCCACCGGCGCGGTCATAAACCTCACGGTGACTCTTTTCATCGGCCTTTCGGTCGGCGTGGGCGTCGCGGTCGCGACCGGCCTGGGAGCGCGGGATCACGAAAAGGTCAGCGAGACCGTGCACACGGCGGTCCCCGTCGCCCTCATCGGCGGCGTGGTGCTCACCGCCCTGGGCGTCATCATCACCATGCCCCTCTTAAAGCTCATGGCGACTCCGGAAGACGTGATAGACCTTTCGGCCCTCTACATGAAGATATACTTTACCGGCATGCCGGCCAGCCTCCTCTACAATTACGGGGCGGCGGTCTTAAGGGCCGACGGCGATACCAGAAGGCCCCTCATCTTCCTCTCCTCCGCCGGCGCGCTCAACGTGGTCCTCAATGTGATCTTCGTCACTGTTTTTGATCTCGACGTGGCGGGAGTCGCTCTGGCCACCTCGGCCAGCCAGTATTTCTCCGCCGTCCTGGTGCTCAGCGCCCTTATCAGGGAGCAGGGGCCCATACGCTTCGAGTGGAAAAAGATGAGGATCTCGCGCGGGGCCCTGGTCCAGATCGTGAGGATCGGCCTTCCCGCCGGCCTGCAGGGAGCCATGTTCTCGATCTCCAACACCATAATCCAAAGCTCCCTCAATTCCTTCGGCTCGGTCGCCATGGCGGGCTGCGCCGCGGCCTCCAACATCGAGGGCTTCTCCTACGTCGCCATGAACGCCTTCAACCAGTGCGCCATGAACTTCGTGGGCCAGAACTACGGGGCGCGCAGATACGACAGGGTAAAGAAGGTCGCGAGGCTCTGCGTCCTGGACGTGGTACTGACAGGCCTTCTGGTCGGCTGGACGGTCTACGCCCTGGGCAGGCCGCTGCTGGGCATATACATCACCGATTCGGAGGCGGCCATCGCCTACGGCCTCATCAGGATGAGGTATATAAGCACGGTCCACTGGCTCAACGGCCTGCACGACACCATGACGGGCGTGCTGAGGGGCCTGGGCTCCTCCTTCGTCCCCATGCTGGTCACGGTAGTCGGGGTATGCGTCACCAGGATCATCTGGATCTATACGATATTCCAGATGCCGCGCTTCCACAGCCTCGAGATGCTCTACATAGTCTATCCCATCTCCTGGATCATCACCTCGGCCATGCTCTTCGTCTGCTATCTCGTGCTGGCGAAGAAAAAGCTGGCTGATTGAGCCTCCGCCCGCGGCGGCGCCAGATATTTGCGACTTGCTCTTCTATTCCGGGATAAAACGTGCTAATATATTGTTTGAACTTATGCGTTCAAATATCATATTTTCATTGAAAGGTACTGAAAATGAGCGAAAGCTGCGATCATAACTGCGCCGGATGCGCCGAGAACTGCGCGGACAGAGAGGCTCCCCAGAGCTTCCTGGCCCCGGCCAACCCCCTCTCGAACGTTAAAAAGGTCATAGGCGTCGTGAGCGGAAAGGGCGGGGTAGGCAAATCCCTCGTCACCTCCATGCTCGCCTCCGCCTTCAGCAGGAGCGGAAGGAAGGCCGCCGTCCTCGACGCCGACATCACCGGTCCCTCCATCCCCCGCATGTTCGGGGTCAAGGAGCCCGTGATGACCGACGGGACCAACATGTTCCCAGCCATGAGCGAAGGCGGGGTCAAGATCATCTCCATCAACCTGCTGCTCGACAACGCCGAAGAACCGGTGGTCTGGAGAGGCCCCGTCATCGCCGGCGTCGTGAAGCAGTTCTGGAGCGAGGTCGCCTGGGGCGACGTGGACTGCATGTTCGTCGACATGCCTCCCGGCACCGGCGACGTCCCTCTCACGGTGTTCCAGTCTCTGCCCGTCGACGGCATAGTGGTCGTCACCTCTCCCCAGGATCTGGTGGGGATGATAGTCGGAAAAGCCGTCAAGATGGCCGAGATGATGAACATCCCCGTAGTCGGCATCGTGGAGAACATGTCCTACTTCGAATGCCCCGACTGCGGAAAGAAGCATTACATATTCGGAGACAGCCACGTCGAGGCGCTGGCCGAAAAGTACGGTATCGGGACGGTCTGCCGCATGCCTCTGAAGCCCGAGATCGCTTCTCTCTGCGATCAGGGCAGGGTGGAAGAGGCCGACAGCTCCTGCCTGGAGCCTCTGGCTGAGAGATTGAGGGCTTAGACCATGAAGGAGATACTTGCCAAGCTGCCAATGATAGTGGATCTGGCCATAGGGGCCATGCTGCTGATATCGGTCCTGGTAGGCAGTTCCAGAGGACTTCTCAGGAGCATCATCTACACCGTCAAGAACATCGTCGCGATCTTCGGGGCGGCTTACGTCTCCAAGCTCTTCGAGCCTCAGGTGACCGAGCTGCTGCTGCCCGTCTTCAAGAGGAAGATGGTCACCATCGTGCTCGACAAGCTGCCCAAGACGCTTGAGTCTCTGCAGCTGCCCGAGCTGCATCTCGACTTCTCGGGCATGGGCCTCGATCTTTCCACGGTGAACAATTACCTCGATCAGGTGAGGGCCAGCGCCAACAGGAGCCTGATGGCGACCACCAGCGAGCTCTACGGCCAGATGGCGGCCCGCGTGGAGGACGCCGCCGAGGGCATGCTCTCCACCGCCGTGAGAGGCCTGCTCTTCCTGGTCGCTTTCTTCGTGATCCTGATATTCTTCGCCATACTGCTCGGCATACTCGATAATCTCATCGAGCTGCCGGTAATAAGCACCCTCAACCACATAGGCGGGGCGGTGCTCGGCCTGCTGCAGGGTCTGCTGATACTCTACCTGATACTCTACGTGCTCAGGCTGACCAATCTCGAGCTGATCGACAATTTCGCCGAGGGCACCATACTCTTCAACTACTTCTACAACCACAGTCCGCTGGAGATGACGCAGTTCCTGCGGGACAACGCGCATACCATAGTGTCGACAGCGTCGAATTAAGATCTGCCGGGGGTCCTTTAAGGACCCCTTTTTTCATTGCAAGGAGGTAAATATGATACTGAAAACAGATGTCTTCACGCCCCAGCGCTTCACATCCGAGGGAAAAGTCACCCTGAGGGGCAAGACCGTGCCCTTCAATACCGTCTGCGAGGACAACGTCTTCTACGGCGACGACGGCACTCCCGAGGCCTCTCTCTTCTCTTATTCGTATTTCCGTTCCGACGTCAAGGATACCTCGGACAGGCCCGTGCTCTTCTGCTTCAACGGCGGGCCCGGCTCCTCCTCCACGATGGTACATGTGGGCTTCCTGGGGCCCTACAGGGTCAAGTACGGCGAGGTGGACGCCGCCGGCGTCCCTCTTCCGCCCTATGAAGCCTGCGTGAACGAGGACTGCCTGCTCGACATCGCCGACATCGTCATCATGGACGCCATCGGCACCGGCTACGGCAGGCTGCTCGACGAGAGCAAGAAGGACAAATACTGGGGCACCGAGCCCGACGCCGAGGCTTCGGTCACCTTTGTCCAGAAGTGGCTGACGAGATATGACCGCTGGAAGAGCCCCAAGTACATAGTGGGCGAGAGCTACGGCTGCACCAGAGGCGCCAAGATGATCGGTATGGGAGCCTTCGGCACCGACAGATCCTACGGAGTGGCCTTCGACGGCGCCGTCTTCATCGGCAATACCGTGAACACCTTTAAGAACAGGCTCGAGGGGGCCTTCATCGCTCCCGTGACCCTCGTTCCCACCGCCGCTTCGATCAACTGGTATCACAATCGGCCGGTGAAGAAGAGCTGCGAGGACTTCGCGAAAGAGGCCGCCGCCTGGGCAGAGGCGGAGTATCTGCCCGCTCTCTACAAGGGCGAGGACCTCGCCGGCAGGGACAGGGAGAAGATCATAAAGAAGCTCATGTATTACACCGGCGTCTCCCGCAAATATCTTGAGGACAGGGATCTGGTGATCGAACCGATAGGGATCAGGTCCGAGATCGCCGCGGCCAAGGGCCTCCACGTGGGCCGCCTCGACGCCAGGGTGACCAGACCGCTGTACGAGCCCCTCGTCATCGAGAACGATCCCGAAAGGGGCATGGGCAACGATCCTTCGGCGGCCAAGTACGATCCGCTCTTCGAGGGCGTGCTCCTGGGCACCGTCGCTCCCATGCTGGGCATCGACACGCAGAGGAACTTCATCTCCTCCAGGCACCTGTGGAAGACCTGGAACCGCGAGGTCAAAGGCCGTTCCACCGCCGAGTGCGTCAGCGACGCCATGAGGAACTTCCCCAATATGAGGCTGCTCTTCATGAACGGCTGGTACGATCTGGCGACCACCACCGGCGCCATGTGGTACATGCTCAGCCACTCCCATCTCCCCAAGGACAGGGTGGACGTCAGATACTACGAGACGGGCCACATGGTCTATCTGGGCGAGGACAAGGTCAAAAAGGTCAACGACGACATCAGGGAGTTCCTGACGAAGAAGTAGGAACTTCCGAAGCCGCCGGACGCGCTTTTGCGCTGTCCCGGCGGGATCCGCGCATATTGGGCCGGGCTGCCGTATCCAGCGGCGGTCCGGTGTTTTTGTGCGCAGATAAGGCGGGGGCCGGGCAGCACATTTGCCAAGAAAACTTTGCAAAAACTCTTGACAAGAAAACTTGGCAGTGATATCATGCAGCCATGACAAGAAAACTTGGCAGAAGGCCGGGAGGTACCCAAATGAACAGAGAAGAGATACTGATAAAGAGCCGGAAGGAGAACCGCGGGCAGGATATAGCGGAGCTTGAAGCGGCAAAGGACAGCATGCAGCTGGGCTGGGTGATCATCGTCTGCCTGCTGGCCCTGGTGTCGTTGGTAGACGCCATCGTGCTGGGCCGCATGAACAGCGAAGCCTTCTTCGCCCTGATGGCGGCGACCTCGGCGGTCTTCTTCGCGAAATATCACAGGCAGAGGAAAAAGCACGAGCTGGTCATCGCCGTCATCGACGCCGTCGCCGCCGCGCTCTTCCTCGCGGCGTGGATCATCGCGCTGACAAGGAACTGAGGTGCGGCATGGACGACAAGCTTATACTTAAGAACAGGCTGAAGGAGCTGCGGGCGGAAAAAGGGCTGTCGCAGACCGACCTGGCCGAGATGGTCGGCGTCTCGAGAAACACCATCAGCTCCATCGAGACCGGGCAGTTCAGTCCCACCGCGAAGCTGGCGCTGATACTGTGCATAGCCCTCGACAAGCGCTTTGAGGAGGTCTTCTACTTTTGAAGCGCGTAAGACGGAAACAGCGGGAAGAAAAAAGAGCGCGGCCTAAGGCCGCGCTCTTATGATGTCCTTTCGGACCGCTCCTTACTTGAGGCTGATGGTGATGGTGCCGTCCTCGTTGTACTTTACCAGCTCCTTCTCCATATCGGCCTCGGAGATGGCCTCGAAGTAGGCCTCCTTGCTGGGATAGGGCGGTTCATAGCCTTCGATGATCTTCTTCGCGGTCTTTGCGCCGTTGCCGAGCATGCGGTCCACCATGAAGAGCTGGACCTTCGCCGCGTTGACGCAGAGACGCTCGGGATCGTCGACGTAATAGTCGGTACCGTGGCCGGTCCCTCTGGCGCCGCCGGCGTATACCTGCACGGCGGGCATGATCATGGTGACGTCTCCCACGTCAGAGGATCCGGTCTGCCAGGCCTCCTTGTTGATCCTGACCCTGTCTTTCCCGACCAGGTCTACGCAGGCCTGCTCGAACTCCTCCAGCATGGGCATGTAGTAGTATCTGGGAGCGTAGCCCGGCCTGTCGACCACCTCCACGGTGGCGCCCATGGCGGCCGCGCCTCCGGCGAGGGCTCTGTTGAACTTCTTGTTCTCTCTCAGCATGCCCTCCATGGTCGCGCCGCGGACGTAAGACTCGATCTTCATCTCGTCGGGGATGATGTTGACCGCGCAGTTCACGCCCTTCATGATCGGGTGGAACCTGATGGAATCCTTCTCCTGCAGAGTCTCCCTGAGATCGTTGCAGGCCTGAAGGCCGAGCATCGCCGCGTACTGGGCATTGATCCCCAGATGGGGAGCGCCGCCGGCGTGGCTGGACTTTCCTCTGTAGGTGATGACCTTGGCAATGCAGCCGTTGGAGCCCTTGGTGCCGGTGAAATCGATGTCCTTGCCGGAATTGGTCCCGTGGACCAGGATCGCCATGTCGACGCCGTCGAAATAACCTCTCCTCATGAACTCGGGCTTGCCGCCGTTGTACTTGATGACGCCCTGCTTGCGCAGATTCTCTCTGTATTCCAGCTGGATCATCTCCTCCGCGGGCACTGCCATGAGCCTCACCCTGCCGCAGAGGCCGTCGAGGGCGCCGGGCTCCTTAAGAGCCGCCGCGATGCCCAGAAGGGCCGAGACCTGGCCGTGATGGCCGCAGCAGTGGGTCATGCCGTTGACGGACTCGGGGTGGTTGGCGATGTCGAGAGCGTCGAGCTCCGCCATGATGCAGAGGCAGGGGCCGGGGACGCCGGTGTCGACGTCGGTGTAGAAACCGGGGATCTTGCCGAAGTTCGGGTCCTGATCGGCTCTCACCAGCTTGTATCCCAGCTTCTCGAACCTTTCGATGAGATAGCCCTGAGTCTGCCACTCGGTGTATCCCACCTCGGGATGGGCCCAGATCCAGCGCTCGGCGTCAAGTATGAGCTGCCTGACGTTGTCAACGTTCTTTACGATAAGTTCCTGTCTTTCGGTCATGTGGTCCTCCTTTTCTTTATCCAAAAACGGCCGCCCTGAAGGACGGCCGCTAACCTATTCTTTCTTTAAAGGCGCGCGGTAAGTAACGGCGATGAGAGGCAGGGTCAGCGCCATGACCGCGGCCAGCGTCAGCAGCAGGGGAGAGTAGCTCCCGAACATGTCATAGGTCTTGCCCAGCAGCATGGGGGAGAAGGTCGGCCCCAGCGACATGCAAAAGCTCAGGAAGCCGATGAAGGCCGGCATGTTTTCCTTGCCGACTATATCGCCCGTGATCGCCACGCCGCCGACGGTGCCGATGGGACAGCCGAAGAACAGGCCCAGATTGATGAGCACCAGGAACAGGGCGAGCGGGGATCTGAAGAAGGCGAGCGCCGTCATGCTGACGAGAGTGGAGCAGACGGACATATACAGGGCGGTCCTGGAGCCCCTGCGGTCGAGCAGCCTGCCGACGGTGATCTTGCCTGCGGCCATGACCGCGTTCTCGACCGAAGAGCAGACCGAAGCGAAGGCCGCCGAGTAGCCCAGATCCTGCAGCTGGGGATTGATGGCGAAATTCAGGGCCGAGGAAGCCCCGTTGGAGAGGAAGAGTATGAGGGCCATGAACAGTATCCTCTTCTGCAGCAGGGGGATGCTCCTGGTCTTTTTGATCTCTCCGCCGCTTTTCCGCGCTCCCGCCGGGGCCAGCGGATTCCTTTTGAGCATCAGGAAGGCCGCCGGGATCGCCATGACACCCATGACGACAGCCAGTATCCGGTAGGCGCTCTGCCAGCCCGACGAGGTGATGAGGCTGTTCATGATGGGGTTGAAGACCGCTCCCCCCAGGCCGCTCCCCATCATGGCGAAGCCGATGAGGGTGCTGGCGTTCACGTCGACCCACTCGTTTATGAGCAGGCTCACCGGCATGGCGGTGCACATGGCCATGCCGAAGCCGATTATCGAGTAGGAGATGTAGAACATCCAGACCTTCGTCGCGTAGGACTGCAGGAAGAACGTCAGGGTGACGGCGAGCGCCGCGATCCGGGCGCCAGCGACCATATCCATCTTCCTGTATATCTTAGAGCTCAGGAGGGTGAATATGGAGGAGAAGACGAACATCAGGGTCTGGCTGAGGGCGTACGAGGCTCTGCTGAAGCCGAAATAACCCGTGATGGGCACTATCGAGAGGGCAAAGCAGTTGCAGGCTATGCCCATGACCGAGAACAGGAGCAGAAAGCCCCCGGCGACGACCAGTTTTCCCTGTCTGTTTTCAGGCATACGATCTATAAGACCTTTCCGTAGGATGAGGCGGACATCAGCCCACATCCACAAATTATATGATCGGGGGCCTCCCGTGTCAATTCTTTCAGCTCTTCCAGTTCTTTCTGTCCATGATGTAGTCGATCACGTCGAGGCCGTATTCCGTCACTTCCTGCTTTATATACGAGATATAGGTGTCCCTGTGCGCGAGGGGATCGTCCACGAGATAGAAGACTATGCTCTCGGTCGGGGTCACGTGCTCGGGTATGGTCGAGCGCAGGAAGGTCACGCCCTTGCCCTCGCAGACCAGATAATAGGCCGTCATCAGCTGGGAGAGCATGAGGTTCACCTTCGGCTCAAAGCCCGCGTTCCTGCACATAGCCAGGCTCCTGCCGTGGAGCTCGTTCTCGCTGTTGAGAAGGATGAAGCCCTCGTCCCTGAATCTGCTCAGGGAGACCGGAGGCCTGCCGGCTCCCGCGCCGCGCTCCAGGTACTCCTCGAAGCTGAAGCAGTGCTCCGCGAGCGTCCTGTTGATGGGCCGGGACGAAGGGACGGCGAGTATCAGTTCTTCGGACTGCCAGGGCAGGGTGGTGATATGGCTGTCGCTGATGCTCTCGGCTTCGATGATCAGGTCGAGCTCGCGGTTGTACATCTTCTGCACCAGCTGGCCCGTATGCCCCTCGACGAAGGTCAGGGAGATCTCCGGGTGCAGCTCATGATAGTCGTGCAGCAGGGAAGGGAGCACATAGGTGCAGAAATACATCGAGCTCCCTATGCGCAGGGGTATCTCGCTGCTCTTCCTCATCTGCTCGAAGCCGCGGCGCATCTCCTCTTCGATGGCGTCGATCTTCTGGATCTGGTCGATGTAGTATCTGCCCGCCTCCGTCAGGGAGACAGGGTTGGTCGAGCGGTCGAAGAGCTCGAGCTGCAGTTCGTTCTCGGTCTTCTTTACGGCCGTGCTGAGCCAGGGCTGGGAGACGTGGAGCATCTTCGCGGCCCGGGAAAAGCTCTTGTACCTGTATATGGCGTAGATATAATCCTTATATTCGAGCAAACGTTAACACTCCTATTAGTATTACTTAATGACGAGTTTAAGTTATTGATATTTTCTGTATATGTTCATTTTCTGATAAAATCATAGCACATTGAATCGGAGTCAACAAGAGACGCCGCGATCTATTGAACATGGAGAAGATACTATGAATTACAAGTTCGCAGCCAGAATGGACAGAATGGCTCCTTCCGGCATCCGCAAGATCAACGAGAAGGCTCTCGCCATGGAGAGGCAGGGCGAGAGAGTCCTGCATTTTGAGATAGGGCGTCCCGATTTCGACACCCCCGAGTATATCAAGCAGGCCGCCTACAAGGCCATCGCCGAGGGCAAGGTCCACTACACCTCGAATTTCGGCACCATGGAGCTCAGACAGGCCATCGCCGACAAGCTCTTAAGAGAGAACCACGTCGAATACAAGCCTACCGAGATACTCGTCGCGGCCGGTCTTTCCGAGGCCGTGCTCTCGGTGCTCGTCACCATCCTCGATCCCGACGACGAGATACTGATCCCCGATCCCGTCTGGCTCAACTATCTGAACGTGCCCTTCCTTCTGGGAGCGAAGCCCGTACAGTACGAGCTCAGGGAAGAGAACGGTTACCAGCTCGACATCGAGGAGATCAAGTCCAAGATCAGCGATAAGACCAGGGCCATCGTCATCGTGACCCCCAACAATCCCACCGGCGGCGTGCTCTCCCGCGACGTGCTCGAGCAGCTCGCCGACATCGCCAAGAAGAACGATATCATGGTGATCGCCGATGAGGTCTACGAGAGGCTCATCTACGACGGCAGCGAGCATATCAGCATCGCCTCCCTTCCCGGCATGAAGGAGAGGACCTTCACCCTCAACGGCATGTCCAAGGCCTACGCCATGGACGGCTGGAGGCTCGGCTACGTCGCCGCTCCCGAAGAGTACATACTCAAGATGAACGTCTTCCATCAGCACAACGCCACCTGCGCCTCGAGCATCGCCCAGGCCGCCGGCTACGCCGCTCTCACCCAGGAGGGCGACGAGGTCGAAAAGATGGTGAAGGAATACCAGCGCCGCCGGGATTACGCCGTCAAGGCCATCAACGAGATCGACGGCGTCAGCTGCCTCTGCCCGGGCGGAGCCTTCTATATCTTCATCAACGTCAAGTCTTTAGGCATGAGTTCCGCCGAGGTCTGCAACTATCTGCTCGAGAACGCCAAGATCGCCATGGTCCCCGGCAATATCTTCGGACAGGGCGGGGAAGGCTACATCCGCATGTCCTTCGCCAGCAGCTACGAGAACATCGTCGAGGGCTGCGCGAGGCTCAAGGAGGCCGTCGCCGAGCTGATGAAGGCTCATCAGAACGCATAAAATTTGTTTACTTTTGAGTTTAAACATACTATAATCAACTGATGCACGTAGAGCTCGCGGCGGACCTGCCGCGGAAGGAGATGCAAATGAGTTATACCAAGATCCACGGCGTCCTGCCCCCGATGATCACCCCCTTCAAGGAGAACGGAGACGTCGATTTCGAAGGCTTCGCCTCGAACGTCAGAAAATGGAACGAGAGCAAGCTCGCCGGCTACCTGGTCATCGGCTCCAACAGCGAGACCGCTTTCCTGAGCGAGGACGAGAAGCTCGAGCTCATCAAGCTCACCGTAGAAAACGCGGCCAAGGGCAGGCAGGTGCTCGTCGGGACCGGCATGGATTCCGTGAGAGAGACCATCAGGCTCACCAACAAAGCGGCGAAGCTCGGCGCCGACGCCGCCCTGATCCTTACTCCGCACTACTATTCCGACAACATGCAGTCCGCCAACCTGGTGAGGTTCTTCACCGAGGTCGCCGACAATACCGATATCCCCGTGCTCATCTACAACGTGAGCAAGTATACCCACGTGAACATCCCCGCCGACGCCCTGGCGACCCTCTCCAAGCATCCCAACATCGTCGGCATGAAGGATTCCAACGGCAATGTTCCCCAGCTCGCGACCTTCCTGAGGGTGGCAGATCCCTCCTTCCAGGTCATGACCGGGACCTTCGGCGCCTGGTATCCCGCCCTGTGCATGGGCATCACCGGCATCATCTCCGCGATGGCCAACTGCGATCCCGACCCCATCGCCGAGGTGCAGGACCTCTTCGAGGCGGGCAAGACCCAGGAAGCCTTCGCCCTCTATCAGAAGTGGTTCCCCGTCAACGCCGCCGTCACCGGCAAGTACGGCATCGCCGGTCTTAAATATGCGGCCACGCAGAACGGTTACACCGGCGGCTATGTGAGGAATCCGCTGCTCGACTCCACCGAGAAGGATAAGGCCGAACTGGACGTCATCCTGGCAAAAGCCAGAAATTAAAGGCTCATCCATGCCTGAGGCCCGACGGTCTCGGGCATGCTGCTTTAATACAGAGATTCATTAACGATCACTTTTATTCGATGATACGGAAAGGAGAATGCATATGTACAGAGTCGACTTGAACAGCGATCTGGGCGAGAGCTTCGGCAACTGGACTATCGAAGCCAACGATCAGGTCCTCAAGTATGTTT
>JAEEGL013667116.1_pt1 | contig 12714 bp, 11 predicted proteins | sample 9134231 | NCBI WGS metagenome assembly JAEEGL01 (sample SAMN16246548, study PRJNA631951) | gut metagenome | biome: gut microbiome; feature: rumen; material: fiber-attached | host: Bos | place: Iran: Karaj | collected 2018-10 | reverse complement strand
TTTGACAAATTTTTCATACTTTTTAATAGGTGAGTTTATGCGAAAAATATTTATTATTATTTTTATTAGTTTGATTTTTATTCCGAAGATTGCATTTGCAAATGAAGAAGATTTTACACCGAATGCCAGTTCTTCTGTATTAATTGATTATGATACAAAAGAAGTTTTATATGGCAAAGAAGAAAATAAAAGAACCAGTGTTGCTTCACTCACTAAAATGGTGGGATTAATACTGATAATGGAAAAGCTTGAAGAAGGTTCTTTAAAAGTAAATGAATATGTTACAATTAGTAAAAATGCTAAAGAAATGGGAGGAACACAATTGTGGCTTGAGGAGGGTGAAAAGATTTCGGTTGATGATCTTCTTAAGGGTATTACTATGGCCAGTGCAAATGATGCTATGGTTGCTATGGCTGAAAGAATTAGTGGCACGGAATCAGCTTTTGTAAATAAAATGAATAACAAAGTAAAAGAACTTGGTCTACACAATACTAATTTTGTAAATTGTACCGGATTTGATGAAAAGGGTGCTTATTCTTCAGCTTATGATATGGCAATTGTTGCAGGTGAACTTTTAAAACATTCTAAAATACTTGATTATACGAGTAAATATGAAAGTTATGTTAGAGAAAACACAAATAATAAAACATGGATTACTAATACTAATAAATTAGTTAAATTTTATCCAGGGGTTGATGGATTAAAGACTGGATATACTGATAATGCTGGATCTTCAATTGCTGTTACTGCTAAGAAAGATGGTTTAAGACTAATTGGAATTAGTTTTGGATATAATGATACCAAAACAAGAAATAATGAGATGATGTCGTTACTTGATTATGGATTTAGTCAGTATACTAGTAAAACAATATTTAAGAAAAATCAAATAATTAAAAAAATATCTGTTCCTGAAGCTGATATCGATAAAATAAATTTGTTGGTTGAAGATGATATTAATATTACTAATAAAATAGGTACTGAGTCAAAAAAATATAATTATTATTTAAAATTAAACAAATTTGCTTTTCCAATAAAAAAAGGAGATATTGTAGGAAAATTATATTTAAAATATGATTCTGGAATTGTTAGAGAATTTAATTTAATTACAGATGTTGATATAAAAAAGGCAGGATTTTTCAAACAGTATTTAGGTATTATAAAAGATATGTTAAATGGTAATGTTATATAAAAAAACTAAGTCTATTCTTTATAAATAGGCTTAGTTAATTCTTTTTCTATAAGCGTTGTGTCATCTACTATTATTGAATATATAGAATTTGCTTCCTTTTCCTTTTCTAATAGTGGACTATCTATATCTTTATATTTTGCAATAATTGGTATTTCACTTTCTTTTTTTATTCTATTTAAATACTTTTTGCCATTTTCATTAAATCCTAGCACTCTTATATAATCTAATTTAAGATCTTTTTCTTCTTTTTTTAAATCGTTTAGTATATGAATAAACATTCTATTTATTTTGTTATAAGTATATCTTTTACTTTTAACTTTAGTTATTAATTCATCTAAAGATTTTGTTTCATTTATACTTTTTATAATTCTTCCTTCAATACCTTCATCAACTGTTGTTATTTCTTTTAGTTTGGTATTATCAGTTATAATTTTGTACTTTAATAAGTTAAAGTAGTCAGTTTTTTTATATAACATGTTTTCGCTATATGTTATTTGATCTTTTACTGATTTATTATTTTTTATGAGTTTCCTTATTTCACTACCACTAAGTATATTTCCTTTATTGTTTCCATGATAATTATTTGTTCGTTTTATTGAGATAGGCTCTATATTATAATTGTTTTTTATTATTTCTTTTATATATGAAATGCCAAGCAAATCATTTGGGTTATCTATTTTTTCAATATTAAAATCTTTAAGTGCTAATGAAAGACTAGTAGGGTAATTGTTTCCTTTATCTATATATTCTTTTACTTTTGATTCAAACTCTTGATTATTTATTTGGATTTTTGCTATATCTTTTAATACTTCTATATTATTGCATTCGCTTCCAAATACTAATTTTTTAGCTTTTAAACTGTTTAATATTTTTAAAGCGGCATAAGCAAATTTGTCAGCACTTTGTGTTGCGTATACAAATGGTAGTTCTACTACTAAATCTATACCATTGTCTAAAGCTATAGAGGTTTTATCCCACTTATTAAGTATGCTAACTTCACCACGCTCTGTAAATGGGCCTGATACACATGCAATTATTACTGAGTTTGGAAATATTTCTTTTATTTTTTTAATATGAATAATATGTCCTTTGTGAAAAGGGTTATATTCACAAATTATACCGACTGATTCCATAAAATCACCAAGGTTATTATATCAGAAAAGTGCTAAAAAAAGAAGTTTATTTTTCTTCTCCTTCTTTTACAAATTCTCTAAATATTTTTGTAATAGCTCTTTTTTCTATTCGTGATACATAACTTCTCGATATATTTAAATCTTTTGCTATCTCTTTTTGAGTCTTTTCTGCTTCTTTGTTTAGCCCATATCTTTTTATTATAATTTCCTGTTCTCTAGCTGTTAGCTTTTTCAAGTATTTTTTAAGAAGTTTAATACTATTTTTTGTATGTATTTCTTCAATGTAATCTGGTTTTGGTGTTTTTAAAACATCTAATATGGTTATGTCATTTCCTTCCTTATCATATCCAATTGGTTCATCTAGAGAAATATTGTTGTTATTTCTTTTATTGCTTCTGAAGAACATTAGTATTTCATTTTCTATACATTTTGCGCAATATGTTGTTATTTTAGTTCCTTTTTCTTTAGAATAGGAATCTATTCCTTTGATAAGACCAATTGTTCCTATACTTATTAAATCATCATTATCTATTTTTTGAGTTTCATATTTTTTACATATATGCGCTACTAATCTTAAATTATGTTCTATTAAAATATCTCGTGCATCTTTGTTTCCTTTTAATAATAGATTAATATACTTTTCTTCTTCTTCTTTGCTTAGTGGATCTTTAAATATATTGTTTGAATATGATGTTTTAAAAAGACAAAATGTTTTTAATAATGACAAAATAGTTGCTAGCATTTAATCACCTATTAAAGCTTATGAATAATATGTCAAAAAATGAAGTATTTATGTAAATATATTTTAAATGAAAATTAAACTATTTCTTTTTTTATATATATTTGGTAGAATATAATAGAGGTGATACTATGAAAAACAAAGGATTTACTTTAGTTGAGATTCTTGCGGTTATTGTAATTATTGGTATTTTAGCGGCAATGGCTACTTTAGGAGTTACTAGAATTAGAAAAAATGCTGATCAAAAAGATTTATTTAATCTTCATTCTTCACTTGAAACTTCATTTGAAAATTTTAGAACTGTCTTAGTTATGAATGGAGATCCACAAGTAACTCGTTTAGAAATTGGTGATCAAACTCCACCTGCTTTTAATAAGTATATTACTGATTTATCATATGAAGGGCATCGCCTTAGTAGTGCTGATTTACAAGGTACTGTGATTGAAGTATTTGAAAAAGGTAATGCTTTAATAGATAACAATTATATTAACAGTATAACAAAAGATATTCCTAATTATAATTCTTTATCTGAAGAACAAAAATTTGCAGAACTAGAAAAGCAATATATTATTGATTCGACATGTATGGTTGAATCAAAGGTAGTTAATCCTGGGCAAGAAGGCGCTACTATTGAAAAGCATTGCAAATTAGCAGATGGTGTTCCTGTACCTTCGAAAGATGAAATAACTTGTTTGAAAGTAAGATACAAGGGTACTATTCTTGTAGATGATTATGGTGATACAGATAATGCTTTAAAATTCAATAATTTGTGTGAGTATGCAAGTACTACACCAGTTGGATAGAAAAAGAAATTTAACTATTTCTTTTTTTTTATATATTTGATAAAATATATAAGAGGTGATGCTATGAAAAATAAAGGATTTACTTTAGTTGAGATTCTTGCGGTTATTGTAATTCTTGGTATTTTAGCTACTATGGCTACTATAGGTATTACTAGATATATGAAACATGTTTATGAAAAAGACTTAGGTAATCTTCATTCTTCATTAGAAACTACTTTTACTAATTATAGAGTAGAGCTGGCTAACAGTGGTGATTCACATCTTACTAGTGTTACAATAGATAACGATGTACCACTTGAATTTAATAAATATATCAACGATTTAACTTTTAGAGGTGGGCATCTTAACAGAACTGTATTATTTGGTACTGTTATTAATTTGTATACAAAAGGTACTATTCTTTCCAATAGTAATTATTCTTCTGATATTGCTAAGAATATTTCTAATTTCAGTTCATTATCTGATGATGAACAGTTTTCTTTGCTAGAAAAGCAGTATATTATTGATGGTACATGTATGACTGAGGCTTCTTTAGAAAATGTTGATGTTACTGGAACTCCTGAAAATCATTGCAAAATGGAAAACGGACAACCAACACCTTCGAAAGACGAGATAATATGCCAAAAAGTTATTCATAATGGAGAAACTGTTATTGATGATTATGGTAATACAGAAAATGCATTATCGTTTAATCCTCTTTGCAGTTATTTGAGTAATTGATATGAATAATAGGATTAAAATAATGGATGTCAATCTTTCTAATAAGATAGCTGCAGGGGAAGTTGTTGAAACGCTAATGAATGTAGTTAAAGAATTAGTAGAGAATTCGATTGATGCTGAAGCTTCTTATATTAAGATTGATTTGATAGAATCTGGTACTAAAGAAATAGTGGTTACTGATGATGGAATTGGTATGAATAAAGAAGATGCCTTAAACTCTTTAAAACGGCATGCTACAAGTAAGCTGTATACCGATGATGATTTATTTCATATTGAAACATTAGGCTTCAGAGGTGAAGCAATGCCTTCTATAGCTTCTGTTTCCAAAATGGCTATTGAAACTTCTAATGGGGAAGAAGGAACTTTAGTAGAAGTAGAAGGTGGCAATGTTTTAAATGTTTCATCTTCTCATTTAAGAAAAGGAACTAAGATAATTGTAAAAGATATTTTTTATAACACACCTGCACGACTTAAGTATTTGAAAAACTTACATACAGAACTTGCTAATATTTCGTTTTATGTAACTAAGATGGCATTATCTAAACCAAATATTAAGTTTGTATTAACAAATAATGAAAAAGAGTTATTAAATACTGATGGTTCTGGGAATTTATTAAAAGTAATAAATAGTGTATATGGTCTTGATGTTGCAAAAAAAATGATTAAGATTGAGGCATCTGACGATGATTATGATATAAATGGATATATTTCTTATCCTGAGGTAAATAGGTCATCTCGAGGTTTTATAACTATATTAGTTAATGGTAGATATATTAAGAATACTGCTATTGTAAAAACAATTTTAGAGGCATATCATACATATATGATGGTTGGAAGATGCCCGATAGTTGTTTTAAATATAGAAGCAGATCCATGGGTTATTGATGTTAATGTTCATCCTACGAAAATGGATATTAAGTTTTCTAAATTTGAAGAACTTCAAAAACTACTTACTAATACTATTGATAATGCTTTAAAAAAGTTAGTGTTAGTACCTGAAATTAAGGAAGAAAATAAACCTGTTTCTAATATAGATAAAATTACTACTATTAATACTGAAGTTGATTTTAAAGAAAAAGTTGAAGTTAAACCAGTTTATGAAGATATATCTTTTGCTTTTGAGACTAACGAAGAAATAACTCCTTATGAAGAAGAAAAAGGAAGTAAAAAAGAACTTAAAAAAATTAATGCAATGGGTATTGTAGCTAAAACATATATAGTTGGTGAAAATGAAGATGGAATGTATTTAATAGATCAACATGCTGCTCATGAAAGAATTAATTATGAGAGTATAATTAAAGAAATGAGTGATGATACTGTTGAGTCTATTAATTTACTAGTACCTATTAAACTAACTTTTACTAGAGATGAATATATTAAGATTAAAGAGAAACAAGATGTAATTGAAAGTGTTGGTATTTCTTATGAAGAATTTGGCCTTAATACTATTGTAATTAGAAAACATCCAAAGTGGCTTAATAAGATATATGCAACTGAAATACTTAGAAAAATTATTGAAATTATTATAACTGAAAGCAATTTTAAGAAAGAAAAGTTTAATGATCGTTTAGCAGCTCTTACGGCTTGTAGGATGTCTATAAAAGCTCACGATTATATTTCACTTGAAGAAGCTAATAAACTTTTAGAAAAACTTCTTAAATGCAAAAATCCATATCACTGTCCACATGGAAGACCTGTTATGATAAATTATAGTTATTATGAATTAGAAAAACTATTTAAAAGAGTAGTATAGATTGGAGGAAAAAATATGTTTAATTTAAAAGGAAGAGTTGCAGTTGTTACAGGAGCATCTTCTGGGCTTGGAAAACAAATGGCAAAGGCTTTTGCAGAACAAGGAGCTGATCTTGTAATACTTGCAAGAAGAATTGAAAGGTTGGAAGAATTAAAAAAAGAACTTGAAGAAAAAGGTACTAAAGTACTAGCTATTAAATGTGATGTTACACGTACTGAAGATATCAATAATGCTGCTAAAAAAACTGAAGAAGAGTTTGGAAAAGTTGATATTTTGGTAAATTGTGCAGGTTCTAGTAAAGACGCTGGAGTACTTGATATGACTGATGAAGAATGGGATTTTACTATAGCAACTGATCAAACTAGTGTGTTTAAAATGACTAGAGCTTTTGCTAATATTATGAAAAAGAATAATTATGGAAGAATAATAAATATTGCTTCTATGTATGGTTTAGTAGGTAATACTGCTATGGGGACTATTGCATATCATTCTTCAAAAGGTGGAGTAGTAAACTTTACTCGTGCTGTTGCCGCAGAACTTGCTAAATATAATATTACTTGTAATGCAATATGCCCGGGATATTTTGAAACTGAACTTACAAGTGCAGTACTTAATACTGATGAATTTACTGCTTATATGAAACAAACAGTACCTATGGGAAGATACGGAAAAGAAGGAGAACTTAATGCTGGAGCTATATTTCTAGCAAGTGATGAAGCAAGTTATGTAACAGGAGTAATACTACCTATTGATGGAGGATATACTTGTGTATAAATTTTAAGGGGTGATTAAATGTTATTATTGGCTACTGATATATGCACAAACGCTAGTTTTTTAGCTACAGTATTGTTTATTAAAAAACTGATAAAAATTATATCTTATATAGTACCTGTTGTATTAGTTCTTTTGGTATCGATTGATATTGTTAAAGCAGTGATTGCCGGTGATGATAATGCTATGAAAAAGATTCAAAGTGTAGCAATTAAGCGGGTAATATATGCTTTATTAGTATTTTTTGTACCAGTTGTCGTGAATGCTATTTTTACATCTTTAGGTAATCAAGGCGTTTCTGGTTTAGATTGTTATAATAATGCTAGTGATACTGTGGTTGATTCATTAATTCAAGCTGAAAACGAAAATCTTTTAAAGTATCAAGACAGTATAGATAAACTTATAGAAGCTGCTCGCAAAAGTAAAGAAGAAGCTCAAAAAACTTTACAGGAATATAGAGAAAGAAGTGGGCCTAGTACTTCAATTAGTGCTGATGTTCCTAATCAATATGTTGCTGCTAACGGTTATTTTGCAGAGGCTGCTGGACCTTCCAAACCTAGAGGTGTAAGAGGAATGGATGACCGTTATTCTGGAGATCAATCGAAGGAAGTTAGAACAGTAAAATATTATGGAAAATGGACCTATGCTGCCAGGTTTAAAAATCCTGTTAAAGCTAATTTGATGGCAAAATGTATGGAAGGGGCTGCAAAGAATAATCATATTGGTTATTATGGTAGTCGCCGTCTTACTCTTTTTGAAGAAGCTAAAAAGTATAATTTTGATGTTTCTAAAGTCACAAAAAATGTTGATACTACTTGTTCTAATTTAATATGTGTCTGTATTAACTATACGGGTACTAGTTTTCCAAGTGAAGCGGCTTGTTCGTCTGGAGCTCTTTATAAGCAATTAAATAAAAGATCTAATGATTTTACTATTACTAAGTATAGTTCGAATCAGAAAAGATATCGTGGAGATATAATGTTTACTGGTCATCATACTGGTGTTGTTCTTTAGAAAGGGGTATTATGAAAAGAATATTAATTTTGTTTTTCCTAATTATTTTTACTTTCTTCTCTGCAGAAATCTATGTATATGCCCTTGATGAAGAAAATGTTTTACCTCCGATAATTGCTGAAAATTATGAAGATGATGATGGTGGTATAATCCCTATTGGTGACGATTTTATTAAACAAGAAGAAAATAAAAAGATGATAATCACCTTTGTTTGTGGAGGAATAGGCATTCTTATACTTCTCGGAGTATTTACTTTTACAAAGAATAGTAAGAATAGTAATAAAAATGCTAAAGAATTTTAGCATTTTTTTAATTTAAAAAATAAATTGACATATTTAATATGCTTGCAAATATAAGCCAGGCCAAATATGGTATTTGCAGATATCCTGCAGTTTTATTTATTTTAATAAATTTAAATATCATAATTGATACTAGTATTATTAAGATAATAATCCATATGAAAGAAAATAAAAACCAATTTAAATTGAAGAAAAAGAAAGTCCATAACATATTAAATATAAGTTGAAGCGCATATACTCTAAGTGCGTCTTCTTTTTTTGTACTATTTGATGTATAAATTAAATAACTAGATATTCCCATTAGTATATATAGTATTGTCCATACTATTGGAAATATAATACCTGGCGGATTATAACTTGGTTTTATTATTTCATTAAATCCCATACTGTTATTTCCTAATAAGTTTCCTATAAATCCAATTATTAAAGGGATTATTATACTTATTATTAAAGTTTTTATATTTTTCATAATTTCACCTAGTAAAATATATGTCTATTTTTGAAAAATAATTCTATTCTATATTGTTTATTTTACATAAATGTAATATAATGTATTTAGATTATAATAAAGGGGTATAGTAATGAAAGGGAAAAAGGTAGTTATATATTTTGGATTGTTTTTTAGCACTTTTTTAATCTTTTCGGGTGTAATTTTAGTTGTGCTTTCTTTTAGGGACGAAGTTTTAGATAATAAGTATATAGTTGAAAAATCTACTGAATTTGTGGCAGAAAAAAAAGAATTACATAAAGGTGAGTTTTATGTTGCTAAAGATGTTGATTATGTTTCAAACGGTAGGTATAAAATTACGTATATAATAGATTATAGACAAGAGTCTGGGAATATTCTTTTTGCAGATAAAAGTAAAATAATTATCACTGATATTTTTGGTGATGGATATAAACTTGATACTAATCAAATTTTTATTAATAATGATCCTATAAGATTATATAGTAGTTATACTGTTACTTCAGATTATGAAATGCATTATGATAATAATACATTTGAAATTATTTTTCCTAAAGATAAAATATTTAGATACAACAGAATTACATTGTTTATAGATTTGACCGAAAGAACTGTAAATACTGAATTTGTAACTTCTAAAGAAGCTTTTTACTCATTCGTACCTAGTATTAAAAATGGTTTTTATGAAAAGAAGAGTATGCAATCTTATTCAATAAAGGGTTCTGGTAGTATTGTATTAAAGAATAAGCAGTAGTTTAACTACTTCTTTTGTATAGGGGTTGATTACATGAAATATGTTTATAATTTTAAAGATGGAAATAAAGATATGCGTGAAACTTTAGGAGGTAAAGGTGCAAACTTATGTGAAATGACTAATCTGCATTTGCCTATTCCTAAAGGTTTTATTGTGTCTACTAAAGCATGTTTAAAGTATTATGATAACGGATCAGAAATTAGCGAAAAAATTCTACTTGAAATAGAAGATGCTATTGAAACTCTTGAAAAAGAAACAGGTAAAAAGTTTGGTGATCCTAAAAAGCCGCTTTTAGTATCTGTAAGAAGTGGTGCTAGAGCATCTATGCCTGGGATGATGGATACTATTTTAAATTTAGGTCTTAATGATGAACTTGTAAATTCTAAGGATTTAAAACTTGACAAGAGATTTGTATTAGATTGTTACAGAAGATTTATTAGTATGTATAGTGATGTTGTTAAAGGTTTTGATAAAGATGAATTTGAAGCTATTTTAGAAAAATTTAAGCGAGAAAGAAATTTAAAATACGATACTGAATTAACCGAAAATAACTTAAGAAAACTAGTTCTTTTGTTTAAAGCAAAATACCACTCTTTAGCAGGAATCCCCTTTCCAAGTGATCCAAAAGAACAATTAAAAGAAGCTATAATGGCTGTGTTTAGGTCTTGGAATAATGATAGGGCAAAATACTATAGGGAGTTAAATAATATACCAGATGATTGGGGAACTGCTGTAAATGTTCAAGAAATGGTATATGGTAATTATAATGATAACTCTGCCACAGGGGTATTATTTAGTAGAAACCCTGCAACTGGAGAAAACAAATTATATGGAGAGTACATGATTAATGCTCAAGGTGAAGATATCGTTGCTGGAGTTAGAACTCCTGATAATTTAGATACACTTAAAGATAAGATGCCTGTCATATATGATCAACTTCTAAGATATAGTAAGAAACTAGAAAAATATTATCAAGATATGCAAGATATGGAGTTTACTATTGAAAATGGAAAACTATATGTTTTACAAACAAGAAACGGTAAAAGAACAGGTGTAGCGGCTATAAAAATTGCTACTGAAATGTATGAAGAAAAAATAATTACTAGAGAAGAACTTATAGATAGAGTGAGTGCAGATGATTTAAATAGTGTTCTTCATAAAACATTTAAAGAAGAAGAATTGAAGACAAGAGATGTTGTTACAACTGGTATTGCAGCTTCACCAGGAGCTGGATCTGGTAAAGTATATTTTACTACTGCTGATATTAGCAAAGCATATGAAGAAGGAGAGCGTGAATTAATACTTGTTAGATCTGAAACTTCTGCAGAAGACATTGAAGGTATGAATAAGGCTAGTGCTGTAGTAACAGTTCGAGGTGGTATGACAAGTCATGCTGCAGTTGTTGCTAGAGGAATGGGCACTCCTTGTGTCTCAGGTTGTGAGAATTTAATAGTTGATGAAGCAAATAAAGTAATAACTGCTAACGGAAAGAATATTTGTGAAGGTGACTATATAAGTGTAGATGGTACGAGTGGCAAAGTATATTTTGGTAAACTTTCTACAGAAGAAGCAAGTATTTCTGATGAGTTTAAAAGATTTATTAAATATGTTTCTGAAATTGGTTTAGTAGAAGTAAGAGCTAATGCTGACAATGAAAAAGATGCAAATAGAGCGCTTTTGCTTGGTGCTAAAGGAATAGGTTTATGTAGAACTGAGCATATGTTCTTTGATGATGAAAGAATAGTCAGTATGAGAAAAATGATTCTTTCTGAAACTGAGGAAGAAAGAGTAGAGGCATTAAATGATCTTCTTCCATATCAAAGAAATGATTTTATAAAACTATTTGAAGTTATGAATGGATTACCTGTAACTATTAGATTACTTGATCCACCGCTTCATGAATTTTTACCAAAAGATCAAAATGAAGTTCGTAAATTAGTAAAAGAAATCAATGTTTCTGAAGAATATATAAATAAAAGAATTAATGATTTAAAAGAATTTAATCCTATGATGGGACATCGTGGTATCAGATTAGGTATAACATATCCTGAAATTATAAAAATGCAAGCTACTGCTATTTTTGAAGCTCTTATTGATGTTCAAACTAAGGGTATTCAAGTTAAACCAGAAATTATGATTCCTTTAGTGGGTACTAAAGAAGAACTAGACTATGCTAAAAAGATAATTCAAAATGTTCATGATGAAGTTATCAATAGTTTAGATGATAATTATATGTTAGGGACTATGATAGAAATACCTAGAGCATCTATAATTGCGGATTCACTTGCTAAAGAAGTACAGTTTTTCTCATTTGGTACCAATGACCTAACTCAAATGACATATGGTTTTTCTAGAGATGATGCCGGTAAGTTCTTAAATGATTATTACGATAAGAAAATATTAGATTTTAATCCATTTGAAAAACTTGATCAAAATGGAGTGGGTAAACTTATAAAAGACGCTATTGTAAAAGGTAAAAAAGTGAATGAAAAACTTGAACTAGGAGTATGCGGTGAACAAGGTGCTGATGAAGATAGTATTAAATTCTTAACTAAACTTGGAGTAGATTATGTATCTTGTAGTCCGTATAGAATTCCTGCAGCTATTCTTGCTTCTGCAAAAGCTACAATAAACACTACAAATAATAAATAATTGAATTATGAAGACTAGGTGAAACTAGTCTTTTATTATTGTCTTTTTTTAAAAACAGTGTATAATAATTAAGTAACTTTAAGAAGTATCAAGGAGGCTTATATGGCTTTTAATACATTAGAATACTTGAAAAATGGTAATGTTGATTTTGTTTTTCACTGTACACCATATGATTATGAATGTTTAATTGAAAATGTTAGAAAATCACCAAATAGAATAGAAATAATTAATGGTTTTTTTTCTAAGTTAAAAGTAGATTTACCATCTTTTTGTTTTTCTATTATATATGATATTCCAGAGTTTGCTAACGAGGCTTATGATTTACTAAATGTAGAAAGTATAACTCCTGAAATGTTAAATAATATTTTAAACAATTCTCCTTTAGGTATTAAAATATTATATGAAAATTTTTATACATTCT
>JAEEGL010804929.1_pt1 | contig 12714 bp, 10 predicted proteins | sample 9134231 | NCBI WGS metagenome assembly JAEEGL01 (sample SAMN16246548, study PRJNA631951) | gut metagenome | biome: gut microbiome; feature: rumen; material: fiber-attached | host: Bos | place: Iran: Karaj | collected 2018-10 | reverse complement strand
CATCTTGTGGATCAGGATAAGGATGAGGATATCCCGATAGGTGTTCCTGTTCCAAACAGCTTTTCTTTTGTCTGCGATCCGACCGGAAATCTTCTGCCTTACGGCTATACAGGGGAGTTGTGCCTGGCCGGTCCCCAGATCGCGGAAGGGTATTGGAAACGGCCCGAACTTACGGCTGAGAAGTTCTGCAAGTGTCCCGTGCTCCCCGGAGAGAAGATGTATCGGACGGGAGATCTGGTTCGATATGATAAAAACGGTGAACTTGTGTGTATCGGTCGTATCGATACGCAGGTGAAACTCAGGGGCTTTCGTATAGAACTTGGAGAGATAGAGAACCGGGCCAGCCGTTTTAACGGGATAAGAGAGGTCGCAGCCGAGGTCAGGAAGGAGCAGCTGGTTCTGTACTATACCCATGAGACGGATATTGATACAAATGAACTTAAAAAGAGTCTTGCAAAGAGCCTTACGGATTATATGGTCCCTAACGTTTATGTTCCGCTTGATAAAATGCCCGTGACGCCTGTTGGAAAAATAGACAGAAAAGCGCTGCCGGATCCTAACAGCCTTAAGGAAGAGAGAAACATCATCATGCCGGAAACTCCGCTGCAGGAGCAGCTTGCCGGTTTCTATAAAGATGCCCTGTCACTTGAAAAAGTTGGTATAAACGAGAATTTCTTCGAACTGGGCGGCAATTCACTTAAGGCTTCAGGCGTACTGATGAAGGCCAAGCTGTATGAACTTCCGCTTAATTATCAGGATATTTTCGATCATCCGACCATAGCGGAGCTTGAAAAGCTGATCCTTTCAAGACGCGCAGAGAAGGAAAACGTAAAAGATACCGGTGTAAAACCGCATACCGAAAGAAATGAGAATGATCCCGCATGTCTTAAGAATAATCGTTCCGGCTGTCTTGACGGACTTTCAACTCAGGATATCGGAGATGTTCTTCTGGCAGGAGGCAACGGTTTCCTGGGCGCCCATGTTATAAAGGCGCTTATGGAAATGACCGACAGTAAAATATACTGTCTTATAAGAGCTTCAAAGATCGCGGCTGAAGAAAAACTTCTGGGTACTTTGTTCTATTACTTTGAAGAGGACTTCGGAAAGTATCTTGGAAACAGGATGGTTATCATAGAAGGCGATCCGGTCTCGGGGGTCGGAATGGAGGAAGTTAAAAAATTTGATATCAAAACCGTGATAAACTGTGCGGCCTCCGTAAAGCATTTTGCTGATCTTGATTTTTTGATGGAAGCAAATGTCACGCTGGTGGATAAACTGATAGAACTGTGTCTTGAAACAGGAGCAAGGCTGATACATACATCAACAGTCTCTGTGGGCGGGGATATACCGGAGGATACAAGTGATTCCGTTAAACTTACGGAAGACAGTCTTGACTTAGGACAGATCACCGAGACGAACGGATATGTGCATACAAAATATCTGGCTGAACAGCATGTGCTGAAGGCGATAGATGAGAAAAACCTTGATGCCAAGATCATGCGGCTGGGTAATCTGATGAGCAGGAGTTCGGATGGTGAGTTCCAGATGAACTTTTCAACCAATAATTTTTTCAGAACTCTTAAGGCCTATGCTGCACTTGGCTGTGTCCCGGTATCGGCGCTTGACGAAAAGGTCGAATATTCACCCATTAACGAGACGGCAAAGGCGCTGCTCCTCCTGTCCGGTACAGACAGACAGTTTACCGTATACCATCCCTATAATTCGCATACAGTGGAAATGGGGGATATAATACAGTCAATGAATATTGCCGGGTTTTCGGTGAAGACCATAGGAGATGAGGAGTTTGATAAAAGACTGAAGAAGGCGATGGCAGATGAAAAACTGAGCACTACCGTGTCGCCGCTTCTTGTCTATGAGACGGGAGGGGATGTGGATCTTAAGGAGACACCGGCAGATAACAGTTTCACGACCAAAGCCCTGTATCGTCTCGGTTTTAAGTGGTCTTTGACGGATATGGAATACCTTGAAAAAGCAATAACACATACTTTGGATATGATGATCGATGTAAGGTGAGAAAGAAGGACTAAGGATCATAACTGTCCCGCCTCTTTTTCCGTTGCGATAAGAAGAATATCATCCTTTGACACTATGGTCTCGGAGGTGGCCAAATGCCAGGACTGTTCCTTCTTTCTTATTGCGACGATGTTAAGATTTGCCTTGCTCCGAAGGTGTTCTATTTCAAGGAGATTCTTGCCGACCCATTCTTCCCTGGGCGCTCTCTCTATCATATACATATTTTCGGCAAGCTTATAGAAATCCTTGAACATTGACGACATGAAAATGCGAGCCGAACGTTCACCGCCTTCGCCTTCGGGGTCTATTATCTTATCGGCTCCGACCTTTCTTAATATCGTTGCCATGCGGTCGGATGAAGCCTTGGATACAACAAACGGAACGCCCTGTTCCTTGGCGACCGCTACCGACATGATGGAAGGCGCAAGATTACGTCCCATGGCAGTTACGACTATATCCATGTTTTTAAGCCCGAGCGCGATCACTTCATCTTCGTTTGCAAGATTTGCACATACCGCAGATGTGCATTTTCCCGAAAAATCTTCGATAAGTTCATTGTTACAGTCCACAACGAGCACGTCAGCGCCCGCCCTGTACAGACTCTCCGAGAGACTTCGTCCGTATTTTCCAAGTCCGAGTACGGCTATCGATTTTTGCATAATGGGGTTCCTCCTAACCTACATAAAACTTTCCGTCGGCATGCTTAAGGGCATTCTCCGATCCGCTTCCTTTTACAAAGAAAAGTATCATGGAAATGGGGCCGATCCTTCCTAAATACATCGATATGATAATAATAACGCGCCCGATACTGTCAAGCTGCGGGGTAAGAGCACGGGATACCCCGACGGTCCCGAGAGCGCTGGTAACTTCATACAGGGCATCGGTCAGTCTGATCCCGCCACGTGACATGAGAAGCAGCGTCATCACAAATACGGTGACAAGACTGTAGAAAACAATGGCGGAAGCCTTCCTCATCTGATCCTCGGGTACTCTTTTGTGAAATACCACATTCTCGGTCCTGCCGTTTATATATGAGTACGCATTCATGAAGAACAGGAAAGCGGTTAAGGTCTTGATACCTCCGGCGGTTCCGATAGGAGATCCGCCGATGAACATAAGAACATATCCGATCATGCATGATATCTCGGTGAGCTTTTCCTGCGGCAGGGAAGCGTAGCCTGCTGTACGCAGTGTTACCGACTGGAACATGGAATTGAGCACTTTATCATACAGGCTCATGCCTCCTATCGTATCGGGATTATTGTATTCCGCAGCAAATATGCCGACCGTACCGAATACTATGAGGCCGAGTGTCATAAGGAGTGCTATCTTTGTATGTTCCGGAAGCCTAGATAAGATCACGGCCGGTGAGAACCGCTGTTTTATACCGTATCCTATAACTCCGACCAGATCGAACCATACGACAAAACCTACGCCGCCAAGTACTATCAGTATCATTGTTGTGTACATCAGGAGATTTGAAGAACGAAGGTCGATCATGCTGTTTGGACCCACAACATCCATACCGGCATTACAGAATGCGGATACGGATTGAAACAAGGCCGCCCATGCACCCTTGGCCCAACCGAGCATGGGAATGAACTTTATCGCGCATAAAGCAGCCCCGACGGTTTCGACAATGAACGCACCTTTGAACATCTGCTTAAGAAAATACAGGGCTTCCTGTCTGGTATCAAGATTTAGCGAACTGCCAAGCAGCATCCTTACATGAAGAAAGAACTTCCGCCTGGTGAGAAGCATTATCATGGATCCGACCGCTACGACACCAAGGCCTCCTATCTGGATCAGTACCAATACGATGAACTGTCCGAACAGGCTCCAGTGCGCGTATGTATCGACAACAACCAGACCTGTTACACATACGGAGGTGGTTGCGGTAAAAAGTGCGGTCAGAAAATCCGTTTTCTCTCCGGAAGCACTTGATAATGGGAGCATCAGTAATAATGCCCCCGTAAAGATAACCAATATGAAACTTATCGGAATTATCTGTTCCGGTTTGATCCTGGTCTTATCCATTGCTGTTTTTTGTGACCATCCTGTTCTTAAGTATCAGGTTTTTGAGGTTTCACAACATGATTTTAGGCATTTATCACAGCAAATGCAATACAAAATCAGAACATCATACGATATTTAAGACCGGCGAAGGCGGAATACGGCACCTGTTGTATATGGAGCGAGGGGGATATACAATATATTGTGGTCAAAATGCAAAAATCAGGTGACAAACCATAACTGATATATTATAATGTTCAGAGTATGGGCAGACTTGAAAGTATGTTTTGTATACGGTTTTAAGTAATAATTGTGAATTTGGGAGGTAAAGTACCGATTTCCGGTGAACACTGTTTCCGGAACCGATCGGGAAAGACCGTAGGATGAGGTACCACAATATAACAAAGGATGATATGTTAAACGGTGACGGTCTGCGGGTAGTTCTGTGGGTGGCAGGCTGCGACCATTGCTGTAAGGATTGTCATAATCCCGTGACCTGGGACCCCGATGGGGGACTTCCCTTTGATGATAAGGTTAAGCAGGAGATATTTTCGGAGCTTGAAAAGGATTATATTTCGGGTATCACATTCAGTGGCGGCGATCCTCTGCATCCGGCCAACCTTATGGATGTGACTGCATTTGCCGCTGAGATAAGGGACAGATATCCCGATAAGTCGATATGGCTTTATACAGGCGCGGACTGGGAGAATATATATGAACTCCCGGTTATCAGATATCTGGATGTACTTGTTGACGGCGAATTTATGGCGGATAAAAAGGACGTCAAGTTAAGATGGAAGGGAAGCAGCAACCAGCGCGTCATAGATGTGCAGGATACTCTGAAGAGCGATGATCCGCTAAAGCCGGTCATACACTGCCCGGACTACTATGAATGATCACAGAGAGGAACTGTCATGAAGGAAACGATAAAGATAACTTACTTATCAGGTAAGATAGACAAGCTTACATATATTGAAGGCAAGTCGGATTGGATCGATCTGCGTTCTGCAGAGGATATAACCCTTAAGAAGGGAGATTTTCATCTTATAAACCTCGGGGTGTCCATGTCGCTGCCGGACGGATATGAGATGCTTATCGCTCCGCGAAGTTCGACATTTAAGAATTTCGGACTGATCCAGACCAACAGTGTCGGAGTAGTCGATGAATCCTATGGTAAGATGAGCAGCAAGGACGTGCTCATGATGCCCGTATATGCGGTACGCGATACGCAGATCCATGTCAATGACCGTGTCTGCCAGTTCCGCATAATAAAGCATCAGCCGGTCATTGAATTTGAAGAGGTGCAGCCGTCAGAGGACGGAAATGCCCGCGGAGGATTCGGATCTACGGGAGTCAATTGAGAGTATTACTGTATAATAGCGAACTTTACTATGCGTCCGAAATATCCTTCTTATTATCCGTTCATATTTCGGGCGCATATTTTACGCAAGCGGTGGATCTTTAAATCATATGAAGAAGCATAAGATCGTAAGGGTACAACCAAATAGTATTGCACAGGAAATGGATATTTGCGCCGGTGACAACCTTCTTGCGATAAATGACCAGCCGTTGGACGATATCTTTGATTATCAGTATCTGTGTCAGGATGATTATCTCGAGGTTCTTATAGAGAAGCCTGACGGTGAACAGTGGGTGCTGGAGATAGATAAGGATCCCGATGAGGACCTGGGGATAGAATTCGATAACGGCCTGATGGACAGGTACAGGTCGTGCTGCAACAAATGCATATTCTGCTTTATAGACCAGATGCCTCCGGGGATGCGGGATACCCTTTATTTTAAGGATGATGATTCGAGACTGTCATTTTTACAGGGCAATTACGTTACGCTTACCAACATGAGCGATCATGATCTTGACAGGATCGTCAGATATCATATGTCCCCGATCAATATTTCTTTTCAGACCACCAATCCTGAATTAAGATGTATGATGCTTAACAACCGTTTTGCGGGCGAGGCGCTAAAAAAGGTTGACAGGCTGTACGAAGCGGGTATTGTCATGAACGGCCAGATCGTTCTGTGCAGGGGGATAAATGACGGCGCCGAGCTTGAGAGGAGCATATCCGATCTTATGAGATATCTGCCTGCTCTTGAGAGTGTATCGGTGGTCCCCGTAGGTCTGTCTAAATACCGTGACGGACTGTATCCTCTTGAGCCGTTTGTTAAGGAAGATGCCGTATCCGTTATAGATATCATAGAAAAATACCAGAAACTTGCATATGAGAAATACGGTGTCCATTTCATACATGCATCGGATGAGTTCTATCTTCTGGCGGGAAGGGAACTGCCAGAAGCGGAGCGCTACGACGGATATCTGCAGCTTGAGAACGGAGTCGGTATGCTAAGGCTTCTGATGGATGAATTTGCTCAGGCAGTGGAGCAGCTCAAGGTATACATCGGCTCTCATAGTGAGATATGTGAAAAGCGCCGGGTGGTATCTGCTGCAACAGGCGCGCTTGCCGCACCTTTCATAAAGAAGATGGCTGATGATATCAAGGGGATACTTCCCCTTATTGACATCCGTGTCTATGCGATCAGGAATGATTTCTTCGGTGAGAACATAACTGTTGCGGGACTGCTTACCGGGCAGGATATATGTGCTCAGTTAAAAGACAGGGAGCTTGGGGAATGCCTTATTATGCCGCAGTGTGTGCTGCGGAGCGGAGAGGATGTGTTCCTCGATGATATGCATGTTTTTGAGCTGTCCGAAACTTTACAAGTACAGACAGATATTGTAAAATCAAGCGGATGGGATCTTATAGAATCGGGTTTGGGAGAGAAAATCTATGAGTAAGCCTATAGTGGCTGTGGTCGGGCGCCCTAACGTCGGCAAGTCAACGCTTTTCAATGCGCTTGCGGGTTCGAGGATAAGTATCGTAAAGGATACACCCGGCATAACAAGAGACAGGATTTATGCGGAAGTGTCGTGGCTTGATCATGATTTCACACTGATAGATACGGGTGGTATAGAGCCCGAGAGCAAGGATATCATTTTGTCGCAGATGCGTGAACAGGCGCAGATAGCGATCGATACGGCCGATGTCATAATCTTTATGGTGGATGTAAAGCAGGGTCTTCAGGATGCGGACGGAAAAGTGGCCGACATGCTGAGGCGGTCCAGGAAGCCGGTCATCCTGGCCGTAAACAAGGTCGATGATATCAAAAAGTACGGTAATGATGTTTACGAGTTCTACAATCTTGGGATAGGCGAGCCTTATGCAATATCTTCAGCCAATATGATGGGACTTGGAGACATGCTTGACCGGGTCATTGCGCTGTTCCCCGAGAATACGGACGGCGAGGAAGAGGATGACCGCCCGAGAGTCGCCATCGTAGGTAAGCCCAATGTGGGGAAGTCTTCGATAATAAACAAGCTCCTCGGTGAGGAACGTGTTATCGTATCCGATATAGCGGGAACCACAAGGGATGCAGTGGATACGCCGGTAAAGCGGAACGGCAGGGAGTATGTATTTATAGATACTGCCGGTCTTCGGCGCAAGAACAAGGTCAGGGAAGAACTCGAGCATTTTATGGTGGTACGTACAGTCGGTGCGGTAGAGCGTGCGGATGTTGTTGTGCTTGTCATAGACGCGGTCGAAGGTGTCACGGAGCAGGAGGCCAAGATCGCCGGTATTGCCCATGATTCCGGCAAAGGCGTCATCATTGCAGTTAATAAATGGGACGCGGTTGAGAAGGACAATAAGACGGTTAAGGAATACGAGACAAAGATAAGGACAGTGCTGTCATATATGCCGTATGCCGAGCTTATCTTTATCTCGGCCAAAACGGGACAACGTCTGAATAAGCTGTTCGATATGATAGATATGGTAGTTGAAAATCATTCGATGAGGATTCAGACGGGAGTCCTTAACGAGATAATGACGGAAGCGGTAGCCATGCAGCAGCCCCCTGCCGATAAGGGCAAGAGGCTCAAGCTTTTCTATATGACACAGGTGGCGGTCAAGCCGCCTACGTTTGTGATCTTTGTAAACGATAAGGAACTCATGCATTTTTCATATACGAGGTATATTGAGAATCAGATCAGGGAGGCCTTCGGCTTCAGAGGTACACCTCTAAAATTTATAATCCGGGAGAGAGGCGAGAAATAATGGAACGCATAATATGCTTGGTGATAGGATATGCGTTCGGGCTTATCCAGACAGGCTATCTTGTCGGCAGGGCGAAAGGAATAGACATAAGGGATTACGGCAGCAGGAACGCGGGTACCACCAATGTCTTAAGGACCATGGGGAAGAAATACGGTGTTCTTGTGCTCCTTGGGGATGCATTTAAGTGTATAGCCGCAGTGCTTGTCATAAAGTTCATTTTCCAGGACAGATATCCCGACATCATTTGTCTGCTCGCACTTTACGGATCTGCAGGTGTGATCCTGGGACACAATTTTCCGTTTTACATGAATTTTAAGGGCGGCAAGGGAATAGCGGCCACTTTGGGTATGTCGCTTTCATACTGTTTTCTCGTCAAATACGGGATATTGGTGCCGGTCATAGGGTTCGGGATGTTCCTTGTGATCTTTTTTCTGACGAATTATGTTTCGCTTGGTTCCATAGTCGGTTATATAATGCTGTTCATCGCGATAGTCATCTTCGGAGAGAGGGGTGCATACGGTTTTCCCGAGGCTTCAAACAGGGCTATGCTCACCGAATATTATATCGTGTTTGGCATACTTACCGTTATGGCTGTCTACAGGCATAAGGAAAATATCAAAAGGCTGATAGCGGGTAATGAGAGAAAAACATATCTTAAGGGAAAGCCGGAGATAGATGTGAACAGGGAAGCTGATACGGATAAATGTTGATGACGGAACACGGAGGATCAATATAATGGCAAAGGTTGCTGTGATCGGTGCAGGAAGCTGGGGAACGGCGCTCTCGGTAGTGCTTCATAATAACGGACATGAGGTTACCATATGGTCTGTAATAAAGGATGAGATAGATATGCTCAGGGAAAAGCATGAGCATACGGATAAACTGCCGGGTGTTAAACTTTCGGATGATATGATATTTACTACTGATCTGTGTGAAGCCTGTAAGGATAAGGATATGCTCGTACTTGCCGTGCCGTCTCCTTTTACGAGAAGCACGTCCGGGATGATGGCGGAATATGTAACGGACGGTCAGCTGATAGTCAGTGTTGCCAAGGGTGTGGAAGAGAAGAGTCTTATGACTTTATCTCAGGTAATAAAACAGGAGATACCGGGATGCCGTATCGCTGTTTTATGCGGACCTTCGCATGCCGAGGAAGTAGGAAAGTGCATACCCACGACCTGTGTTGCGGGAGCCAATGACAAGGAAACCGCACAGTATGTTCAGAATATGTTCATGAATGAGAATTTCAGGATATATACAAGTTCGGATGTGCTCGGAATGGAGCTTGGAGCCGCGCTTAAGAATGTGGTCGCGCTTGCGGCCGGAATAGCCGACGGGCTCGGATACGGAGATAATACGAAGGCTGCGCTCATAACAAGAGGAATAGCCGAGATAAGCAGATTGGGTGTGGCTATGGGAGGAAAGCTTGAGACCTTTGGAGGGCTTACAGGAATAGGCGATCTTATAGTCACCTGCGCGAGCATGCATTCAAGGAACCGCCGCGCCGGTATCCTGATAGGACAGGGTAAGACTATGGATGAAGCCATGGAAGAAGTAAAGATGGTCGTTGAGGGAGTGTACTCCGCCAAGGCGGCAAAGGCTCTGGGGGAGAAGTACGGTGTCGATCTTCCCATTATAGATCAGGTCAATCTGATCCTGTTTGAGAATAAACCCGCGGCCGAAGCGGTACGCGATCTTATGCTGCGTGACCGCCGGGATGAGAACGGATCATTCGGGTGGGAAAGTGTATAGATCTATAACTGTTCAAGTATTGTCCTGACGGTTTTGGGATTATTCATTGCATAAATATGGATCCTGTTTACGCCGTGCGACCGCAGATCTTTTATCTGGTCTGCGGCGTATTTCGTTCCGTACTTAAACATCTCATCAGGATCATCGCCGTGAAGTGCTATGATATCACTCAATGATTTTGGAACAGAGGAGCCGGAGAGCGTGACCGAACGGCCGAGCTGATTGGCTTTTGTTATAGGCATGATCCCGCAGGTCACGGGTACGGTTATCCCGTTTTTGTCAAGAAGATCGAAATATCTTAAGAACAGTTCGTTATCGAAACACATCTGCGTGGTCATGAAATCAAGTCCTGCATCGACCTTGCGCTTTATGTTTTCGATATCCGCTTCGAGAGAATCCGATTCGGGATGCTTCTCGGGATAACAGGCGCCTCCTATGCAGACGGTGGCTCCCTTTTTATCGCGGATGTATTCTACCATTTCATTGGCATACATAAATTCTCTGTTATTGAACTGCTCATCGGACATTGATGCGGGTCTGTCTCCCCTCAGTGCAAGGATATTGTTAAGTGAAGAAGCGTCAAAATCGTCAAGCGCACTGTCAAGGTCAGCCCCGGTATAGCCGACACAGGTCATATGGCAGAGGGCATCGATCCCTTTTTTGTTCTGGATATATGAGGCAACCTCCAGAGTTTTTTTGGAATTGCTCCCGCCGGCTCCGTAGGTCACACTTATAAAATCGGGATTCAACTGGGCAAGCTCATCTATTGTCTTAAACACGTTGTCAAAGTCATCGTCTTTTTTTGGAGGAAACACTTCAAAAGAGAGGACCTGCTGCTTTTTGGCGAATTTATCCTTTATCATATTATCTGCCTCATTTCAGTATTTTATTGATTTTACAACTGAAATATCTTATCATATAAGAGGCAAATTATCAATAAATCGAATGGAGATATCAAATGGATATAAATGCAAACGGATTTAAGAGTACCGCCACGTATGTAGCCTCGAACGAGCTTATGTCGGCGGTAAATGTTGCGAGGATGTTGGAGAAGCCGCTTCTGATCAAGGGCGAACCGGGAACAGGCAAGACGATGCTTGCCCAGGCGATAGCGGAATCCCTTGGAATGCGGCTCATCATATGGAATATCAAATCTACGACCAAGGCACAGGACGGTCTGTATGTATATGACACGATCCAGCGTCTCTATGACGGACAGTTCGGTGAAGAGGGTGTTGACGATATAAGCCGTTACATCAAGCTGGGTAAGCTCGGCGAGGCATTTTCGGCAGATGAGCAGGTTGTTCTGCTGATCGATGAGATAGATAAGGCGGATCTTGAATTCCCCAATGATCTGCTATGGGAACTTGACCAGATGGAATTCTATATCCATGAGACGAAGGAGACCATAAAGGCAAAGCACCGTCCCATAGTGATCATCACATCAAATGCGGAGAAGGAATTGCCGGATGCATTCCTTCGCAGATGCATTTTTCATTATATTGCATTTCCGGATAAGGAACTCATGAGTGAGATAGTAAGAACGCATTTTGATTCGCTTGATGATGATCTTTTAAATGAAGCGCTCAAGGCGTTCTATGAGATAAGAGATCTAAGGGATGTCAAGAAGAAGCCTTCGACTTCGGAACTCATTGACTGGATAAGGGCTCTGCAGCTTGGCGGGATACCGACCGAGAAGATATGTGCGGAGCTGCCTTTTATAGGGACCGTTGTCAAGAAGGATGAAGATCTGGAGGCGGTCATTCGCAGGAATGTGTAGGCGGATCTTTTCCTGCTCGCAATGATAAGACAAGACAGGTTTGGTATAGATGTTCACTGACTATTTTTTCTTCCTTCGGGATCATGAAATGGATGTATCGCTTTCCGAGTGGCTTACCCTTATCGATGCCATCGATAAGGGCCTTACGCATGCCTCGATTACGGAATTTTATTATATATCGAGGATGATCCTGTGCAAATCCGAGAATGAATTCGACAAATACGATATGCTGTTCAACGACTATTTCAAGGGAATACATATGGAGCCCGAGGATGTGTCCGAGCAGATGAAGAGATGGCTTGATAAGTCTGATTTTGCGCAGAGTGCAGAACAGGAGATGATGAAAAAATTCATCGACGGCGAGGTCAACAGGATAGAGGAGACAAAGGAAGAGGTGCTTGAGAAGTTCAGGGAGCGCCAGAAGGATCAGGAGAGCGAGCATAACGGCGGTAATCAATGGATAGGCACAATGGGTAATTCGTCGTTCGGAAATCTCGGAGGACATATGGGAGGCGTCAGGATAGGCGGCACGACCGGATACCAGTCGGCCTTCCAGGTTATCGGAGAGAGAAAGTTCCGCGATTTCAGAAATGACAGAGTGCTTGACAACCGGCAGTTCCAGGTCGCGTTAAGGAAGCTGCGTCAGTTTTCCACAAGGCTTGATGTTCCGAAGACCGAACTTGACATAAACGGGACTATAGATAAAACCTGCAATAACGGAGGATGCCTCCAGATAGTTTTTGACAGACCGAGGAAGAATACGGTGAAGCTCCTTCTCCTGATGGACTCGGGAGGCACGATGATACCGTACAGCAATCTCTTGAATGAACTGTTCCAGTCGGTAAATAAATCCAATCATTTCAAGGATGTAAAGACTTACTATTTTCATAACTGTATTTATGCGAGGCTTTATAATACGCCGGAATGCGAGTTCGGCGACTGGATAGAGACGGAATGGATATTTAAGAACTTAGACAGTGATTACAAGGTCATAATCGTAGGTGAT
>JAEEGL014767814.1_pt1 | contig 12715 bp, 7 predicted proteins | sample 9134231 | NCBI WGS metagenome assembly JAEEGL01 (sample SAMN16246548, study PRJNA631951) | gut metagenome | biome: gut microbiome; feature: rumen; material: fiber-attached | host: Bos | place: Iran: Karaj | collected 2018-10 | reverse complement strand
GCGAGCGCCTTCGCCAGTTCGGTCTTGCCGACGCCGGTCGGACCGAGGAAGAGGAACGAACCGAGCGGGCGGTCGGGATCCTGGATCCCCGCGCGCGAACGCAGGATCGCGTCGGCGACGCGCGAGACCGCCTCGTCCTGTCCGATTACCCTGCGGTGCAGAACGTCGTCGAGGTGGAGCAGTTTTTCGCGTTCGCCCTCCATCAGCCGCTGCACCGGGATCCCGGTCCAGCGCGCGACGATCCGCGCGATCTCCTCTTCGGTGACGGCGCGGCGGAGAAGGGAAGTCCCCTTGTCGCCCGCTTCCGCTTCGGCGCTTTCGGCTTCTTCCAGTTCCTTCTGCAGCCCGGGCAGTTTCCCGTATTTCAGTTCGGCGGCGCGGTTCAGGTCGTATTTCGCCTCGACGGCTTCGATCTCGGCGTTGGTCTGTTCGATCTCTTCGCGGATCTTCTGCACCTTGCCGATCGCGTCCTTCTCGTTCTTCCACCTGATCTGCATGGCGTTCATCTCGTCGCGCTTTTCGGCGAGTTCCGTCCGCAGTTTTTCAAGCCGCTCCTGCGAGAGTTTGTCGGTCTCCTTTTTTAAGGCGGTCTCCTCGATCTCGAGTTGCATGATCCGGCGCGAGATCTCGTCCATCTCGGTCGGCATCGAGTTCATCTCGGTCTTGATCAGGGCGCACGCCTCGTCCACCAGGTCGATCGCCTTGTCGGGCAGAAAACGGTCGGTGATGTAGCGGTTCGAGAGCGTCGCCGCCGCAATCAGCGCCTGATCGTGGATCTTCACGCCGTGGTAGACCTCGTAGCGTTCTTTCAGTCCCCGCAAAATCGAGACCGTATCCTCGACCGACGGTTCGTCGACCAGAACCGGTTGGAACCGGCGCTCGAGCGCGCTGTCCTTCTCGATGTACTTGCGGTACTCGTCGAGCGTGGTCGCGCCGATGCAGTGGAGTTCGCCGCGCGCCAGCATGGGCTTTAAGAGGTTGCCCGCGTCCATCGCCCCGTCGGTTTTGCCCGCGCCGACGATGGTGTGCAGTTCGTCGATGAAGAGAATGATCTTGCCCTCTGACGCCTTCACCTCGTTCAGCACGGCTTTCAGGCGTTCCTCGAACTCGCCCCGGAACTTCGCCCCGGCGATCAGGGCGCCCATATCGAGCGAGAACAGCACGCGGTCGCGCAGGTTCTCGGGTACGTCGCCGCGCGCGATCCGGATCGCCAACCCTTCGGCGATCGCGGTCTTACCGACGCCGGGTTCGCCGATCAGGCAGGGGGTGTTCTTGGTTTTGCGCGGCAGGATCCGGACCACGTTGCGGATCTCGTCGTCCCGCCCGATCACGGGATCGAGTTTCTGGCGTTTCGCCTGTTCAGTCAGGTCGGTGCCGTACTTCTTCAAAACGTCGTAGGTCGCTTCGGGATTGTCGCTCGTCACCTGGCGGTTCCCGCGCACCTGCTTCAGGGCGGGCAGGATCGCGTCGCGGGTCACGCCGTTCTTTTTGAAAATGGGGGAGAGGGTCGCGTCGGCTTTGTCGATCAGGGCGAGCAGGATGTGTTCGACCGAGATAAACTCGTCCCGCATCTTCTCGGCGATCTGTTCGGCTTCCGAGAGGGCAAGATCGACGTCGCGCGACACGTAGATCCGGTCGTCGCCGCTGCTCTTTACCTTGGGCAGCCGTCCGAGCGCGATGTCAAGCGCCCCCGCGAGCAGGTTACATTCGATCCCCGCCGCCTTGAGCAGCCCGGGGACCAGTCCGTCGGCTTCGGTGATCAGCGCCCGCATCAGGTGGATCTGCTCCATCTGCTGATTGCCGTTCTGCAGCGTCAGGTTCTGCGCCTCGCGCAGCGCCTCAACGCTCTTTTGCGTGTATTTTTCGGGATTGACCATACTTTTCTCACTCCGTTCCGTACCGCCCGTTTGGCGGTTAGACTTTCTTTGACCATCTGGAAATAGTATAGTCCGAAGCCGTGAACGCAATTTGAAAATTCCGTGAACGAATTGTAAATGTTAGCACTCGAACGTATAGAGTGCTAAACCGCAGTCGGGGGAAAACGGTCGGAGATCGCAAAAAGGCGAAAAGAAGGGGACCGGGACAAGAACGGGGTGAAAATCTCTTGATTTTTTGGGCGTAATAGTATATAATGATAGACGGATACCCTTGTAGCCGATCCGACCGGGTACCGGGCGGGCGGCAAAAAACCGAAGAGAAAGGAAACCGAACAATGGGAATTATCAAAGCGATCGCCGGCGCCGTTTCCGGCAACCTTGCCGACCAGTGGCTTGAAGTACTTGAGGCGGACAACATGACCGACACCACCGTCTGCGCCAAAGGCGTCACGGTGCGGAGAAACGACCGCCGTTTCGGCAATAAGAAGGGGACGGAAGATATCGTCTCGAACGGCTCGATCATTCACGTTTATCCCAACCAGTTCATGATGCTGCTCGACGGCGGTAAGGTCGTCGACTATACCGCGGAGGAGGGGTACTACAAGGTCTCGAACAGTTCGAGCCCCAGCCTCTTCAACGGACAGTTCGGCGCGTCGCTCTCCGACGCGTTCAGCCGTGTGAAGTTCAGCGGCGTTCCCAGCCAGAAGCAGAAAGTCATCTACATCAACCTGCAGGAGATCAAGGGGATCAAGTTCGGCACGCCGAACCCGGTCAACTATTTCGACAACTTCTACAACGCAGAACTCTTCCTGCGTGCGCACGGGACCTACTCGATCAAGATCGTCGATCCCATCAAGTTCTACGCCGAGGCGATCGCGAAGAACGCCGACCACGTGGATATCAAGCAGATCAACGAACAGTACCTGTCCGAGTTTCTCGAGGCGCTGCAGGCGGCGATCAACCAGATGTCCGCCGACGGCGTCCGCGTCTCGCAGGTCGTGTCGAAGGGACGGGATCTGTCGCGCTATATGCAGAACATCCTCGACGAGGACTGGAACAAGATGCGCGGCATGGAGATCCAGGCGGTCGGTATCGCGTCGATCTCCTACGCCGAGGAGCCGAAGAACCTGATCAATATGCGCAACCAGGGCGCCATGCTCGGCGATGCGACGGTGCGCGAGGGCTATATGCAGGGCGCGATGGCGCGCGGCTTTGAAGCGGCGGGCCACAACTCCAACGGCGCCGGTATGGCGTTTATGGGTATGGGCGTCGGCATGAACGCCGGCGGCGCGATGTTCGGCAACATGAGCGCGAACAACCAGGAACTGATCCGTCAGCAGCAGGAGCGCGAGGCCGCTGCCAAGAAGGCGGCGGAAGAGAAAGCGGCAGCCGAGAAAGCAGCCGCGGCGAACAGTTGGACCTGCGCCTGCGGCGCTACTAACACCGGTAAATTCTGCGCCGAGTGCGGCGCACCGAAACCCGCGCCCAAGGGGACCTGGACCTGCGCCTGCGGCGCCGTCAACACCGGCAAGTTCTGCTCCGAATGCGGCGCTCCCGCACCCAAAGCCGACGACGGCAAGTGGATATGCCCCGAATGCGGGAAAGAGAATACCGGCAAGTTCTGCGCCGACTGCGGAACCAAACGTCCCTGATCGCGGGTGACGCGTATGGCGACCGCTGTAACTACCTACCAATGCCCGAACTGCGGGGCAACTCTGCAGTTCGATCCGGAAAAACAATGCTTTGCCTGTGAGTTCTGTATGTCGGAGTTCCAGGAAGCGGATCTGCTCGCTTCCGGAGCCGCCGACGCGGCGAAAAAGGAAGAGGAAGAGGGGCGCGAGTACAGCGACAGTCTGCAGGAATACGTCTGCGACAACTGCGGCGCCGAGATCGTGGCGGACGCCAACACCGCCGCCGCGTTCTGCCTCTACTGTCACGCGCCGATCCTTCTGCACGGCAAGGTTTCCGGACAGATGAAGCCGCACAAACTGATCCCCTTCAAGATCAGCCGCGACAACGCGGAAGAACGGTTTCTTTCCTTCGCGAAGAAGAAGTGGTTCATTCCGCGCGGACTGTTCCGCAAGGGATACATGGAGAAGATGGAGGGCGTCTACTATCCCTTCTGGGTGACCGACGCCGACACCGACTGCCACTTTGAGGCGCAGGCGACCGACGTTCACCGCTACACCCGCGGGAACACCGAGATCACCGAGACGCGCTACTACGAGATCCATCGGCGGGGCGATATCCATTTCGAGGATCTGACGACCTCTGCGATTTCGACCGAGGACAAGAAGATGCTCGAGGGGATCCTGCCCTTCCCGTCGGAGGCGCTGACCGATTTCAGTATGCCGTATCTGACCGGCTTCTACGCCAAGAAGCGCGACATCGACCGCGAGCAACTTTACGGCGAAGTCAAGGAGCGTATGAACAAGTACGCCGCGACCATTCTCCGCCGGACGGTCACGGGTTATACCACCGTCGAGCCGCAGGCGTGCGGCGTACGGGTGAAGAACAGCCATTGGGAATACTCCCTGATGCCGGTCTGGGTCTTCGCCTACCCCGTGAAGGACAAGATGTACCAGTACGCCATGAACGGACACACCGGGAAGATCTGGGGCAAACTCCCCGTTTCGGCGGGGAAACTCGCGATCCTCGGCGGCATCGTTTTCGCCGTCGCGGGATTTCTCGGCGGTCTGATCTCGGCTCTGGTGATGGCGGGAGGAGGGCTCTGATATGTTTTTACTGTTTGCAGCCGCCGGTACGATCGAATGGGGCAAAGTCGTTCTGATCGGGATCATCGCGGGCATCGTCTGCGCCGCGATCGCGATCGTCGGGGTGGTTCTCTCCTACAAGCGGAAGAACCGCTCGCCGATCTATCCCCTCGACCAGTTCACCGACCTCGATCTCCGCGAGAAGACCGACCGTTATCTCTACACGCGTACCACGACGCGCACCATCAACAAAAAGTGACCTCGCCAAGACGTCGGGAAGGAAAGTGCTATGAAACTGCTTGAAGAGCGGATTTTGAAGGACGGGAAGATCAAACCGGGCAACGTCCTGAAGGTGGACGGATTTATCAACCATCAGATCGACGTTCCCTTCGTCTCGGAACTCGGGCGCGAGTTCTACCGCCGTTTCAAGGACGACAACGTGACCAAGATCCTCACCATCGAGGCGTCGGGGATCGGGATTGCGTGTCTGACCGCCGAGCATTTCGGCGTGCCGGTCGTCTTCGCCAAGAAGAGCCGGACCAGCAACATCTCGAAGGACGTCTACACCGCTCGCGTCGACTCGTTCACGCACGGCACGACCTGCGATATCATAGTATCGAAGGAGTATCTCACGCCGTCCGACCGCATTTTGATCATCGACGATTTTCTCGCGCTCGGCAACGCGCTTGTGGGACTGCGTGAGATCACGCTTGCCTCGGGTGCGACGCTGATCGGCGTCGGTATCCTGATCGAAAAAAGTTTCCAGACCGGCGGCAAGATGCTGCGCGAGCAGGGAATGCGGATCGAATCGCTTGCCAAGATCGCGTCCATGACCGACACCGGCATTACCTTTGCCGAGGACTGAACCGTAGCGTTATGAAGAAAGAAAAAACCACCGAATCCGAAAACCGGGAGACCAAAAGGGACGCGGGCGCGCTTGCCGTCCGCGCCCTGCTCTTCGTTATCGCGGCTTGCACCGCCGTCGGCGCGGTGCTCTGCTTCCGCTGGGGTTTCGAGCCGTGGCGGCTCGCGATCCGCGTTACGTTCTTCGTCGGCGGCTCGCTGCTCGGCGTCTTCTCCTGCCTGACCTGGTTTTTGCTCGCCGCCGCGCTTCACACCGACCGACGCAACCTTTTCCTCTACGACCGCGCGACCAAATCCGAGATCAAGGTTGAAGATCTGACCTGGGAGCGGATCGAGGAGCGGCTTTCGGGCTGTTTCGCCTACTATTTCGCGTCCAAGCGGCGTCTTGTCGCGATGCCCGAAGTCCTGCACCCGCTGTTCCTTCCGTTCTATCTGATGCAGTTTCGCGAGGCGGACGATCACGACGTCGACCGACTGTTAAAGAATAAGGAAATGATCGACTCCGCAGTGCTGGCGCTCGACAAACTCGGGCTCGGGGACGACGGACGGCAACTGCTCTACCATTTCGGCGCCTATACGGGTGATCCCGTCCCCTTCCGCGCGTTTATCACCGCCGCAGAACCGCGCTTCCGGGAGAAGATCACCGACTACGTTAAAGCACATATCGACGAGTTCGTTTAACGGCTTCGCATACGGCACAGATCGGAAAACGAAAAGAGAGAATATTTAAAGCCGGTAATGCTTTTCTCTTTGTGTGAATGTTTTACGTAGAGAAACGCAATTAAGGTTGAAAAGCGTCCGCAAAATGCGGACGCTTTTCCTCTTTTTGTTGGATTTTTGTTTTCCGGTCTGCGCCGTATGCGCGTGCCGTAGGGGCACGCGCTGGCGCGGGTAGGTAGCAACTCGTTCAGGCGCTGCGAATGGATGCCGAAAAACGTAGGGGCATGCGCAGGCGCGGGTAGGTAAACGCGTCGCCTGTTCCCCGTATGCGGAAGCCGGCTCAGATGTCGTACTTCGACAAGATCTCGCTCGGCGTTCTGCGCAGTAGCCGAAGCACCGGAAGCGTGCCGCAGAGCGCGGAGATCGCGTAGAGCAGCGCGAGCACCGAGAGCGCCATCCAGAGCGGGTAGTAGAAGAACTCGCCGATCAGGGGGGCTTTCACGAGCCACGCCGAGATCAGAAGCGACGAGAAGAGATACCCGATCAGAACGGTAAGCGAGGTGACCGCGAGCGACTCGACGAAGAAGCGGAAGACCAGGTTCTTTTTCGATACGCCGATCGCGCGGTAGATCCCGATCTCGCGGATCCGTCCCATCAGCGACGCCCGCATCATCAGGTACATACAGAGCGACATGACCGCGATGAAAACGGCGAGTTCGATCGCGTTCTGGACGATCTCGGATTTCTCTGTTTCGAGCGCCTCGCGCCGGAAGTCTGCGGGGGTGTAGAGCGGGGAAGTCCAGTCGTCGATGATACTGTTGCCTCCCCCTTTGAGCGCGCGGTAGTGGTCGCCGAGCGCCGCTTCGATCGCGGCGGTTGTCTTCTCGGGATCGCTTGTCAGAATAGTCATATATGTCAGGGCGGGAACGGTCGCCTCTCCGACTTTGGAGACGTTCGCTTCATCAAACCCGTACCAGGCGTATTCGCGTTCGAGGCGCGTGGTCTTGCCCGCGCGCGAGAAGACCGCCTCCGCCTCGGCGTCGTTCAACAGGTAACCGATCCGGTCGACGCTTCGTTTGGAGAGGTCGACGCTGCTGTTGCGGTACATTTCGTAATAGAGGTTGTCGAGGTCGTAGCGGTGCATTTCGTAGAGAGAGGTCATTCCCGCGTCGCCCTGGTTCACCGCCCATTCCCGCAACTCTTCTTCGGTAGGATCGGCGGCGCCGAGGTTGGCTTCACGCCAGAGAGAACGGTAGGCGAGCAGTCTCGCGGCTTCGGAGACCGTTCCGTCGTTTTGCGTCGCCCAGTAGATCGCATCGGACGCGGGGTTCATCATCCAGATCACGGTCGGATAGTCGTCCGAACCGAAGATCGAAACCTTCTCTCTCAGGTATTCCCCGTAGTGTGAGAGGAAGGTTTCGGCTCCCTCGAAGGTCACGGGGTATTCGAGCGTCGGCATCGTACCGTAGCGCGCCTGACACCAGTCGGAATAAATTTCGACGAATTGGCTTCTGATCACGCGGTCGACGGTAAACTCCTTGCCGTTGACGAAGACCTTGTCTCCGGCGCCCGGGGGAACGTCGCCTTCGGCGTAACTCGGTTCGTAGGGAAGGATGATGCTGACGTAACCGTCGGCGGGCGCGTCGATCCCCTTGAACGCGGACGCGACGTAGTAGTTCATGTTGCTTGTTTCCATTACCCGCGTGTTTGAGAGGAAGATTTCGCGGTCGTTCCCCGACACGACGCCGGCGATCCGGACGCCCCAGTACGAGGAGCGAAGACCGATCAGGTCGTCGTATTCCCGCAGGTAGTCGACCGACGCGCTCTTGAGCAGCGTCTTTGCGGCTGCTTCCGTGATCAGCATATCGTCGTCGGTAAGGTCGGCGTTCTTCCCGGCGAGCAGCGACCGCGACGCGGCGGCGGAATGCAGGAGAACGACGCCGGTCGTCTGGAACTCGCTCGGGGACAGCCGGAGCGTGTATCCTCCCTCGTTGAAGGTCTCGAAGTTCCCGAGGTTGAACGAGAACGCTCGCTCGCTATTGGGGCGCGTGAACGCGACCTGCCGGTAGACGACGCCGTCCTCTTCCCCGAGCGCGGAGAGGGCGGCGGCGGACGTTTCGTCGCCCGCGTAGGCGTAGACGACGTGGTGATGGTAGGTCCCGTCCACGTCGGACAGTTTCTTGACGAACACACCGAGCGACGCGGTCATAAACACCACGACGGCGGCAAAGAGGACCAGCGCGCCGCGAAGCACCTTCCGCCCGCGTTTCTTCTGTCCGAGATTGGCGCGGACGCCGCTCTTCCACGCGTCGAAGAAGCCGAAGAGCCGCCCGGGGTGCGCTCCCTTGACCGGCTTGATCGCCGAAAGATCGGGAAGATCGTCCGCCTCGGTCTGCCCCTCGCCCGCCTTGGGCGCGACGCCGTTTTCGAGCCGGACTTCGCTCGATTCGTCAAGGACGTTGACGTTCCCGCCGTCCACCTTGAGGTAGACGCGACCGTCCCGCGCCCTGACCAAGCGGAGTTTGACGTCCGGGGCAGGGGTATCGCCGTACAGATCGAGCGATACGCCCTTCTCCGCAAGGAGCGTCTTGTGCGGCAATTCGCCGAGGTATACGGCGTTCTTGTCGCGGCTCGCAAAGCCCTCGGTCGGGACGTTTTCGCGGTCGGAGATCACGCATCCGTCCGAGAGTTCGATCACCCGGTCGGAGAACGCGGAGACCAGATTCTCTTCGTGCGTGACGAGCAGAACGAGACGGTCGCGCGAGATGGCTTTGAGCAGCCGCATCACGTGCAGGGTGTTCTGTTCATCGAGGTTCCCGGTCGGCTCGTCGGCGAGAATGACCGGGGGGTTCTTCACGATCGCGCGCGCGATCGCGATGCGCTGTTGCTGACCGCCCGAGAGCGTATCGGGCATCCGGGACGCGAAACGGTCCATACCGACCGCGCGGAGCGCGGCGGTGACCTGCGCTTCGATGAACGTCCGGTCGGTCACGCCGAGAAGACGGAGCGCGTCGGCGACGTTCTCGCGGCAGGTCTGATCCCGGTTCAGAAGGTAGTTCTGGAAGATATAGCCCACCGAGCGGTTGCGCAGGGCGTCGTTCGAGACGGTCATTTTTTCGCCGTTGATCTCGACCGCACCTCTCTCTACGCGGTCAAGACCGCCGATGACGTTCAGCAGCGTGGTCTTGCCGCAGCCGCTGCGTCCGAAGATCGCGACCATTCCGGAGGCGGGGAGATCGAGTGTGACGTCGTTTATGACGTGAATGGCGTTCTGTTTGCCGCGGTTGAAGGTCTTGTCAAGACGATTGATCGAGATCATGCCGCGTCACCCCCTTTCAGGGCGGATTTGACGCTCGCTTTGAAAAGACGCTTGATCTGCCGCCGCGTCGAGAGCAGGGCAAGCGCGATCATACCGACCGCGACCAGAACCGACTGCCACGGCGCGGGGAAGCGGAACAGCCGGTTGAGTTCCGGCGTTCGGAAGATGAAGAATACGGCGACGGCGGAGAGCAGGTACGCCGGGATCAGGGAGAACAGCATCCGGACGTACATTCCGATCCGGATCACCTTGACCGGGATCCCCATGCTTCGCATGATCGAGGCGTCGCCGCGGAAAGCGTCGATCGACCGTCCGCAGCAGAGCGAGACGAAGAAGGCGAAGAAAAGCAGGGCGAAGAACCAGAGCAGGAGCGAGAGAATGAAGAGGAACGAGTTCATGATCACGTCGAACGCGTCGGGCGAATAGGTGGCGTCGGAGCGGACGGCGAGATAGCCGTCGGCGTTGATCCCCTTGATCGCGCTCTTCGCCGCGCGATCCGAACCGAAGAACAGCGATACCTGACGGTAGAGATCGTCCTCGACCGACTCGCAGATCGTGACGAGAAGGTCGGGCGAGACGGTCAGGCGCCCCTGGCTGTCGCCCCCGGTTTCCCTGATCCGCACGCCGTTGAGAACGGCGTTCCACGGGTTCAAACTGCCCATCTCGGGTTTCTGACCGGACGAGACGAGGGTGAGGTTGACCGTGGCGGGAGCCACACCCGCACGGTAGTTGTCAAGGGCGGAGACGGTGCCGGTCGGAAGGACTACGGTGCCCGCCTCAAGCGCGGGATCGACGACGATCTCGCTGCCGTTCGCATACCACGTGAAGGTATAGGGGTTGGACGCGTCTTCGGTCGACGCCGTAAGCGAGAAGGTAAGCGACTGCTCCGAGAGCAGGGCGTAGGATGAAAGGAACCGGAAGCCCTCGTCGGTCAGCAGGATCTCGGCGGTTTTGGTGTTGTCGACGAAATAGGTGATCCCCGTGACGGTCAGGTACACGGGCGCCTGATCGATCCGGACCTCGAACTTGTCCGTTTCGATCGACTTTTTCCCGAAATAGGACGCGGCGGAGATCGGGAGGTAGAGGTGCGCCTCCATGATCCCCTCGGGCGCGCGCCCGATCTTCGGGGTGCGGTTGCCGTTCTCCGAGAAAACGTAGGAGAATTCAAGGTTGGTGTCCCAATCCCAGAAGGAATAGGACTGGTCGTAGAGGTAGTCGTAGCGGACGGCTTTGGTCGCCTCGTACTTGGCGGCGAGCAGGTTCATGTCCGCGGTCGTGACGGGCTCGCCCGTGCGCGTGACCACGACCGCCCGCCCGTCGATATGCCGGAACATATAGGACGGCTTGAGCAGATCCCACGCGCTGGCGGTCAGAGAGGTGATGAGCGAGACCGCGATGGTCCCGACGAGAAGCAGAAAACAAAGGAACACGGAGAGTTTGGGCGTGGCGCGGAACATGGTCGCCCCGAGCAGAACGCCGTTTCCGACGTTGCCCGATTGTTTCTTCGACCGTTTTTCGGGCAGCGGTTCGCTCTCCTTTGCTTGCGCTTCGGGGACTTCGGGGGGCGTCGGGGGGGCGATGATCTGATCCGACTCGATCGCGCCGTCGAAGACGCGTACGTGCCGCGTCGCGTATTCCTCGACCTGCTCGAAGTTGTGGGTCACGACGATCAGCAGTTTGTCGCGCGACACTTCCCGGAGCAGGGAGACGATCTCGCGTGAGGTCTCGGCGTCGAGATTGCCGGTCGGCTCGTCCGCCAGAATGATCGGGCTGTCCTTGGCGAGCGCGCGGGCGATGACCGTCCGCTGTTTCTGTCCGCCCGAGAGTTTGCTGCCCTTGTGCTTGAGGTGTCCTTTCATACCGACGCGCTCGAGAAGTTCGATCGCCCGCCGCCGCCGTTCGCGTCTGTCGGGAATATGCATCAGGGCGAGTTCGACGTTCTCAAGTACTGTGTAACTGTCGATGATGTTGTAGTCCTGGAAGACGAAGGAGATATACTTTTCGCGGTACTTCTCCCAGTCGGGCTGGCGGTAGTGCGAGGTGGGGTTCCCTTCGATCAGAAGTTCGCCTTCCTCGTAGGTGTCCATACCGCTGATGACGTTCAGCAGCGTGGATTTACCCGATCCGCTGCGCCCGGTGATCGCGACGAACTCGCCGCGCTCGAACGAGAGGTCGACGCCCCGGATACCCACCGTGACGTTGCCCTCGGATACGTAGATCTTTCCGATCCCCTGTAACTGTAAAAATGCCATATGAGTCCTTTCCTTGCCTGACGAACGGGCGGCGGATCCGCCCGTAGCAGATTATTCTCTGCGGTTTTATTTGCTCTCGCGCAGGGCGCGTATGCGGTCGCGGAGGAACGCCGCGGTCTCGAAGTCGAGGTGCGCCGCCGCGTCCTTCATTTCGGTCGTCAGCGTCGCGATCATCTTGTCCTTTTCCTTGGCGGTCATCTTCTTCTTTGCGCCGGGGAGTTTGCCGAGCGGGGAATCCTCCGCAGCCTTGCGGCTGATCTCGATGACCTCGCGCACCTTCTTCGACACCGACTGCGGGGTGATGCCGTGCGCCTCGTTGTACGCGGACTGGATCTTCCGCCGCCTCTCGGTCTCGTCGATCGCCGCCCGCATCGAGCGGGTGACGGTGTCGGCGTACATCACGACGCGTCCGTTGACGTTGCGCGCCGCCCGTCCGATGGTCTGGATCAGCGAGGTCTCGGAGCGGAGCAATCCTTCCTTGTCGGCGTCGAGGATCGCGACCAGCGAGACTTCGGGAATATCCAGCCCCTCGCGGAGCAGGTTGATCCCGACCAGCACGTCGAACACCCCGAGCCGAAGGTCGCGTATGATCTCCATGCGCTCGATGGTCTCGACGTTGTGGTGGATATAGCGGACGCGGATGCCGTGCGTCGAAAAATAGTCGGTCAAATCTTCCGCCATCTTGGTCGTCAGGGTGGTGACCAGTACCTTGCCACCCTCGCCGACCGTGCGCTTGATCTCGCCGATCAGATCGTCGACCTGTCCCTCGACGGGACGGACGAAGATCTCGGGATCGATCAGCCCCGTCGGGCGGATGATCTGTTCGACCACCGCGGTCGAGTGTTCGCGCTCGTATTCGGCGGGCGTCGCGCTGACGAAGACCGTCTGTCCGATCTTGGCTTCGAATTCCGGGAACTTCAGGGGGCGGTTGTCGTACGCGGACGGGAGCCGGAAACCGTAGTCCACGAGGTTCTTTTTCCGCGCGGTATCGCCGCCGCTCATGCCCCGCACCTGCGGGATGGTGACGTG